>VFQP010000653.1_pt1 | contig 59557 bp, 50 predicted proteins | sample 3512351 | NCBI WGS metagenome assembly VFQP01 (sample SAMN10412372, study PRJNA504923) | tailings metagenome | isolation source: Relicate 1 Philex TSF1 revegetated site | place: Philippines: Tuba, Benguet | collected 2017-08-29 | reverse complement strand
GATATAACAAAGACAAAGAATGGGTTGGAGGAAGCTATTGCCTGTTTGAAGAATAATAAATACGAATATGCCTTTGATAAAAGACGAAAAAGCAAAAGAGCTTGCCCCCGGCCTTACCGGTTATTATACACATGGCGAAAGAATGACATTAGGGCTTGTTGACATAGAAGCAGGCAGCAGCCTTGCTTTGCACAAACACCCGCATGAACAGATCACTTATGTTATAGAAGGACAGCTGGACATGATGATCGGCGGCGAACCCGTGATCCTCACTGCAGGTATGAGCCAGGTCATTCCGGCCGAAACGCTGCATTCAGCAGTCGCAAAAACAAAAGTCACGTTGATTGATGTGTTCAATCCCGTCAGAGAAGATTACAGGTGATCGCCTTAACAATAAGAGCATTTAAAAAATTCGCATATGTACAGGGAGCCTGTCCTCCACGATCCCTGTACATATGCATCAAAGCCTTTCCAGCAGCTTTCTGATCTGTTCAAGATCTCCATGTGAATATGCAGCTACCTTCCCTTCCCTGTCAATCAAAACATAGGTCGGCCTTGCCGAAACCCTGTAGTTTTCCAGGATCGCTCTATCAGCGCGCAAATTGGGATAATCAAGATTATTTGCTCTGATCAGTGCCGGAATTCTGGATTGATTTTCCGTGGTCACACCTAACACCTCAAACCCCTTCGAACGGAATGTCTGATACAGGTCTTTCACTGCGGGAAAAGAAACAATGCAATGACCACACCATGTTTCCCAGAAATCAAGCAACACATACTTGCCACGAAATTGCTTCAGATCATATTGCTTACCTGCAAAATCCTGATAACTGAATATCGGAGCATCCCTGCCTGCAGCGATCTCATTGGAAGCGGCGCTCTTGTCACCCGGCGTAAAACGGTCTTTTCTTGCATATCCTTCAAATGATTCTGTCAAAACCAATTTCTCAACGGATGAACGATCATTTTCTTTTATCTCCCGGACAATATGATCTGTGGTAAATGTAACACCGTTCCACACCGTAACCCGCTTTGTAGATTTCAACCGGTAAGTGCGGTCATCCAGACAAATAAACATCTCCGACTGCTGCCCGATCTTGCTTACCGGAAATTTGAGCGCGATGTGATACTCTCCGTTCCTTCTCTCTCCTTCAACCCTGGGCTTTCCTGCATATGGATAATTGACCAGCAGGTAATCGACAATATTTTTCCTGATAAGGAGAGGATGCAAGCCATTCAACGCAGTACGTGCTTTGGCAGGATTATTATCATTATTGGGAAATGCATAAGGATTGAAGATATATAACTGCTTATCCCGGTGTCTTGCTTCCAAACCGCTGATCCCGTCGTAGTAATAATCAAAACTCCCTGATTTGTCTTCCCCACTTACATGGAATCGGGCTCCGAATATTGTATCCGCCGGTTGATACGCGATCCATACATCAGCACTTGTGCTGAAAACAGAATCTTCAACGCCATCATTTACCGATTTAAACGATACCTGATAGAATACACTCTGAACTGAAGACTGGTGCTGATCAAACTTCTGCAAAACTGCAGCAGACTGAACACTATCCAGTTTTTGTGAAAGGAGGATCTGTGGCAGGGTAAGAACCGCCATGAATGCTGCTACTAATTTCATCCTGATAAATTTGATTAGTTAAAAATGACTATTCAAAACTATTTTAATGTCGATCATAAACTCGATATTTTAGCTCAACGGGTACGTTGATGCGACAGACGTCTGGCCGCGACGATTCGTCGAAAACCAGTACCGGTTGATCGAAGAAAATTGCAAAATCCAGAAACTGAAGTAAGCTTTGAGCAAGATTATGAAAAAGAAGTTCCTGTCCGGACCTGAAATCGCGTTCTTCCTGATATACCTGATCGGATTGCCGTTATTGACGGCCTTCCAGTATAGTGTTGACTATAAAGACAGGTCATATCTTCTTCATACATCTACCTATCTTATGATCAGTAAAATACTGGACCTTTTTCCTTTTATTTTTTTTTACAAGGTCATTATCCCCCATACACTTTTCGCCCGCAAGTACCTGCTGTTCCTTATTTGGCTTATAGCTTTCATGGTTGCGTTCGATCTTTACCTCCACTTTTTCACGGATCTGTTTGTGGCGTATCTACCAATTGTACCGGAGGAAGTGAACAAGATGGCATTAAACGCTTATAACCGATACCATATGCCCCGCCAAAGCATACAGTACACCTTTCAAAACTTATTAGGGATAACAGCGCTGGCATATTTTATAAGGACATTGAACAAGGAAAAACAGGTACAGGAACTGATCCGTCAGCAATGGAAACTTGAACTGGATGCATTGAAGAACCAATTACACCCTCACTTCTTTTTCAATACACTGAATAATATTTATTCCCTGGCGCTTCAGCGGTCAGCGCTTGCAGCTCCCGTTACCAGGAAACTGGCAGACATGATGCGTTATATGCTGTATGAGACCTCGTCTCCAAAAGTTCTGCTTACCAGCGATGTAGCATTTATTGAGAATTATATTGAGCTGGAAAAGCTGCGGCTTGACAGCCATATCCAGATCAGCTTTGATGTACAGGGCGATACATCGGGAATGAAGATAGAGCCGTTTTTATTTTTGCCCTTTGTTGAAAATGCCTTCAAACATGGCGTCGAGAATGAAATAAAAAGGGGATATGTTTCAATTGTGTTACTGATAGAGAACGATGAGATCATTTTCCAGGCTGAAAACAGCAAACCTGCCATACAGGAAGAAAAAACCTCCGGCGTTGGCCTGCTCAACGTAAAAAAAAGGCTTGAAATCCTCTACCCTGCAAAACACCGGCTGAAAGCGAGCGAGACCAGCACAACCTACCATGTTTTTTTAAGCTTATCTTTATCCTGATGCTTCAATGCCTAGTTGTAGATGACGAACCTCTTGCCAGACAGATACTGGAAAACTATATAAAACGTACGCCCGGCTTGCGGTATATCGGCTCATGCATCAATGCCATTGAGGCGTACCAATTTCTTGAGAGCAAGAAGATCGATCTGTTATTTCTTGATATAAAAATGCCGGTGATCGATGGGCTTACCTTTCTGAGATCACTGAAAGAGCCTCCCACAGTTGTATTCACCACCGCCTTTACGACACATGCTGTAGAAAGTTATGAGTTGAACGCGATCGACTACCTGGTAAAACCCTTTTCTTATCAGCGCTTTTGTCAGAGCCTGGATAAGGCAAAAAAACAAACACAGGTTTCTCCCGTCACACAACCCAAAGATTATCTTTTTATCAAAAAGGATAGCCAGCTGATAAAAGTCTTCTTCAATGAGATCAGTTACATAGAAGCGAGAAAGGATTATCTCAAGATCCATACGACCGATGCCGTCCATCTCACATATATGACGATGAAATATATCCAGGATCTCCTGCCTTCAACATTTATCAGGATACATCGGTCATATATTATTTCGAAGAATGAGCTGATCAAAATAAGCAGAACCAAAATTGAACTGAAAGGCGGACTCGAATTCCCGGTTGGCGATAGCTACCGCGATAAAGTGCAGAAGGTCTTCAATAAGGAAAACTGAATTCTGCCCGGGATCTGCATCCAGAAAAAACCATCAACCCTACCAGGCGGGAAAAAGGTCCTGATGTTATCCCGGCATCAAATTTCATAGTATAACAATCGCAAACAATGAAGCCCATGCAGCGATAAAAAAGCCGCAAAGCATCACGGATCTTCCGTCATACCTTGCGGCCTAAATAATTATATAATAATCGTCTCCGCTGAAGTAAACTCCTACCTTGCTTAATCCGCAAACTTTTTCTTCAATTCCGCCAGTTTGGCCTGGAAAGGATTCGCAGGTGCAGCAGGCTTATTTCCACCTCCCTTATTACCACCTTTATTATCCGGTCTTCCACCACCTTTGTTTTGGGATTGATCTGCTCCATCTTTCATAGACAGGGAGATACGTTTACGCGAAGGATCAACTTCCAATACGGTCACCATTACTTTTTGTGTCAGCTTTACCGCTTCATTCGGATCACTGATATAACGGTTGCTAAGATGCGAGATATGCACCAGACCATCCTGCTTTACACCAATATCAACGAAAGCGCCAAAATTGGTGATATTTGTTACGATACCAGGAATACGCATACCAGGCTTAAGATCTGACATAGTGCTCACGCCCTCTGCAAAACGGAATTCTTCGATCGCTTCACGGGGGTCACGGCCAGGTTTTTCCAATTCTTTCAGGATATCCTCGATCGTGAACTGCCCGATTGTTTCTGTTACGAATTCGGAAGCTTTTAAGCCTTTACGCAGGTTGCTATTGCTGATCAGCTCAGGTACAGAACTTGACACTTTCTTCGCCATTGCTTCCACGACTGAATAGCTTTCTGGGTGAACCGCAGAATTATCCAGTGGATTTTCAGCACCCGGTACACGCAAAAAGCCTGCGCACTGCTCAAACGCTTTTGGCCCAAGCATCGCTACCTTCTTCAGTTCTTCACGAGTCTTGAACCCACCATTCTTTGTACGGTATTCAACGATATTTTTTGCAACGGTTGAACTCAGACCTGAAACATACATCAGCAGGTGTTTACTTGCTGTGTTCAGGTCAACACCAACATAGTTCACACAGCTTTCTACAACCTGATCGAGTGCTTCTTTCAGGCGGTTTTGATTTACGTCATGCTGATACTGACCAACACCAATGCTTTTCGCATCGATCTTTACCAGTTCACTCAGCGGATCAAGCAGACGACGGCCGATGCTGATCGCACCACGCACAGTCACATCATGATCCGGGAACTCTTCACGGGCCACTTCACTCGCCGAATAGATAGACGCGCCGCTTTCATTTACCATGAACACCGATACGGGACGGCCGAAATCGATTCCTCTCGCAAGTTGCTCCGTTTCCTTGCTTGCGGTACCGTTACCATACCCGATCGCCTGGATATCATATTTCGCTACCAGTTCCTTGATGGTCTGGGAGGCTCCATTCCAGTCATTCTGTGGAGCATGTGGGAAAATCGTCGTATTATAAAGCAGCGTACCATGTTCGTCCAGGCAAACCAGCTTACAACCGGTACGGAAACCGGGATCAAGTGCAAGCACGCGCTTGTGACCCAGCGGAGAAGCAAGTAATAACTGACGAAGGTTTTCCGCAAATACACGAATAGCCTCTTCATCAGCCTGCGTTTTGCTGCTCATACGGAACTCCGTTTCGATTGATGGTTTCAGCAACCGGCTGAAAGAATCTTCCACGGCAATACCTACTTGCTGCCCAACCGGTCCGGAAGTTTTAACAAATGTTCTTTTCAAGGACTCATTTGCCACTTCTTTATCCACATCAATATTCATGATCAGGTAGCCTTCCTTTTCACCACGGCGGATCGCCATGATGCGGTGAGAAGGGCTATCTGCCAGTTGTTCTTTAAACTCAAAATAATCACGGTATTTCTGTGCCTCCGGTTCATCCTTCTTGGAAGAAAGAACACGGGAAGAAAACACTGCTTCTTCTGTGAACAGCTTACGCACGATATTACGTGCCTGTTCATTCTCGGCAACCCACTCCGCAATGATATCCCTTGCTCCCTGAAGCGCGTCCTCTTTGTCTTTCACCTGCTCGGTAATGAACTTTGCAGCTTCCTCTTCCACATTTAAGTTGCCCTGATCAAAAAGGAGTTTCGCCAGCGGCTCCAGCCCTTTTTCGATTGCTACAGAAGCTTTCGTTTTGCGCTTGGGTTTGAATGGCAGGTAGATATCTTCCAGTTCAGTTGAATTCACCGTATCCTCGATCCTTTTCTTAAGCTCAGGAGTCATTTTCCCAGCGTCTTCAATCGTTTTTAACACGGTTTCTTTACGCTTCTCCAGGTCATTGAAATACTTGATCTGGTCAATTACATTGGAAATTACCACCTCGTCCAAATTGCCGGTCGCCTCCTTACGGTAACGGGCAATAAAAGGAATGGTAGAACCGCCGTCATGCAGCTCAAGAATGTTCATTACTGGCTTAATAGCAAGGTTAAGGGTAGCAGATATATGCTGCAGGTATTTGATCTCCATAGCTGAAAATTAGGGCAGCAAATGTAGGTGCCGTTTTGGTAAAAAAAATTTGTTTCTTTTCGGGCCGTTTCGTAGATAAAAACAGGGATTTCGCTGACATCACTTCTGCCTTCAACATAGATCAAATTTCCGCTATACCGGGGGCACGGCAATGGGGAAAAAACATTCTTTTTCGGGAAAATAACGGCGGAGAAAGAGCAAAAAACTGCTACTACTTCATTAATACAGGTCTAAAGAGAAAGACTTCCCTCCCGCCTTCCCGCCGGTTTATTTTTTACCGGTAAGGAGGAAGACGGGAAGGAAGTCTTTAAACAGAATTTCTCCGTAGCGTATCAAACTGTTCTAATCTTCTGCGGTGTTTTTTAGTTTAGACATAACCGGATAAGGATTTTTAACGATCACCTTCTTGCCTTCCAGGTCTTTGCCAGTTACTTCCACCCAGCCATTATCACGGATCCCCGTTTCCACGTTCAGAAGCTGAAACATATTGTTTCCTGTCTCTTCCATAAGAAACTGCCCATTCCCATAACGAACCAATGCATCCTCTGGAACAGCCATGACTTGCACCTCACTCACACGGATTGCTGCGGTAAGAAACATACCCGGCAACAACTGCTTTGGTTGCTTTTCAAAATGACAGTGAACCAACGCACTGCGGTTATCATCCACATTTTTCGTAACGAGCAACACTTCACATTCGTAAGAGGTAGAAGGATCGTCAACAAATGTGACCATTACTTTTTGCTTTGGCTTGATCTTACCAAGATCCTTTTCAAACACAGTTAATGCTGCATGAATATCATCAGGATTGATCAGTTCAAACAATACATCTGAAGGATTCACATACTTACCAATGTTCACATTCACTTTTGATACAAATCCGTTGATCGGTGAATATACTGGTACGCTTCGCGAAATATTCTGATCAGTCAGGTTGGCCGGATTTATTCCGATCAAACGAAGCTTTTCATCATACCCTTTCAACATGATCTTTTGCGAAGCAAAATCTGCCTGCGCCTGCTGATAAACCTTATCTGCATTTACATTGTTTTCGTTCAGCATCTTCTGACGCTCGTATTCTTTCTCACTATACTGCAGCTTTGCTTTTGCGATCAGGTAATCCTGCTGCAACTGTATCAGCGCCGGATCTTCCATTGTGGCGATCACTTCCCCACGCGTAACATGAGCGCCAGGTAAAAGCTTTGTATTTTTCAAATATCCACCGAGAGGAAAACTGACAGATACGATATTCTGCGGCGGCACATCAACCAGTCCGTTTACTTTTAATTCGCTGTTCAGCGACCGCTTTTCAATCACTCCGGTTTGCACACCGGCATTAGCGAGTTGCTCCTGGGTAAGGGAAACAGTATTTTCAGGTAAAGCCGCCTTTTCTTCCTGCGGTTTCTTTTCACTACCACAGCTTATAGCCGCCAGCAGTATCAATAAACAAATAATATTGCGCATAATGATTTTATTTTCCTGTGATATATTCCAGTTCGATAATAGCGAGATTGTATTGGCGGACCGATTCGAGATAATTCAGCTGTATGGACACGGCATTGTTCATCAGGATCGTCCATTCAAGATAGCTGATCTCCCCATTCTGAAAACTTAACTTTGCATGATTGATGATCAGCTGAGCCTGTTGCAATCCCGTTTGTTCATAGTATTGCAATGCCTGCTGCTGCTTCTGATATTCCTGCTGTATCTGCTGAAACTTCGTCAGCACATTTTTCTCAGCAGCTGCGGTATTCATTTTCGCAATATCCTGCCGCACTCCCGCAGCGCGTATCCGCGCTTTTGCTGCAGAATTGAACAACGGAATACCAACCGAGAGATTCACCAAATGAAAGCGCTTTCCGGCACCGTAATATTGCTGTGTGATACCATCAGTACTTTGATAACCGATGATAGATTGATTACTGTACCCGAGCGTGAAATCAGGCGATAACTTTGATTTTTCCGCAGCAGTTTCCGCAGCAGCAACGCTGATACCCGAACGCTCGTAACGCAATTGCGGATGCTCCAGCAATGAAGCAGAATCTGTCAAAAGTGGGGCATCCATTTTCAATGCAGCATATTCAGGCAACAACAAGCTATCTGTATTCAACAACCATTGCAATTGCTTTTGTATAGCAGTAATGTCAAGATCAAGTTCCCGCTGTTGCAGTTTTAACTGCTGCAATTGCGCATCTGCTGTTGTTTTCTCCAGGAGATTTGACTCTCCCGATTTCAACCTTAGCGCAGCTGATTGCTGGAACCGGCTGTATACAGAGTCCAGGCCTTGCAGGATCTTCTTCCGCTCCAGCCAATCCGCCACCTGGTAGAAACTTTTCTTCACCTCCCTGTCAAGCTCCGCCTGACGCCAGTTGGCCAACTCCTGCTGCGACACCTCGCGTGACTGAAAATATGAACGCTGACGCTGATACACTGCTGGCAGACTGAATGACTGGCTAACACCAAATTTTGTGTCATTCTGCACACTGTTCAAGCCGCCATATTCTCCGCTCACTACAGTTTTAGCAGGATCAAACACTCCTGATTGCAATTGTTTCCAGTACTCAGGTTCAGTTCTGATTGCCTGAAGACTCAAATTGTCTTTCCGCGCTTTCTCCAGCATGGCAGGCAAAGTCATTTTTTCCTGCGCACTGATCTTTAGTCCGAGGATCAATAGCAATACAACAACAATAACTTTCGCTTCACCTCCGGCTCTCTTTTGTGGCTTCTTTTTCTCCAGCCATGCGTACAGGATTGGCAGCACAACCAATGTAAGGAATGTGGCAGTGATCAAACCACCGATCACCACCGTTGCCAGCGGACATTGTACTTCAGCTCCGGCACTTTCGCTTAATGCCATTGGCAGGAATCCCAGCGAAGCAACGGCCGCAGTCATCAATACCGGACGTAAACGAACCTGTGTACCTTCCATAATTATATGTTTAACGTCGGTCTTGCCCCGGCCGTCTCCGGAAGGATCTTCATCCGATAAGCCAGGGTTTGAACCGATCTTCTTAAGCCGGTTAAACTCTGCGATAAGTACGATGCCATTCAACACCGCAACACCAAACAAAGCGATAAATCCAACACCTGCAGAAATACTGAATGGCATACCTCTCATCCACAAGGCCAACACCCCTCCTATTGCAGACAACGGAATCGCAGAAAAGATCAGCAATCCATATTTTAATGAACCAAAAGCAAAATATAGCATCACCAGGATCAGTAACAATGCGGCCGGCACAGCAATAGATAAGCGGGCTTTTGCTTCCACCAGGTTTTCAAACTGACCTCCATATTTCACAAAATATCCTGAAGGCAGTTTTATCTGCGCTGTTGCTTTTACATTCAATTCTTCCACTACAGACTCAACATCACGACCACGAACATTGAACCCGACTATGATCCGGCGTTGTGCATTCTCGCGCTGGATCTGGTTCGGTCCTTCTTTGATCTCAATGTTTGCTACCTGGTACAACGGCACCTGCAGGCCTGAAGGAGTCGGTACCAACAATTGCTGCACGTCTGAAATATCTGTTCGCGATTCATCCTGCAAACGGACTACAAGATCATAACGTCTTTCGTTCTCATAGATCAGACCGGCGCTTTCTCCCGCAAATGCCGTTCGCACTACCTGGTTCACATCGGCAACACTCAGTTGATAATGCGCCATTGCATCTCGGTTATAGTTGATCACGATCTGCGGAAGACCCGTTACCGCTTCTATATAGATATCATTCGCGCCTTTTACCGTGCCCACCAAACGCCCCATCCTGTCTGCGTAAGAAGCGAGACTGTCAAGATTTTCTCCGAAGATCTTACACACCACATCCTGTCTTGCTCCTGAGATCAACTCATTAAAACGCATTTGAACAGGGAACTGAAAACCAGCAGTGAGTCCGGGTACGGCTTCGATCGCTTTACTCATTTTGTTAGCGAGCTCATCAAACGAAGAGGCGGAAACCCACTCTGAGCGCGGTTTCAGCGTGATCATAATATCTGTCATTTCCACCGGCATCGGGTCTGTTGGAATTTCACTGGCCCCGATCCGTGTTACGATCTTTTCTACTTCGGGAAACTGTTTCTGTAAGATCGCAACAGCTTTCTGTGTTGTCTTGATCGTTTCTGTTAATGAACTTCCCGTAAGCAAACGTGCATCCACAGCGAAATCACCTTCTTCCAGCTCAGGAATAAATTCACCGCCCAGCGTACCGATCAGCCATACAGAAAAAGCAAATAACAATAAGGCAAGTGATACAACCGTTTTAGGGAATGCGAGTGCCTTCTGCAATAAACGTTTGTAGCCACGCTGCAGCACATTCATCATTTTATCAGCAAAGGTTTCTTTATGCGAAACTTTTTTGCTGAGAAAAAGTGATGTCATCATCGGGACGTAAGTGAGTGATAAGATAAAAGCACCTATCAGCGCGAAAGAAACAGTTTGCGCCATTGGCTTGAACATCTTTCCTTCAATGCCGGTGAGTGAAAGAATTGGCAGATAAACGATCAGAATGATGATCTGACCGAACACCGCTGAGTTCATCATTTTCCCTGCGGCAGTTTCCACTTCATCATTCAGTTGAGGCTGGGTGATCTTTGTTAAACCCGTAAAGCTCCTGTTATGCATCAGACGGTGCAATACCGCTTCAACAATGATCACGGCGCCATCAACGATCAAACCGAAATCAAGCGCTCCAAGGCTCATAAGGTTTCCGGTTACACCGAACATGTTCATCATAACAATAGCAAACAGCATTGCCAGCGGGATCACTGATGCCACGATCAATCCTGCCCGAAGATTACCCAGAAATAATACAAGGATAAAAATGACGATCAATGCACCTTCAAGCAGATTCTTTTTTACTGTACCGATGGCATTATCCACCATTTTAGTGCGGTCATAGAATGTTTCAAGCACCACCCCTTCAGGAAGTGTTTTTTTGATCTCCGTGATCTTCGCCTTAACGTTTTCGATCACTGCGGATGCATTGGCGCCTTTCAGCATCAGCACAACTGCACCAGCCACCTCTCCCTGGTCTTTGTAAGTCATCGCCCCATAGCGGATCGCATGGCCGATCCGTACTTCTGCCACATCTTTGAGAAAAACGGGAATACCAGTGTCTGTATGCCGGATAAATATTTTACCCAGATCTTCGGTTGTTGCCGCAAGACCTTCGGTACGGATAAATAAAGCGTTCGGACCTTTTTCTATATAGGCGCCACCTGAGTTCTGATTGTTTTTTTCCAACGCAGTAAAAACATCTGCAATCGTTACTTTCATACTCTTCAGCCTGTCCGGCTGAACGGCTACTTCATATTGTTTGAGATACCCCCCAAAGCTGCTCACGTCAGCAACACCCGGAGTGCCCAGCAATTGACGACGAACGATCCAATCCTGTATAGAACGAAGCTCTGTCAGATCGTACTTGCCCTCATAACCTTTGGCGGGTCTTAATACATACTGATAAATTTCACCGATACCTGTTGTAGCAGGAGCAAGTTCAGGATTACCCGCACTGGCAGGGATCTGTTCCCTTACCATACCGAGTCTCTCACCTACCTGCTGACGAGCCCAGTAAATATCGGTTTCATCTGAAAAAACAACGGTTACAACAGAGAGACCAAACCGCGAGATAGAACGCATTTCCTTGATCCCGGGGATATTGGCATTCGCCTGTTCGAGCGGGAAAGTAATAAGCCTTTCCACTTCCGGCGCTGCAAGGGAAGGCGATACAGTGATGATCTGAACCTGATTACTTGTAATATCCGGCAACGCGTCAATAGGCAACTGCCGCAGATTTATTCCGCCCCATATCATTAATGCGAGCGTGAATAAACCTATGATCAGCTTATTCCTTACGGAAAAGCGAATAATAGTATTTAACATGCAAAATTTTTGTGCCTGTGAAGAATAAATGCTTATATATTATCAGGCACAGCGCGGCGGCTGGAAGATATCGATCGCATCAAACTGCGGCTTATTCACCTCATTATAACTAAAAAACTCCTCGGAAGAAAGCTCCGGCGGATCAATGGAGATTGATACAGGCTCAATAGAGACGATGACAGAACCGATCAATGTGTGAGAATCCACATCGCGGAATGGCAATTGCTGATCCTGTATAAAGTCGTCATCCACTACGATCGGTCCGAGATAGTGGATGCGCAGAAATTGCACAAAACTGATCTGAGGATCGCTTTGTCTATGAAAATCAAAATGTTCTACAAGGTAAGGAATGCGCAGCAGCTGGTGAAACTCGGCAAATGCGAGCATATAGATGGAAATGAATAATATACCTGCCATGCGTTTCACGGTGGCGAAGATAGGGATTTCCGATTGTCATGCAAATCTCATGAAGACTTATAAGTGGATGAGAATACGAATGCGCTATCCTCCCGGCCGCCCTGCATAGGTTCCCGGAGATTCCGCAGATATATGCAGATACGCAGATAATTTCCTTTTACTGAATGTTATCTGCGTATCTGCGCTTGTTCATCTGCGGAATCAGCGGGAACCTACGCCAGTCTGCAATTTATCTGACGGTGTACCGCAAACCTCCAAACACCCGGATCCCCTGGTTTGGTGCATATACGTACGAAGGATCAAAACTCAACGCATAAGGATTGTCCGGCGTAGCCATAACACTTCCTGAAGCATCATACTCCACACCCTTATCAAACGGATCATGCGAACGTGCGATGATGAACGGCGTACTCTTCGCCGGTGTCCAGTTCAACAGATTCTTCACACCGGCAAACACTTCCAGCTTGCTGTTGATCAGCTTCGAACACTGAATGTTCTGAATACTCCATACCGGAGAATTTGCAGGGCGTGGATCCGTTGGCGACAATAATGGTAAACGCATCGGTCCATAAAGATTCCCTGTATAATCAAATGTCAATCCTGCTGAAGGAACGGTATAGCTGATCGTCCAGGTACCACTCCATTTGTCCGTAAGCACTGGCCTCGTTTTTACAGCATGCCCGGCAGTATTCTTCTCAGATTTGTGAACATCCTGTATCGTTACTCCGGCGAGTGCTTTAAAACGATGCCCTTTATTAAATTCAATATTCAATGTAAATCCTTTCGAAGAAGCATAGCCGTCCAGATTTTTATAAACGATCAGGTTGGGATCTGTATCATAATCTGCTATGATCTGGTTGGTGAAATACGAATACCAGGTGGACGCATCCACGCTAAAAGAGATATCGTCCCAGCGAAAACTTTGTATATAATTCAGGTTAACATTATAGCTCCTTTCAGGCTCGAGTGATTCCCTGATCTCAACTGCTCTTGCCCCTGTTAATGCAGCATGATCTTCCGTAAAAAGACTCACCACCCTGAAGCCGGTTCCCGCATTAACACGGAATACCTGTTTATCATTCATTGACCATTTCCACGCGATCCGTGGGGTAAAGATCCCTTTGTGAACAGGATGGTGATCATAACGCAACCCAAGCAACACAAGATGCCTTGCACTCAGTTTCCATTCATCCTGTAAAAACAAACCCGGAATTACATAATTATCGGGCCTGTTCTTTCCTGTCAGCGTATCTACGGTGGCGGTTGAATTATCATCGTAGTAGTTATACCGGATAGCAGTGCCGCTTAACAAACTGTGAGACATCCCGATCTTCTTATCCCACACAAACTGTCCGAACACGATCCGCTGATCTCCCATATAAGGTGTTGTTCCGTAATAAGAGTTCTGCTGATGTCTCGTTGCGGAAAAAGAAAGTGACATTTTTTCTTCAACGGGCAACTGGTACTGCCCCATCACTTCCCAGCGATTGGTATAGATACTCTCTCCGTAAACACTATCACCACCTCGGAATGTTTTATTCCATCGCATATCTCCACCCCAGCGGTCTTCATAAAAATACCTTCCCGCAAGGGTGGCCACGCGATCCTTTTTTCTTTTAAAACTGATTTTATTAAAGACAGAGATCCTGTGCTGTAGTGTCACATCCGTGAATTGATCATTGTTCTTATCAGCTTTATGCTGGAAATTGTAGTAGTCAACACCCAGCAGCGACTTCACCCTATTGCCGATCTTAAAAGCTCCGCCGAGATCGAGATTATATTCCTGCCAGCTCGTTGCCATTACATTTGCGGTGAAAGCCGGCGCTTTGTCCGGTGATTTGGTGATAATATTGATCAATCCGCCGATCGCTTCCGAACCATACAATCCCGATGCAGGGCCTTTTACGATCTCCACCCTGTCGATCAACTGTGTGGGAATCCCGAATAATCCATACACCGAAGCCAGACTACTCACAATCGGCATTCCATCGATCGTCACCATAGTATACGGACCTTCCAGTCCATTGATATGAATATCCCCGGTATTGCAAACGCTACAGTTCAGTTGCGGCCTTACCCCATTTATATTCTGAAGCGATTCGAAAATACTGGGCGCTGGATTTTTCCTGAAAAACTGTGGTGTGTACACTTCCACATTCACCGGGCTTTCCAGTCTCTTTACAGGGCGCATTGTTCCACTCACCACTACGGCATCCATCTCCCGGTGATCTGTAAAAAGCAATACCTGTAACGACGATCTTCCTCCGGTGGGAATAACCTGATGGATATAGCCTGTTGCAGTAATATAAACAGTATCAGGAACCCGATCAGTGATCTGAAACTTTCCTTTTTCATCTGTAAGTATAGAAGACGAATCTGACAATCTTATAGTAGCACTCTGCACCGGTTGACGCGTGGAGGCATCCAACACCACCCCATTAAGAATCCGTTGCGAATACACATTAATCACACAAAAACAAATGCTGAATAGTAGAACTGCTTTTTTCATTGTTAAATAAAGCTAAACATTTTTTTAGTCTTGTCTAAAAAAATGTTTAGGTAACTGGAATAAAAAAATCCAGCCATAGCTAAAAAGCTATGGCTGGACCTGAAAAAGATCATTCGGAACTATCGTTGCAACACGGGCCTTAATTGTATATACACCTGAAAACCAACTGGCAGATTGCCATACACCGGTTTCAGTCCGGCTGCAGGAAAGTTCAGCGTAGCCTGCGCCCCTGCCGCCAGGTCCACGACTTTTGATTTCCATAAACCGCGATTATAACCTGCTGTGAACACGTGCACATCAAAGGTCTGATGCCCTAACTGGCTCTCCAGTTCAAGCTCTTCGGTTGATTTCTGTACCCATTCATAGCGGCTGTAAACTGCATTACGGCCAAAGCGGTAATTTTCTTCCAGCAGAACAGAGTGCTCGTTATGCCCCGCCCCTTTATCGTTAAAGCCCCAGATCAGCGCGGCGTTCAGGTCTTTATTCTTTCCGAGTTTCTTGGCGTATAATGCAGAAGCAGTCGTCCGGGTAACGTCCACTCCCGGTTCCAGCAATTCAGGTTCTTTGATAAAACCCTGAGAGAACTGGAATGCCCAGTTACGGGTTGGATTATAAGACAACCTGTAGCTGTAGCTGTTGAATAACATCTTATCAAAACCATAGCGCTCTTCATTCGGTTCCCGTCCCGTGAAAATGGATCCTTCCACCTTAAACTGCTTATAACGGAAACCAAGAGTTCCAACGCCAAACGTGATATGAGTGGCATCCTGCCAATGATGCCCGAGGGGAGCATCCGGATTGTTCATCGCCGAAATACGGTGCATAAATGCAGGAGCGCTGATCGCTGGTTCCCCGGGATAGCCGAAATAGCCAAACACATCCGTATTCTTGTTGATGGCATGCGTATACGCAACGCTCAGCTCTGCTAAAAGATCATGGGGATGCTGGCGATTGACAAGCCTGCTTCCATTGTGCGTTTCCCCTGATTGAAATAAAAGCGGGTACCCGGCTCCTCCTTCCGTTAACGGATCGAGACTTATCATTGCTTTCGTAGTCAGCAATCCTTTTTTCCCAATACGCTTGTTCATCATCGCCATAAACCAGTTTGGCGCATCAAATTTATCTGAGCCGATTCCTTTATTAAAAATGTCCGTATTGGTGTAACGAAGAAAGATATTTCCATGAAACATCCACATTGCCTTCTTACCAGTCATATACATATACATCGGCGTTTCATCCGGAAGCCATGATGTGCCCGAACCATTCCGGTTCATAGGAAGATTCAGTGAAAATGCATGAGACATTGGATGGCCATGTCCACTCATATCATGATCATGTCTCTGAACGGGGATAGTATCCGTCTTTATTTGCTTTGCAGGATCCTTTTTTGGCTCCTGCATATTATGATGTTCGTGCTGCCCAAATGCCAGGGCAGACAACAAAAGAAAAGATATGATCAGCAGTGATTTCATTTGCAACAATTTTTCTTAACGAATAATGATCCGATGAACCGGAAGAATTTTACGATCAATTTCATGACCACATTTTTATCGCCATGATGGCGCTCATCGCCACCATCAGCAGATCTTCAAAAAGCGTGACTTTGCTCAGTGGAAGTTTTATGACGGTACCAAGGCAAGCGCACTGAAAAGGCGATTTTTTTATCAGGCTTCGAATAACGCCAATAGAACTGATACCCATTACAATGAGTGTAACGATATTGGTAGTAAGCGGTTCAAATGATGTAAGAAACGCAATCCCCAAAGCAAGTTCAATAAAGGGATAAATATATCCCCAGGCAGGAATTGCTTTGGCAACAATATCATAACTACCGTATCCTTCAGCAAAACCACGGAGATTCATCAACTTGAAAAAAGAAAACACCAGGAAAAATCCGGCCATAAAATGGCTCATCCATTGCATCCAGTTAAATGATCCTGATGCAAATTGAATCAACAGGCTGATACCGGTGATATACCCAAAAATCAGAAAAATGGGGTAATAGGAATTCTTTTCCGTAGTGTCTTCATGCGACATTTTATGCATTCCGCCATCTGCTTCGGAAATGGTATACTGTCCGGCCTTGCTTACAGCTTCCTGCAACTTTGCCGTATTGATATGTTGCGCCATGGTGATGGTCGCCTGGGGAGCAGCGAGTTGAATATCCGCAGACTCAACATTGCCCAGCTTCAGCAGCTCGCTTTTGACGCGACCTACGCAGCTGTTACAGGTCATTCCGGAGATATTATACGTATGTGTCATAATGTAGGTTTTGTGACACAAAATTCCTGCGTTATTCGCGGGCGATTGTTACATAATTCGGGGAAAGGTTTGCAGAATTATTTTAGTTGACTGGCGTAGGGTTCCCGCAGATCTGCGTATATTAAAGACACAGATACGCAGATTAAATCTTATCAGGATTATCTGCATATCTGCACCTGGATCTGCGTAAATCTGCGGGAACCAACCCTACGCCAGTTCTTAGACCTTATCCAATGGTTTTCGATAATGATCCTTGAATTGTTTAAACTCACTCGGTGTAAACCCGGTGATCTTTTTAAACTGCCCCGAAAGATGAGAGACACTGCTATATCCAAGTTTGAATGCAATTTCGCTCACAGTATATTCATCATACACAAGCCATTCCTTCACTTTTTCAATTTTCTGCAAAATGAAATACTGCTCGATCGTTGTATTTTCCATGGATGAAAAAAGCTGGCTCAGGTAGTGATAATCCTTCAGCAGCATCTTTGACAGATATGTGGAAAGATTTGTCTTCATCTCATCCAGCTCCGCATTCTGCACAAGTTGAATGATCATACTTTTGATCAGTTCCACCATCTTTGCTTTCTGATCATCCATCCATTCAAAACCTTCATTCTTCAGCATTTCTTTCAACGTCTTTACCTGCACATCCGAAAGATCTGTTTCAATATATACCACCCCAAGCCTGATCTCTTCAATCACAATACTCATCTTTTCAAAAATATGCCTGACCGATTTCACACAACGGTCGCAAACCATATTCCTGATATAGATATCCATGTTACTTTTTCTTTTTTAAGGCATTGAGGAATGTTCTTTCCACGCTTACCTGCCAACTGTTTTTTGCCATACGCTGCATGTCGCCACCCAATTGAAACCGGTAGCCAACGTTAAGCTTGGTGGAACTGTTAAAGATCAATTGTAATGCCGGCGCAAAATCGACATAATACGCTTTCCTGTCGAGCGATTGTTGTGCCAGAAATTCCGTATAAAGATTCAGGTTTGTCTGTTTATAATCTGTATACTCAACCGGCAACAACAGATATCCCGCAGAGAATGTGTAATTCATCGCCTGATATATCCTGGAGGGGACATAGATCGTCTTGTCATTACGAGAGCTATGCAACCCCTGCAAATGACTCACACTTCCTGAGATCGCGAGCTTATGCCACAACTGTGTTGCAACCACACCAACTTGCAAACCACTCTTATCCCCTTGCAGACTCAGCTCATCAAAATGAAACGGGCTGCGGCTATACGCTGCTTCTCCGAACACAGCCATTCTGAAATGCGAATGCGTATCATCAGAAGATAAGAACCTGTACTTACCATACAGGTAAACAGATTCCCATCTGAAATTATCCGTATGCATATCCGCAAAAGTGGCTCCCGTTTTCAGCATCCAGTTTTTATTGATACCAACCAATACCTCTGGCGTATACCGCTGCATGAACTTGTTGTAAGGATCCTGTCTGGTTACAATATTACTGCTCAGTTTTGCACTGATTGAACGGGCTGGAATATTGGATGCAGGCTCTGTATAGACATATAACTCCTGTCCCTGGCTCGCTATGCCGCACAGGACAATACTAACTAATAAAAAATATTTCATGGTTGCCGATCTGTTGATTTTCAAATCAGGCTAAACGGTTCATCGCTTACTTCTTTAGCAATGAAGCAATTTTCCCGCCTAGCTTTCTATCAGGGGTGTTAATGTCCACCACGTCTCCGTTCTTATCGATAAGAAATGTCTGTGGTAATCCATCTACCCGCCAGCGCTGCATTGCATCTGAATCGAAACTTCCCGGCTGATTTACCTGCGTCCATGTGATACCATCTTTCTGAATGGCTTTGAGCCAGTCACTCTTTTCATCATCTACGGATACGCTGTATATTTCAAAACCTTTAGACTTGTATTTTGCATACAGTTTGACGAGGTGTTTATTAGCTGCCCTGCAGGGAACACACCAGCTTGCCCAGAAATCAAGTAACACCACTTTCCCTTTCAGCGAACTGAGCGCGATCTTATTTCCGTTAACATCGGGTAACTCGATCTTCAGCCTCGGATCGCTGATATTCGCCACCTGCGCTTCACTCACCAACACAAAGAACAGCAACACGACTGCCGTGATAGTTGATTTGATCATAGTAAAAATAATAGGGTTTTAAGATAGTTTGCCAGGGAGGTTTGATAGGTTTCAAAGGTTTGATAGGTTTCAAAGGTTCAATAGGTTTCATAGGTTTGATAGGTTTGATAGGTTTCAAAGGTTCCATAAGTTTTAAAAAACATAGAATAGCGTGTGTATCAGGAAAACGAAACTTTACTCCTGCACCCTGTTTAAATATTCGGTTCCCCAAAACCTATGGAACTTATGAAACCTATGGAACCTTTGAAACCTATTGAACCTTTGAAACCTATCAAACCTTTGAAACCTTTAAAACCTCCCTTCCCAACATTAAATAGTGACGTGATACACCCTCGCATCCTGCTTCACGCCATCTTTCACACAGCATGTAGCAGCTTTGCCAGTTTGTACACACGCCATTTTAGTAGCGGTACTGAACTTTTTGAATTGTTTAGCAGAGATGAAATTTTTATCTACGACCGTCAGCGTTTGTTCGCCACTAAGCGACGCCTGTTTTACATCAAGGAAATGGAAAGTACTTCCACCCACTTCAATGTGCTTATCATTGCCGATCGCTACCTGCTCAAACTGACCGGTGAGTTTCAATCCACCAACCGAAAAGCCTGCGTCTTCCACGGCTTTACGGATCGCATCTATATCAACTGACTCGTTTTCTTTAAATACAATATTGAACACGGAATTCTTTATATCAGACTTCACAGAAGCCACAAAGGGCACTTCCTGTAATGCTTTATTGATCGCGTTGCTGCACATCGCACAGGTAAGACCCGTCGCCTGAAGGCTGGCCTTACTGAACTGCGCACTTGCAGCCAGCGTCATGAATCCCGCTACTAATAAGATCAATAGCTTTTTCATAACTGAATATGTTTTTTGAATGAAGATTGTGATTCGATGGTCGATGCGCGATGGTCGATGTCCGATAATATAAGCGATCTCCAGCTTACTGAAATCTCCGATCATCGAACATCGATCATCTACATCGGCTTAATGTGCTTCAGAGCAGCAGGATTTCTCCTTTTCATTAGAAGCAACTTTACCTTCTTCTTTATCGCAGCAAGAGCTTTTTGCTTTTTGAACTGCGGCAGAAGGCTGCGCTTCTTTTTTTACACGCTCATATTTGCAGCATGCATGGAGCTTGTTGTAAGACTCATCAGTTGCTGTGTAGTCGCGGGTATCATAACCTACCGCAGCGATTCCCTGCTGGATCTTGGCAGCATTGGTGCTTGAGCTATTGTATTTAACTGTCAGGATCTTTGCTTCAGTATCCCAGCTTGCAGATGTGGCGCCAGCCTTTTTTGCAGCTTTTTCGATATTGCTTTTACACATACCGCAGTTGCCGGAAACAGGAATCGTATCTGTGTGAGATTGAGCGAATGAAGTAGTTGCGAATGTGAAGCACAGAGCGATTACAGCAAATATTTTGAATGTTTTCATTGTCTTTGTTTTTTATAAAAGATTAAATAAGAGATCAGGGCAGCAGTATGCTGCAATAAAATACACGATGACTCATGACTGTGTTTAATAAACAGGCATGACAAACCAAACGGTATCAAAATCTCAAATTCTGAAAACGCAATGCTGAAGATAAGTCTCCTGCCCTTTCAGCAAAGGCGGAGGTTGCTCAGTAATATATTCCTGTAATGGAATATTCTGAAAATCGGCGGTAATAAATTCGGAAGGGACCTGTACGGGTATTTTTAACGAAGCGAATTCAATGTTTACTGATGGCGATGATTTCTGGTCATCATCCATTTTTACCATTTTCACTTCATCGTGGCAGCAGCCATGCGCTTCATCCATGTGCATGCCGCATTTGCTGCATTCCTTTGATCCCGTGGAAAATAACTGGGTAGATGCCAGTTTGTTCATGCAGTAATGCGAATTAATGATCACCCCGCTGGTAAAAGCCAGGTAGCAGATCATCAATATGATAACGCTTACTTTACGCATAACAAAAGCAAAGATAACATGATTCTGCGATTAACAAAACGCTCAGGCGTATAATCGAAGGCAAAAGTCAAAAGTAAAAAGTTAAAAAAATCGTAAAGGAGGCAGATCATCATCAGTTACCAAAAAACAACTGTAAGCCTTTCGATTTTACTTTTGAATTTTTACTTTTTACTTTGATAACGTAACGAACTAGTTTACAAAGCTCCAGAAAATCCCAAAGCGCATCAAAAGACCCGGGTAAGGATAACCCGGCACTTCCGCATTGTTCCTGGTAAAACCAAAACCTTCGGTGCTGCTGAGCTGAGCGGTGTTCAGGTTCTCTGCCCTGAAATAGAATTTAAATCCTTTGATACGAAAATGAACATATCCTGCGATGTGCGGCATTTGCAGTTTCACCTCGTCATTATCCTGGTAGTAGAACTTACCCAGTAATGGAGAATAGCCATCTCCCTTGTAATTCGTATGATAACGAACTTCCGCTCCAAAGGCGATGTTCAGGTTCTTCAGGCCCAGTTTACCTTCATAACCGATCCGGTTACGGGTAAACAAAGTCGGCACGTTTACTTCCGCATTACCGATCCTTTGCTGATAATAGATGTCCGCATGCCATTTCCACCAGCGCCCCAGATTGATCGTTTTTTGTGCGGAGATTTGCAACATATTGAATAAAGTCCCTTCCTGCGCCAGTTCAGACATGTTCTTTACATAGGTGTAATTGGTCATCACATAATAATCCGCTGCCAGGCGCAATTGCAGAAATGGCTGATACATCGATCCGAAAAGGTGGATCGTATTCTCTTTCTTGAAATCCTGTTGCGGTTGCTGTGTAATATAGAATGCGCTTCGCGGATCAAAATAGAATGACGGCGTCCGGTTCACATTTTCAAAACCGATCTGGGCATAGGCGTTCTTCTTCCCTATAAAACGTTGCAGGCTTCCGTAGGCATGGTAATCTCCGCTGTTATTTCCGACAAAATACAAACTACCGTTGGCGTCTATGATCCACTGCTGATTACGCGTACGATTCCTGTATTCCGCATGACCAAATACGTTGTAAAAGTTAGCGTTTCCTTTCGTGTTCTTTAGTGACAGGTTTTGAACAGATGCACCGACTTTAAAGAACTGCTGAAGGTTTTTTGCGTCTGGAAACTGGTAAACAGAAAAATCATTGATGATCTCGCGCCATGAATCCCGTAGCTGGAAAGTATCAATGGGTCTGTCAAACTTTATCTGATAAGCCGAATCATAATAAGTTGAATCACCCACATAATCGCGAAACTCATAATTACGTGTGGTGAACTGCGCGGTATATTCAAAACGAAGACGCGGATAAAAAAGCGGGATCACGGAAGAATCTGTAACCAGCGAATCTTTTCTACCCAGATCATATTGCTGACGCATCAGGAACGTAAGATCTCTGTAACGGTTACCTGTCCCCACATCCGTATTAAAGAAATTAGGCGACAGGCTTTCGCTTCCGCCAAGTCTTGTTGCGATCCTGAACCGGTCTTTGAACAAGGGATCTTTCAATGCAAGTGAATCGCGGATACCACCATTTTCGCCAGATTGCAGGCTGTTTGCCAGGATGATGAAATAGTTATTGTATCGTTTATTGACGGACTGATACCAGGATGTAAGAAGATAATTGTTATGATTTGATTTCTGATTCCGGAAAAAACCCGTCGCATTCACCAGCCGGTACATCAGGTGAAAGTTCCAGTTGGGCTTGATATTCTGGGTATGCATCAACTCGATCATTTGTTCAGATCGGGCGCTGAGTACATAGTTCAATTCCGAATAAGGTCTGGTTGTATTGAAAAAACGGACTCTGTCAACAGACCACCGGTAAATATCAAAGGCGTGCATCCCGGGATCAAATCCTGGTTTGAATGACGGCGAGAAAAGCAGGTTTCGCGCCGCAGTTCCTGTATTTCCTAAAGTAATATAGGTCGGAGGATTCGGAAACCTGATGGAAAAATCGTTGACAGAAGAATCCAACAGATAGTTCCGGGTGGAATCAAGATACCGGAACCGGATAGTAATGGAATCTTCGTTCTTATCCCTGCGTTTAAGACTATCCTGCCCCCCACCCGAGCCGGAGAACGCGCCGCCCATCTGACGGATACGGCTTCCACCCTGCCGCAGTATATCCCGTTGAGAAAATGAGGGTAGTGAAACAAATAGCAGGGCAGCTACGAACAGGTATGTAGGATTCAGCTTCAGCTTAAACATGTTTGGTTCTTTGCAGGGCGGCTGCAAATTACTTTCCCGCCAGCACAATACCGTATCAAAATTGTTAAATGGAGGCAACCAGCTCCGTGAACAGGATAGCCAGTTTGGGCTCAGCTTCTTTGGCCGCCTGCAAGACCTCTTCGTGCGTGATCACATTTTCTTCTTCCCGGATGCCAAGATCTGTGATGATACTCACCGCAAATACTTTTAAACCCATATGGTTGGCCACAATACATTCCTGAACAGTACTCATTCCAACCACATCACCACCCAGCGTGAAAATGAATTTATATTCGGCTCGGGTTTCAAATGTCGGACCGGTTACCGCTACATAAACCCCTTCCTTTATATCAAAACCATGATCTCCGGCGATCTTTTTTGCTTTGAGGATAAGATCTTTTTTATACGGTTCACTCATATCCGGGAACCTTGGACCAAACTCTTCAATATTTTTTCCGATCAAAGGATTGGGTGTGAAAAAGCTGACATGATCTTTTATAATCATAATATCGCCCACCTTAAAACCCGGATTTACACCACCGGCCGCATTCGACAACAGCAAAGTGTTAATGCCGAGCAACTTCATTACCCGCACCGGGAACACCACCTCCTGCGGCGTATACCCTTCATAAAAATGGAATCTGCCGGCCATCGCCACCACTTTTTTTCCGCTCAGCTCTCCAAAGATCAGTCGGCCTTTGTGCCCCTGAACCGTAGACACCGGAAAATGCGGGATATCCTCATAAGCCACTTCTTTTTCTATGTTGATCGCATTGGCGAAATTGCCCAGCCCGCTACCCAGCACAATTCCTGCCTCAGGCCTGTGCGGATACTGTTTCTTTAAAAATGAAACCGTCTCCTGTAACTGCTGCATTGGATCTATAACCATATAAAAAGATTAGCCGCAAATATAGGGCTAAGAGGAGAAAGAGGCAAAAGAGGAAAAAGAGACGGCCGGTTTGGCCTGTTCTTCCCCGACGGAATTGATCTCAGCCTTTTTCTTCACCTCTCCGATCATTTTTTGCCCTCTCCTTTTCTCTTTCGCCTCTTTATCCTCTTAGCCAGAATTTATTTCCCGAGCCTCCTTTTTCTCTTTTTCCTCTTTCTCCTCTTAGCCCTATCTTTGCGACAAATTTTTTTGACATGAACCTCCATGAATACCAAGCAAAGGAACTACTGAAAAAGTATAATGTTCCGGTACAGGAAGGATTTGCCTGCAGCACCGTACAGGAAGCTGAAGAAGCTTATCGCCAGATCAAGACCGAAACAGGCAGCAAGTTTGCCGTAGTAAAAGCCCAGATACATGCCGGCGGCCGCGGAAAAGGTGCGGTTAAGGAAACTGGTATGAATGGAGTGAAAGTGGGCAAATCCCTGGAAGATATCCAGGAGTTCGCAAAAGGTATCCTGGGTGGTACTCTCGTGACTGTTCAGACTGGCCCTGCCGGTAAAGTAGTTAACAAGATCCTGGTTGCACAGGACATGTACTATGACGGACCATCTGAGCGCAAGGAATTTTATCTGTCTATCCTCCTCGATCGCAGCAAAGGTCAGAATGTGATCATGTACAGCACCGAAGGCGGTATGAATATCGAAGACGTAGCGCATGACACTCCTGAGAAGATCTTCAAAGAGTGGGTTCACCCCGGCGGTGGCCTCCAGGGCTTCCAGGCAAGAAAGATCGCTTTCAACCTCGGTTTGAGCGGCGAGGCTTTCAAAAACTGTGTGAAATTTGTAACCAACTTATATAACGCATACGTAGGTCTTGATTGCGCAATGCTCGAGATCAACCCCCTCTTCAAAGCATCTGATGACAAGATCATCGCGGTTGACTGTAAACTCAGCCTGGATGACAACGCCCTGATGCGTCACCCTGATATCGCTTCACTGCGTGATATCACGGAAGAAGACCCTACAGAAGTTGAAGCAGGTAAATACAACCTGAACTTCGTTAAACTCGATGGCAACGTAGGTTGTATGGTAAACGGTGCCGGTCTTGCAATGGCAACCATGGACATGATCAAGCTCAGCGGCGGTGAGCCTGCAAACTTCCTGGACGTAGGTGGTACTGCCAACGCACAAACCGTTGAAGCAGGTTTCAAGATCATCATGAAAGACCCGAACGTAAAAGCGATCCTCATCAATATCTTCGGCGGTATCGTTCGTTGCGACCGTGTTGCTGCCGGTGTGATCGATGCTTACAAGAACCTCGGCAATATCAACATCCCGATCATCGTTCGTCTTCAGGGCACAAACGCTGAAGAAGCGAAAAAACTGATCGACGAAAGCGGTCTGAAAGTGCAGAGCGCGATCCTGTTGAGCGAAGCAGCTGACCTGGTGAAGAAAGCAGTAGCGTAATTTGTTGACAGTTGACCGTTATCCGTTCACCGGATGACACATCCCGATAAAAGCAAAAGCCTTCTGTAACAGAAGGCTTTTGCTTTTATATCATTCAACTAAAAGACTTAATAACATTTGAAGCCGTCCCCTCTCAAATAGCATACAGTGCGAATTGGCATCCGCCTTGCATAAGATTTTGTATGTTCGTGCATACTTACTCCTTTCCGGATATTCATCTTTCCGGCGTGGCAAAAGCCATCAGCCTTCTTCATCCGAACCCGGGATTTCATTAATTCCGACTTAAAACCCACGAGACTCTGTCGAGACCCTTACGAGACCCTGTCGAGACTTTTTCGAGACTACTATGCTAGGTATAAGGTATGCCTAAGCATGGTCGCTGCATGGCTAAACTACATTCATATCCCCCGCCTACTTCAACTTCACATCCAAATACACCGAGTGCCGTCCATACGTTTCATAAAACGGCTTAAACATCACTCCGTCAATCGTAAACTCCAGCTTAGAGGGATCACCTTGTATCGACTTGCTGATATCTCCCGCATCAAGCGTAACCTTCCTCCAATCCTTTCTCGCTTCTGGCTCCTGAGCCGCCAATAAAACCGGCCCATAAAACAAACTTGCAATATTCTGCTGATCCATCACCGGATCCAGATGAAACTGGAACGGCATTTTCAATTCTACAATATCACCATCTTTCCAGGTGCGGCTCAACTTCAGGTAACTGCCTGGTTTCGCGGATATCTTTTGCTCTTTACCATTGATCTTTACCAAAAAGCCTTTCGTAGCCCACCCCGGTACACGCACATTAAGATCAAATTTTCCATTGCCTTTGACCGTTAAACGCGTATTATCTTCATTAGGGAAATTGGTGGTTTGCTCAACAGTTATTTTCCTTTCTGCCCATTCCAGTGTTGAAGGGATATAGAGATTCACAAACAGCGCCTGGTTGTCCCGGCTTTTAAAATAAATTGAATTCTGCAATTTGGTACTGCTTTCTATCGCTGTTCCGTTACAACAGGTGAAGCCCGTCATATTCGGATTTCCGAATTGTTTTACAGAAGCAGGCCTGAGTGGCACGTGATAAGTATTAGCCGGGCTATTCTCTGCAACTGAAGCAAGGATGTGATTATACAGTGCTCTTTCATAATAATCCATCAGTTCTGCACGCTGATCAAAAAGGAAAAGATCTCCCGTCAACTTCAGCATATTGTAGGTAGCGCAGGTTTCATTCTGTCCACCCGCTGAAAATCCATTCTCATATAATGTTCCTGGCTGACTGATAAAACATTCCGCATTATTTGGATTACGCGCACCGGCAACACCACCGATACTGTACATATAATCATTGATCATTTTATACCAGAAATTATCCGCGATCTTATAATATTCCGGCTTGTTGGAAACACGATACATTTCTATACTTCCTACCACCTGTGGTATATGCTGATTTGCATGAAGACCACGAAAAAGATCCACATTCTTCGCCAATCCATGTGAATGCGCTGTATCTCCAAAGAACACCCTGATATTATCAAATAGTTGTGCAGTTTTAAGATGTTCCTGCTTGCCGGTAATGCGATAAAGACGGGCCATTGCTTCGTTCATACCACCGAATTCACCTGCGATATAGGTATTCCACATTCTGATCAGGGTATCTGTCGGTACTTTACTTAATCGTGCATACACCCAATCACCCATTCCTGAAGCCACATTAATCGCTTTTTTGTTCCCGCTTACTTCATATACATCCATTAAACCTGCAAGGATCTTATGCAGGGTATAATAAGGTGCCCAGATCTGTGTTTTCTGCCCTCCGTATTTCGCTCCTTTCTCCAGCATGATGAACTGATCCGGCGGATACGCACTGATAAATCCCTTTCCCCAGTTCCAGTAATCATTACGGATCCCTTCGTCACTCAGATCTGAATCATATGCCGACTTACCGGGGCCATAAGGCACCGCAGCAGGATCAGAAACCGACTCGCCTCCTGCTTGTTTCGCCTTCCCTGACAGCTGAGACAATTCGTACAGCGTGTTAACCATTGTCTCCATCTTAGCCAGGAAATTAGCCTGAAGCACTTTGTCATAGCCAGTACCTGCATACGCCTGTGCAATGGCTGTAAGATAATGCCCCGTTGCATGTCCCCGCAACTTTGTATCTCTCGTATCCCATACACCTAAAGGTTTTACTCCCTCAGGCTGCGGTTGCCCGAATGCATGACGAAACATATACAGAAAAGAGTTAGGATCTGTTTTCGCCAGCGTGTTGATGAACTTGTCACGGTTTTCAACAAACTTTGACTGTTGACCGTTTGCATCTGCTTTCAAAGAAACTTTGTTCAGATCAAATGCTGCCAGCTTCAATACTGGTATAGCGGACCTGCCTGCTGCTTTCACGGTGATGAATGCCTTAGGCTGAAAAGCTGTTCCTGCCACACGGCCGGTAATGGTATACTGACCCGGCTTAAGAACAGCAGCATTATCAGTTGCTTCCGGCCATATAACGCGGACCTGCGGGCCCTTGTATCCGTTTTTGTATGTACCATGAACATACGCTGGCAAACGCGGAAGATTACCAGTTTCCGTTTCAACTTTCACATCAGCCACCTGCACGAGATAAGTATTATACAACTGTGTTTCTGTTGAAGCAAAACGCGGCAGATCATCTTCAGTCCGCCTGCCTGAAGTATTTACAGAGCCGTCATTGATGCTTCTTCCTCTGAGCGCGTTGCTATAAATACCTGCAACCTGCCTGCTGCTTAAGGGCACGCGATAGATCCGGAAATCATATACAAGTGCATTCAGATAAGGATCATTAGCCAGGAAAGACCTGCCAAGGTAAAGTTGCTTGCCGGCAGATGCCTGTCCGAACAGATCGGATAGTTCAAAAGAAAGATCTTTCAACTCCCCGGCTTGTTTTCCATCAACATAAGTGATCAACGATTTTGCAGGAATGTCTATTACGACAGCAAGATGTATCCATTTGTTTGTCTCTATACCCGTAGAGATTATCTCTTTCTTCTTTGTTTTTTCTGTAACAACACCTGCATGATAACCCGTCTGAGCTCCCTTCCCTACAGGTGCTGCATAAAAATGCCTGCTTGTATCGTTTCCAAAATCAAAAAAATGCTGCCCTGCTTGTTTCGACTGCATAAAAATCCAGCCGGATATGCTCAACGATTCCAGATCTGTCAAGGCTTCCGCCGGGATCGTAATAAATGTTTTTTGTCCTGAAAGAGACAACACTTTTCCAAACTTGTTATCAGTTACAAACTTCGCCTCACCTCCCAGGAATTTCGCGTGCAGATTGTTCCGCGACCAGTCCTTAATATCACCATTAAAAACATAACGGGCAATCATTCCTGTTTCGCCGATCCCATCGAGGATCTGGTCGCCACTTTGAGCCCGCACTGAATTACCCGCGGATGTAAAAACTGAAACAAAAAGTGCAGTACGTAAGAACGCTTTACAGATTTTCATATTTCAATCAATTGGTCAATAACCTGGATCATATCTACAGACGAATAAAACTAGGAAGAATCCATACGTCTCCATAAGCCTATTTTATCTGAAGATCACCTGATATTAGCCTGTTTAACACCGCTCCTTCGGCAAAAGAGTAACGAACCCAGCTTTGGATAGGGAATATACATTGTCTCCAACCCGTGAACGGGGATTGATTGGAGCATTGGGAGTAATGGGATGGCTATCCCATGATTGACGATGGATATATTTTTTTAGACCTTGATCTAAAAACCCAGCCATCCAATTATCTATGATAAAGTTGGAATAAACGGGATCAGATCTCTTCAGTCCTGATCTCATTTCCCTTTATAAAAATGCTAATCCCATTAATCCTAACAACCCAATAAATCCCCGTTCAGCTAGCGGCAACAATCCACAAACATTTAAAACTTATGATATCTTTTGTGTAATAAGATCTCAACCTGCATCCATCTATCAAACAAACCTTATGACGAAGTTTTTTACCATAGGCATGCTATGCCTGTGCAGCACTGTATTGTTTGCACAAAAGGAAAACAAACCGATCAACAGTAAAATTGAAAAAGTCACTGTTTTTCTTCAGGGAGCGCAGGTAGAAAGATCCGCCAAACAAACATTAATACCCGGCAAATACAATATCGTCTTCAATGATATCTCTCCCTTGATAGATAAGCAAAGCATTCAATTGAAAGCAGAAGGAAAAATCACGGTACTTTCTGTAACGCATCAGCTTAATTACCTGAAAGAACAACAAGTGGAGGGCAGTATTAAAGATCTTGAAACACAGAAAGAACAACTGCTGGAAAAGATCAACCTGGAATCGCAGATGAAATCGGTATACGCCCAGGAAGAAGCGATGATCATAAAAAACCAGTCGATAAAAGGTGATAATGCCACACTCAAAGTAGCAGAACTAAAAGAAGCAGTGGATTTTCAGCGCGCAAGACTCACAGAGCTTTATCAAAAACTTCAGGAAAGCAACAGAACTCAAAAGAAATTATCGGCAGAGCTGGCTAAGATCGAACAACAATTAAAAGCCCTTCATCAAAAAACCAATCTTTCAACAAGTGAAATACTGGTTGCGGTAGATGTAAAGGAAAATACAACCGCTACATTTTTGCTCACCTATCTCATCAATCAATCATCATGGTATCCAACCTATGATATACGGGTGAAAGATATCAGTCAGCCACTGAGCTTGCAGATGAAAGCAAATCTTCAGCAACAATCAGGAGAAGAATGGAAAGATGTAAAACTGGTTTTGTCTACCGGAAATCCAAAAGAAAAAGGAACAAAACCTGACCTGCAACCCTGGTACCTCCGGTATTATATACCGGAAAATTTTTCAGGTAATTTATCGGGTAAAGCAGCAGGCATACAGATCAGAGGCACCAGCCAACTGCAAGAGGTTGTAGTTGTTGGATATGGGTCTACTGCGGACCGCAACGATTATGAAGAACCTTACGAACAAAAACAAAAGAAAAAGGAAAACACCGCCGTGAATACAACAACGGTGTATCAACCCACTTCAACCACTTTTGAAGTTGAACTTCCCTATACCGTTCCTGATGACGGCAAACTTTATACTGTTGACATAAACCAGTTTGAGCTCAATGCATCTTACGAATATTATGCAGCACCCAAACTTGATCCAAATGCATATCTAACCGCCAAGGTCACCGATTGGCAAGAATTGAATCTTCTTCCCGGCGAAGCCAATCTTTTCTTTGAAGGTACCTTCCTTGGCAAATCATTGCTTGAACTTGCAAAGGCAAACGACACGCTTAACCTTTCACTGGGACGCGATAAAGGAGTTGTCGTAAAACGAACACTAATGAAAGAATTCAGTTCACGTAAATTCCTCGGCTCCAACAAAACAGATATCCGACAGTACGAAACGATCGTGCGCAACAATAAACAACAGGCGATAAAGATCGTGATCGAAGATCAGTTCCCTGTTTCAACAGCTAAAGAAATAGAAGTTGACAAACTCAATTACCCGTCGGGTAAACTGGAAGACGATACAAAAAAAGTAAGCTGGACGCTTTCGCTTGAATCAAAAAAGGAGAACAAACTTCAATTTGGATACAGTGTTAAATATCCGAAAGACCGGATACTACAACTTGACTGATCAATCATTGAAGCCTTCTTCAACCAAAAGCCTTCCTTACCGTACTTTCTTTCTTACCTGTTTATTCTTACCGGTAAGAAGGAAAGTACGGTAAGGAAGGCTTTAAATTGGATGTTACACTATTGATTTGCGGTTAGGAAAGTATTTTATTCACGGGGCCGACGGCAGATGGTATGTTGGCTTCATCGATCATCTCCAGCAGATCTATCTCTATCGTTCTCGATATCGACGTGATCGGCACATCATTCGCACCTCCTTCAAACGGGTTCTCTGTATATTCTCCCACTCTTTCCAGTGTAAGAAAGATCCAGCCTACAGTTGCGGCAAATGGTACTGCCAGCCAAAGCTGCCATTCCCCGAGTTTATGAAACTCATTCAGTACCCCGAAAGGAACCAGTGATACAAAAAGGCGGGTGAGCATCTGGCTGATCGTGGCAAACTGACGTGGATAAGGAAAGTTTTTTATCCGCTCACAACGCCCCTGCAGGTCATACATATCAATAAGCAACTTTTCCATTTCCACATAATCCAACGGCTCTACCAATCCCTGCACCTTCAATGATTTTAATTGAGTGGATTGCAGCCCCAGTAAATGCGTGGCCCTGTTCTTTTTTGAAAGCACATAATTTCCATCTTCTTGTGATAGATAAGCACGAAGATGTTCCTCCAGTTTTCCATCCCATTCTTCAATCGCATAAGTTTTTGAATAGCGGATATTGGAAGGCTTCAAACGCGCTGTTTCCCATGCTCTTTGTTCTCTCAGCTGATAACGCAGTGCAGTGAGCCACCCGATATGCCGGCGGATCATCTGTTTTTTTATAATATCGGTCTCCGCTGTATGATGCGTGCCAATAAAATCTTTCACCAGCATACCCCATGACCGGCTTGTATTTACAATACCGCCATAGATCTGGCGGGCTTCCCATACGCGGTTATAGGTCTGCGTATTCCTGAAACCGACAATAAAAGCAGTTGCCGTACCGATCATCGCAACCGGTACCCAGGGCAAAGCCAGCCATTTCCATTCGAGGAAATGAAATAAAACAACCGGAACAAGCGACAGGAACAACATCATATAGATGTCGCTCTTTGTCCAAACCATCATTTCTTTGAAAGTATACCGCTGGCCTGAGTGCATTTTTTTCAGTTAAATTATGAAAAAGAGAAAAAAGAACGCTTTGCCCATCGCCTGTATTTATAATATTTTTGCGATGTCAACATAAGCAACCATCATGACGAATATAACGATCAGGCCTGTTACACCCTCAGACAATCCTTCACTGGCGATCATCATCCGGAAAGCACTCGAAGAATTTGGAGCCAACCATCCCGGTACCGTGTATTATGACGCTTCAACAGATGCGCTGTATGAACTCTTTCGCGAAAAAGGATCTGCATATTTTGTTGCGCTGAGAGACGAAGAAGTAGTTGGCGGAGGAGGGATCTTTCCAACAGAAGGATTACCGGAAGGCACCTGCGAACTGGTAAAAATGTACCTGAGAAAAGATGCACGCGGAACCGGGCTCGGCAAAAAACTGATCGAAACAAGCCTCGAATGGGCGAAAGAACAAGGCTATGATACCATTTACCTCGAAACAATGCCCGAATTAAAACCCGCATTAAAGGTTTATGAAAAATTCGGATTCAGCTACCTCTCCGGCCCGATGGGAAATAGCGGACATACGGGGTGTACGTTGTGGATGTCGACGAGGTTGGGATGAGAGGTTTGATAGGTTTCAGAGGTTCAAGAGGTTTGGGAGGTTTCAGAGGTTCCAAAGGTTCAAGAGGTTTGATAGGTTCAAGAGGTTTGATAGGTTCCAAACCTCTTGAACCTATCAAACCTCTTGAACCTCTCAAACCTCTCAAACCTCTTTAACCTCCCAAACCCGCCCTCACTCACTCTTCGCCTTCTTCCCCCGCACTTTATCCATCTGTTGCTTGTGTAGATATATCTGGAAACCGATATTCAAGGCAAAGCCGCCAGTTCCCGGCGCTCCATTGTAATCACTGTGATCGTACCCACCGAGAATATCCAGTGATGCGTTTTCTCCGATAAAGACTGCCGCACCACCACCAAGGAAGAAGTTTGTGCCGTTATTAGTTGTAGATGACCCGTTGAATTTCGTTTTCGAACTCAGAAAGTTGAAATTGGTATGAAGGATGGGGCGCACCTGGTCATGCCCAAAATAATACCGCAGGTATGGCCCGATACCAAATGCCGTTGTTTTAACACTACCGCTTTTTGAGTAGTTAAGATTCACATTTCCGCCAAAAGCAAAATTCTGAATAAAGAATATGCCTGCATTCGGAGTAAGACTGATCTCGGTATTGCCTGACGTATTTAATCTGAAGTTGCCGCCTACCATCCAGTCGCCTCTTTCTGTCTGCGCCTGGATCGCTGCAAAAGATGCAGCCGTTAAAAATGTGCTGAGTAGAAGTTTTTTCATGTTAGATGGGTTTGGGTCAAATGTAAGACAAACCTTCTTAACATGTATATTATCCGCCAGTTAGTGGTTCAACCTCATAGACAGGACTGAAGAGATATACTTTTTTTGTCTTTACCTCCACGCAACGGAATCTCTTGCGGAGTTTTTCTTTTCTCTGAAAGATCCTTCCATCCGTCGTCCGGAAAACGGCATCCATTGGAAGTTCTTCCACCAGGCGGAACTTCTCCGCCCCTTCATCATACCTGCGCAATACGCGAAGCAATCCATCTTCCGCGCAGGTGCTTGCAGCGGGATTGCGAAGTGAACCTATCAGTTCCTGCTCGATATCATCCGGGAAAATTTTATGTTGAAGAAAATCGGCCAGCAAAGCACTGTATACGCTTTTCCATTCTTTCCCATGGGAAAAAACCTTGTTGCCATACTGCTCAAAAGTAAGCAGGTGCGCAAGCTCATGCAAAAGAGTGATCAGGAATGAATATTTATTCAGGTTTCCATTCACACTTATCCGGTGATTTTCGGCTTGAGTGCGATGCCGGTAGTCGCCCAGAACACTTTTGCGTTCACGCGCGACGGTCAAATGCACTTTGTGCTGACGCAGGAAACCAAGCACAGGTTCATAGGTACCCGCTGGTAAATAATCCTGCAAACGCCCCATGGGAACTTCCTGCTTAGCCATTCTTTTTTTGCTTCAGGATACGCATCAGTGCAGCTACTTCGATAAAGCTGTATATGCCATACAAGGCCATACAGCTAAAGATGGCCGGGCGGCTTACATTCTGGCCAGACATTACAATGTAAATAAGTGCCGCAATTGCCAGTACAAAAAACTTGATCACAAAGCCGCTGTAAACAGCTCTTACAAAAACGTTTGGATTGGTTGATCTAAAACTCCGCTGTGTAATCATTACAGATAAAAGGGAAACAGCGCAGATGAGCATATTGCCTATAATGAGCACATTGCTTTCTACGCCTTTTTTCGCAAGCCAGGATCTGGCTGCGATAAAAAATCCATTCAGAATAATAAAAACAAGAAGTAAAGGGAGATAACTTTTCCGTCTATTTTGATCCATTCTTTTTTGTATTACCGGTTTCCCGTATCAGTTTGTAAAAAAATCCAACCAGGATAAGCAAAGGTAATGCAATGGAAAGTAATGGGAAGATATGCAGCCAGTGATCAGCCTTATACCCCAAAAAAAGACCTGCGCCTATGGACACCAGCATTTCGGTGCCCAAGGCGAGATATTTTACAATGCTATTGTTCTTTAAATTACTGGAGGGCGAGTTTCTCTTTTCCATTTTTTACGCTGACACTGCTGATTTCTATAGACTCAGCTGTCGCCGCGCCCATATGACATTGTCCGTTAAAAGTAGCAGAAGGCTCCACCTGCAGCTTGCCTGCGTAAAGATTACCATTCACCAGGGAATCGCCACGCAGTTGCAGCAGATCCTTTGCCTTCACATTTCCGGTCACTTTACCGATTATATCAGCCTGGTTTCCTGTAATATCGCCTTCTACAACGCCATTGGCTCCAACCACCACTTTTGCTGTGCTGGTAATATTCCCGATGATGGTACCATCAATGCGGAGATCGCTGTTGCTGCTGATATCGCCTTTCAGGGTTGTGCCGGCACCAATGAGCGTGGTACCGTTACCGGTGGATTTTTCGGTCTGCATTTCGGTTTTGTTTTTAGCGTTAAACATAGATATTGATTTATTAGTCGAACAAGCTTATAGTCGGTCAAAGTAAAAAGTCAAAAGGAAAAATTAAAAAACCTTATTGACAGTAACGATTTTTCAGGCCAAAGATTTTTGAATTTTCAATTTTTAATTTTTAATTAATATGATCAATCATCCGACAATTCATCCTTCGGAACCTGTAATTGCATGGTATCCAATATCACAGCAGCGTCACCCTTCAACACTTTTTTGACGTTATCAATATATTTCGTCTGGTACATAATGACTTTTTCAAGAGAATCAACGCCATACTTCATCTGCCGGTATTCCCTTCCCACCTTCAGATCATCATAACCAGGAATGTAGTATTTCAATGGAGTAAAAACGATCAGCGCCACCGTGAGCCCGACCAGCACAACAAATATTGTGCTCAAACCGATGTAAACGCTAAGTCTGGATAACTTAAAGGTGACCACTTCCTCATATGTATCATCATTCATTACAACCAGCCTGTAGCGATTTCGAAGCCTTTGCAGGGTCGACTCAGTGCCGCCCGCATCCAGTTTTGCCATATTTGAATTTTAAAAGACGCTTAAAGGTAAGGAATGGAGGTTATTTTTGCCAGTAAGTGAGCAGCTTTCATGTTGAAGGGGTAAGAGAAGACGATGGACGATGGACGATAGACGATGGACCATAGACCATAGACCATAGACCGCAGACGGGTCAAAGAAAACGAACATCTCAAGTTATCGGGTATGTTTAGACTCATAAGGCGATCACCTTAATAAAGCTCGTCCGCGGTCTGCGGTCTATGGTCTATGGTCTATGGTCTGCGGTCTATGGTCCTCGGTCTGTGGTCTGCTCAACAAAAAAACTCACCCCACCCTATACTAAATCCACTGAATTTCAGTTATTAATAATTCACTTTACCAGACATGGCTTCAGCCCGATATATAACCTTTACTTTCTTTTTATTCCTCTTCCTGTTTCAGGCTGCGCCGGCTTGCCTGGCACAGATGGGATTCAGCTTCGATGTGGAAAAACCAAAAGAGTTTGAGAACAGAAAACTCAAGGCCGAAAAAACGCCAACCGACAAGAAGATCAAAGGCCCCCGCCGTTTTCTCCAGAATACCGTTACACACTACAATTATTTCTTCAACGCCAATAATAAACTGAACGAAGTTCTTACGCGTGCCAAAGCTGTGTTCAGAGACGATTTCTCAAAACTCCTCCCGTTTTATAATTACAGTCTTGATGTTACGGCCGCTGACAGCATCCAACTTGACTCAGTTTCCTATAAAGCACAAACCGGCATCATACTGCATGATCTCCGCAGTGATTGGGCGGACAATATGTATCTCCTCTGGGGAGCATCTTATTACCTGCAAAAAAAGTTTGACTCCGCGTACCTGATGTTCCAATTCATCAATTATGCATTTGCTGAAAAAGAAAAAGACGGCTACTACCGGACTATCGGCAGTGCGCGGGACGGGAATAGCGCACTTTCCATCTCAAGCAAAGAAAAAAGCGGCATCGTAAGCAGAACTTTGTCGGCACCACCCAGCAGGAATGACGCATTCATCTGGCAGATCAGGAATTATCTCGCACAGGACCGTCTTTCTGATGCATCAACGCTGATACAGATACTAAAGACCGATACACTTTTCCCAGCCAGGTTGCACAATGACCTGGAAGAAGTGCAGGCTTTTATGTATTATAAGCAAGGCATGTGGGATAGCACCGCCCTGCATCTCGAAAAAGCATTAAGCAATGCTGCCAACCGCCAGGAAAAAGCCCGTTGGGAATATCTTCTCGGACAATTGAATGAAAACACCCGGAACCTTGATGCGGCGGCAGGCTGGTACGAAAAATCAATCGCCCATACAACAGACCCGATCATGGATGTGTATGCCCGTCTCGCAGGCGTTCGCGTACATAAAAATGACAGCATAAAAGATTATATCGCTGAAAATATCGCAACGCTTACCAAAATGGCCCGCCGGGATAAATACTCCGAGTACCGCGATATTATTTACTACATGGCCGCACAGATAGAACTGGAAAGAAATAATTCTGAAGCTGCGCTGGAACTGCTTTCAAAAGGGACGAAATATATAACCAATAAATCAAACCTTAGAAACCGCATCTTCCTGCAAATGGCTGAACTGTCATTTACTACCGGGCTTTTCCGGCAATCGGCCAATTTTTATGATAGTATACAAATGAGTGATCCGATCATAACGGATCCGGAAGCCCTGGTTGCCAGGAAAAGTATGTCTATCCTCATGGCAGAATTTAAAGAGACAATTGTTCGGCAGGACAGCTTGCAAAAACTTTCCATACTCGATGAAAATGAACGTCGCGACCGTGTAAAAAAACTGGTGAAGCTCCTTCGCCGTCAGCAGGGATTAAAGGATGAAGGTGTGGTCACAACCACCGGTTCCGCCACCGCCTCTAACCAACCGCCTCCTTCTCTCTTTGGAGAGAGTAAAGGCGAATGGTATTTCTATAATAGCAATGCCCGTCAGAAAGGATTAAATGATTTCCGCACCAAATGGGGAACCCGTAAGAATACTGACAACTGGCGTAGAAGTGCCGCGCAGATGTCTGCCTCCGCTAATATGGCAAACAATCCGGCATTGTCTGCAAATATCAACGCAATGGACACTGCTACGGGAGAGAATCAGATCACCTTTGACGCACTCTATGCACGTATTCCATTGACTCCTGAAAAGCTTCAGGTTTCTAATGATTCGATACGCAACGCGCTGTTTGGAATGGGCATGACATTCATACAGCAGTTGGAGGATTGCGCACGTGGCACTGCCGCCCTTGAAGAACTGCGCACCCGCTTCCCGGACGCACCAAAAATGGACGAAATACTGTTCAACCTGTATTTCTGCTATCGCAAAAACGGCGAAACAATAAAAGCAGATGCAGCAAGAAGAACCTTGTCAACCCAATACGGCAAAAGCACTTTCAATACCATCGTGATCACCGGCAAGGACCCGAACTCCAAAGCTCCAAAACCTGAAGTAACCAAACTCTATGAAGGCATCTATGATCTTTTCATAGAAGGAAACTTTACTGAAGCAGTTGCCCGCAAACGTACCGCCGACAGTTCTTATGGCAATACTTACTGGACACCACAATTGCTTTATATTGAAGCAGTGTATTATGTGAAGCAACGCGAAGACAGTGTTGCCAAGAAAGTACTGCAAAATATCATTACGCAGTTCAGCGGAAATCCATTGGCTAAAAAAGCAGCCACTTTGCTGGACGTATTGAACCGCAGAGCGGAGATCGAAGAAGAGCTGCGCAACATGGTGATCAAGATGCCTGCAGAAGACACGACACAGCGCCGTGCCCCAATTGCAGTTGTACCACCTCCGACAACGACACTACCACCTTCTCTCGTCAAAACCGATATCAGAATACAGCCTTCGAAAGACAGCCTGAATATTAAGACTCCTGCGCAGGGAGTACCGGGTCTGACACAAAAACCGATCAGGCTTCCCAAAGACAGCATTCCGCCAGACACGATCGCGGCAAAACCTGATACAGCCATTGCGACAGTTGTCCCTAAAAAAGATACAGCTGTAATTGCGCAGCCGCCGGCTGTGGTCGTCCCTCCGGGCAGTCCGTTCAGCTTTAACGCTGAAGAAGCCCATTATGTGGTGATCATTCTGAACAAAGTAGATCCCGTGTTTGTGAATGAAGCGCGAAACGCGTTCTTCCGTTACAACCGTGACACCTATTTCAACAAACTGATGCAGGCTGAGCTGGTTGAAATCGATACGGATAACCGGCTCCTGCTGGTTAGTCCGTTCAAGAACGCGGCTGAAGCCATCGCCTATGTTGATCAAACCAAACCGAAAACTTCTACAGAGATCGTTCCATGGTTGAAAGGTGGCAAATACACCTATTCTATCATCACGGAAAAGAACCTCCAGGTATTAAAAGGCAGCAAAGACATCAACGCTTACATGGAGTTTCTCCAGAAAATGGTGCCCGGCAAGTTTTAATGATGAGATAACCCGATTTCGGTAAATTTGGGGCTCAGCCGCCTTACCGCTTTATCAAGCGCTAAGGCGGGAAATATCATTACTTTAAACTTACCGTCTTACCGCCTTTCCGGTAAAATAATAACCAGTGAAGGCGGTAAGACGGAACGCGAAGCACGGCGGCCATTAAGTCTTTTTGCCGGCGAATCAGGTAGCAAAGACTTTGATAGTAAAGTATCCTGACAGAGCTGTTATCAAGAACTCTAGAATTCTATTAAAATATGAAAAGATCTGTTCGCATTTTCTGGTACATTTTCCTTGGCGGATTTGGCTCACTGGTATTACTGATCCTTCTGGCCAACTTCGGTGTATTCGGAAAGATGCCCTCACTCCAGGAATTGGAAAATCCTTCTATCCAGCAGGCATCCGAAGTGTATGCCATCGATGGAACATTAATGGGGAAGTATTATACAGACCGTGGCAACCGCAGCAATGTGAAGTACCGCGATATTTCTCCCAATGTCATCAATGCGCTGGTAGCAACTGAAGACGAGCGCTTTTATGACCACGCAGGTATTGACACCCGTTCAACCCTGCGTGCAATATTTACCGCCGGTCGCCAGGGCGGCGGCAGTACCATCACTCAACAGCTTGCCAAAGCATTGCTTGGTCAGGGTAGCAGAAATGCACTGAACCGCTCCGTGGAAAAGATCAAAGAATGGATCATTGCGATTAAACTTGAGAGGAACTTTACCAAAGAAGAGATCATCACGCTTTATCTGAATGCCGTTCCTTTCGGCGACAATATCTACGGTATCAGGAATGCGTCACGCACCTTTTTCCAGAAAGAACCCGATCGTCTGGCAGTGGAGGAAGCCGCTGTGCTGATCGGGATGCTGAAAGCGAATTATACCTATAACCCCTTCCGTAATCCCAAAGCAGCACTCGATCGCCGCAACGTTGTATTGGGGCAGATGATCGCCAACAAAAAGATCAGCGAAGCAGAAGGCAGTAAACTGAAAGGCACACCTATCAAACTGAACTACCGTAAGCTTGATGAGAATAATGGTTATGCACCTTACTTCCGCGAAGTACTTCGCGAAGAAGTAAAGAACACCTTGAAAGAACTGGAAAAGCCAGACGGCACAAAGTATGATATATATAAAGATGGTCTGAAGATCTATACCACCATCAATCCCCGCATGCAGGAATATGCAGAAGAAGCAGTGGCGTCACACATGCCAACACTTCAGAAAGCATTGATGGCCCAGGCTAAATTGAAAAACGGCAGCATCTGGAAAGATCACGAGAATGTTCTTGAAGCGTCAATGAAAGCCAGCGATCGCTGGAAAAATCTTGCCGAAGACGGCCTGACGGATAAAGAGATCAAAGCCACTTTCAGCAAAAAAACACCCATGAAGATCTTTGCCTGGAACAGCAACCGGCAAAAAGATACCGTGATGACGCCATATGATTCTATCAGATATCACCGCCAGATGCTGCAAACAGCCTTCATGGTGATGGACCCGCAAACCGGCGAAGTAAGAGCCTGGGTTGGCGGTATCGATTTTAAAACATACAAGCTTGATCACGCCAATATGCGCACCAAACGCCAGGTGGGATCAACCATGAAGCCTTTGCTGTACACTCAGGCAATGGAAGAAAGAGGATTTACCCCGCAGACAGAAGTGATCGATCAGCAACAGAATTTTGGCAACGGACAGCTTGTTCCTGCAACCTCCAAAACATGCAGCGGAAGAACCATGACCATGGCATCTGCACTCGCAGGTTCCCGCAACTGTGCCACAGCATATATCATGAAGCAGGTGGGCCCGAAAGAATTTACCGACTTCCTCGCACGTTTGAATATTCCTACAAAAGTTGAAGCATTCCCTTCGATCGCCCTTGGCGCCTGCGATCTTTCGTTATTTGAAATGATGTGGGGGTACAGCATTTTCGGAGGAAGAGGCTTTACCACAAAACCATACTTCATCAGCCGTATCGAAGACAGGAACGGCAACGTCATCAAACGTTTTGACTACAGTGTGAATAGAAAAGAAGCAGTAAGCGAAGCAACAGCGTACAATATGGCCAGAATGATGCAGGGCACTGTTGACTTTGGTACCGCAGCCGGATTACGCGCGCGTCTTGGTGCTGTGGAAATGTCCGGCAAAACAGGTACAACCAATGATAACGCTGATGGCTGGTTCATGGGATATACACCACAATTGCTTGGTGGCGTGTGGATCGGTTGCGACGACCGCTTTATCCGCATCGAAAACAATCTCGGTTATGGTGGACGCGCGGCAATGCCGATCTGGGAAAAATTCTTCCAGAAAGTATATGCCGATAAAACACTGGGAATAGATAAAGACGCCCGTTTCGTTCAGCCCGCAGATGCCCATATCTATACCAACAGCGCTGATGGCGAATTGCAGGCAGAAACCGTTGAACCGGGAGCAGAAGGCGTTGACCAGGGTGTAGGTGCCGAAAATGACTACATCAATCAGCCGTATATCGGCCCTGAATCAAAACCCGTCGTTGACGAAGACAAACCGGCGAAAAAAGATTCAGCCAGCAAACAGGATAAGAAAAACCCAACAAATGCGAGACCTATCGGCACAGCAGATGAAGAACCAAAGAAGAAAAAAGGATTTCTGAACAGGATTTTTGGAAAAAAGGATAAGGATAAGAAAAATAATTAGAAGCGCTTTCAATAAAGCAACAATGCCTCCCAATGGGAGGCATTGTTGCTTCTAAAGTATGATGAAGAGACGGAAGGATTGACATCCAATGTCGTTTAGTTCTGTAATGAGCACTGTCGACAATATTTTACCTCCAATTCACCGCTTCTTTCTTTCAATCATCACCCTCCCGTTCTGTTTCCCCGGGCGGGCAAATTAATGATCATAACAATTCTAATTCCTGCCAGACCAGAGGAAACAAAGCGGGAAGAGTGTTGCCAAAATAAAGCAGTCTTGAAACAAAGGAGCTAGTAAACATCCATTAACCAAACGGCATTGCATTGAAATCGTGGGCTATGAGCAATGATCAATGCAACAATCGCCTCCCTTCTGCAATCAAACTTACCAATGCAAAAAGGCTGCCTCAGATTTGAGACAGCCTCTTTACTATTTACTTAATTCAAATTCTTACTTCGCAGCTTTGAACTCTACCCTTCTGTTCTCTGCGCGGCCTTTCACTGTTTTGTTATCAGCAATCGGAGTTGACTGACCATATCCGACCGTTAACAGCCTGTCAGCACTGACACCTTTCTTAACAAAATATGCTTTTACAGCTTCTGCTCTCTTTTCTGATAATACCTGGTTTTTATCTTCTTTACCTGTATTATCCGTATGGCCTTCTATAGAGATTTTCAGATCTGGATGCTCGCTCATGATCTTCGCACCTTTATCAAGTTCAACTTTTGCAGCAGCGGTAAGCGTTGAACTTCCGGAAACAAACTGCACTTTCTTCGCATCAAACTTGAATTGCTCAAGTGTAGGACAGCCAAAGTTCTCCGCAAGACCAGCTTCGGTAGGGCAACGATCTTCTTCGTCATTTATCCCATCGCCATCTGTATCAGGAACAGGGCAACCTTTGTAACGGGCAACCCCCGGAACAGTCGGACATTTATCTTCTTCATCATTGATCCCGTCTTTATCGGTATCGGGAACAGGACATCCCTGGTATTTTGCAAGACCCGGAACAGTCGGGCATTTATCTTCTTCGTCATTAACACCATCCTTATCTGTATCAGGGATCGGACAACCCTGGTATTTTTCAAGACCCGGGACTGTTGGACATTTATCAAGACTGTCGGGGATACCATCCTTATCCGTGTCAACCGGTGGTGCCGGAGGAAGTGGTTTCAGCTCAACAGGCTCCGCTTTTTTACCAATACGTCCTGCAATACCAAACTGGTACATGAGGTGATAGTTGGATGTTTCTTTTGTAACGGGAATTCTGTACTGAGAATTAACAAACAGCGCGGCATCATCAAATAAATTGACCTTCATCCCCACTCCTGTTGGAATAAACGCACCGAAATAGCTGCCGCTGAACATAGAAGCACCAACACCTGCGATCAGGTAAGGCTGCAAAATGTATTGCTCAGATATCATTTTCAGGTTCACCGAAGCATCTGCCTCAAGCAACAACTTATTGTTCGCCACACTTCCCTTTCCTAATGCATCTCTTACAAAAGACCCCGCAAGAGTACCCGCAAAATCTATTTTCTTATGCACTCCCTTAAAATAAGAAAGCGCAAGGCCAGGAGACATGTCCTTTGGTTTGGCCCACTGCCCATCAGTAATCACTTTGGATAATGACCTGGAACGTATACGACTGGGAGTCAGGTAATCATTATAAAAAAAACTTATCCCGAGTGCCGCCGGTCTGACTTCCGTATCCTGCGCAAAACCAGTTGAATTCAGGAAACACAAAGCCACTATGACGACTAAAATCTTCTTCATAAAGCATTAGTTTGGTTAATAATACGGCACAAAATTAATCGCTATTTACAATTGAAAATAAACTATTTCCTTACAATTCACATATTTGCAAGCTAAAAAACCAGCTTCTGCGGGCCGTATCGCGAAATCCCCGGTACGTAAACAGCACCACCCACAAAATCAAAGCCTATTTACCAGCAAAGTACTTAGCCCTCACATACTTATCCTCACCATAGATATCATCGTAAAATACCACTTTACCATCTTTTCCGTCAGCTGTAAAGTAGCGGATAAACACCGGCAACCGGTTTTTTATACCAATAGAGTGCTTTTCCTTGCGTTGTAACCAGGACGACATGGAGTCTTCTTTTGGCGAAGGAATGTCTATATACTCGTCTTTTTCATTGTCATACCGGACAATATTGTAAGCGAGCTCTTCCCATTGCTGCACCCGCACACAACCATGACTCAGTGCCCTCATGGTTTTGGCAAACAGGTACCGCTGATTGGTATCATGCAGATACACTGCATATTTATTGGGGAAATTGAATTTCAGGATGCCAAGCGCATTTTCGTCTCCACTCCCCTGCACAACATTAAAAGGAATGCCTTTGCTGTATTTTGACCAGTTGATACTATCCGCGCTAACCTCGTCTCCCCGGGAATTGATCAGGCTGTATCCTTTTTTCGCCAGGTAACCGGTATTCTTTTTCAGTGCCGGCAGTATCTCCTTCACGATTATGCTGTTCGGGATCGTCCATTGCGGGTAAGTGACGAGGTTAGAGATTGAACTGTTCAACAGCGGCGTCCGCGTGACCGGCTTGCCGCAAATAACTTTGGAAAGGATCTCCAGCGAATCTTTGTTCAGCAATTTCATATAAAACCCCGGCAGATTCACCCAGATATACCGCTCCGGCATTTGCTCGGGCAGCATTTTATACCGGTCCATATTGATCGCCAGACTAACAAAACGATCCTTATCAGTGAAATTCAGCATCCTGACGGTTCCTTCTCCCGCCTTTCCGTCATCCGTAATTCCTGTGTGCAACTGAAATCTTTTGATCGCATTCGCCATCTGAAGTGAATCAGGCGGTAAGCTATCCGTCAGAAATCCGCCTTCCCGCATACGCGCTTCCAGCGCAGCCGCAAACCCGGGATCTTTTGGCGAAGGAACTTTCGTGTATACTCTCTGATAATCCGCACTATCAAGAAATGCCCTGATACCAGCTTTCAATTCTCTATAACCCTGATGCTGCGGTTCCAGCGAAGCAAACATTGCCGACAAAGACTCCTGCTGCTTCAACACCCCCTGGAGCTTCTGTATATAAAACTCGTCTAACAACACTGAATCTTTTCGCAGGCTTACACTATCCTGCGGCAAACGGCCCAGCTTTACATCCTTTACCATATGCATAAACGCATCTGTCAGTAAAAGATCGGCCTTTGCCCAAAGCACAGCATCTTTTTTATCAGTCTTATCAGAAGTATCGGCAACCAGCTTCGTATAGATCGCTTCAAGTGCCGCGCTATGATAATCGTCCGGAAATAAACCATAATACTGCGCAGAACGGACAAACCCAAGCATAGAATCACTTGCTGGTTTCCACTGCTGCCCCGGATTCCAGGAAGCTGCATACAGGGCAGGCTCGTACAGTTTTTTCAGCGGCGCCAGCAATGCAAGTTTGACCGAATCATCGATCTTTCCATCGTTCGCAACCGCATAGTCGATAGAACCACGGATGAGTTCAGTCACTTTTGTATCCAACTCTTCCGGAGAAACAACGATCTCATGTTCAGGCGGCTTTTTAGCTTCGCCGCAAGCAACAAATACACATGAAATAAAAAGAAGAGAAACAACAGAAGAATACGAAGAAACTTTATTATTTATAAAGGTGAGCATGTGTGGGTATCCTGTTTTATAGTATCTTTCTTCAGACAATAAGGTTTGCATAAGGGTTGCAAGTGAATAATAGGCAATCGGTAAGGTTGAATGGTTTTAAAGTTTTATCGTTTTTTAAGGCTACAGAAAACAATCCAACTTTAAACTTTGAACCTTTAACTTTTAAACTACCCTTTCACCCGCTTTGGTCTACCAGGATATATATAACAAATTAACTAAACCTTTTCGTAATAAGGTATCGCCTGTAGTTATTTTTTTAACAATCGTTTTTGCAAACAGCCATGCGCAGGACACAACTCAAAAGAAGCTCTTTGTTATGGGGAATGTAACAGAATACCTGAATGCGGTACAGATCGATCCCGACAAAAAAATGGTCGAACTGTCTACACGTATTCCTGACCTGGTGTATGATCTGCGTTATTCTACGGCAAACAATTTCATGAAACGGAAAATGTACACTCCGCCGACTGAAGTCAGCTTCCTCCGGGCACCTGTTGCAGAAGCATTGGCTGACGCGCAAAAAGAACTGGCTGTTTCAGGGTTGGGTATAAAGGTCTTTGATGCCTACCGTCCGTATTCGGTAACCGTGAAATTCTGGGAACTGGTGAAAGATGAACGTTACGTGGCCAACCCGGCGCGGGGCAGCGGACACAACCGTGGGGTCGCTGTTGATCTTACGCTCATTAAACTCAGCGACAAGTCAGAACTCCCCATGGGAACCGGTTTTGACAATTTTAGTGATACAGCACATCACAGCTTCAAAGCTTTACCGGAAGATATTTTGCAGAACCGTAAATTATTACGAACAACAATGGAAAAGTATGGGTTTAAAGCACTGGAAACAGAATGGTGGCATTACTATCTGCCCGAAGGGAACCGGTTCGAAGTGCTGGACATTGCTTTTGATAAACTTTTCAAACCCGGTATGCGCAAAGAACAGTAAACCGGATACGATTGATCAGTTCCACTACAGGTTTCCATATTAACAACAACAGTGCGATTTCACCTATGCAAATTTCGCAGTCTTCTCTTCGCCTGTAATATCACCATTGCTTCTTATCTGCAACTGAATATTACTGATCCACTCGGCGCAACCACGCTGATAAAGAAATTCATTAACGGCCATTATCACTTTCAATACCTGGTCATACTGACCTTCAAGCACTGTTGCAAAAGGACCCACTTCGTATTGGATGCCGGAGCTTTGTATAATTGCGATCGCCTCATCTACCCATTCATAAGGATGACGATCCTGTACAACAGGAACGATCTGCAACGAAGCATTAACAAGATAATTATGCATAGTTTTTACAAGAACGGATGAACGTAAACATTTTTATATAGCTTCCACCTGCTCCACCGCATCGAGATTGATCGGTCCGTATACATGCGGAAAAGTATCTTCAACAGAGTTTGACCATTCCTGGACATAACGACTGGTCAGCTTATCTGTATTAACATGCAATTTTACCAGATCTGTTCTGCCTGCAAAATAACGATCGAGCACGCCTGCTACCTGATCTGTTTCACTGCAATGAATAAAGCCTTCAGTTTTTAATGAGGGTGCTTCATAAAACCCGATCTCGCGGGCCTTCGCCCATTCAGCTGCACTGGTAACATGATAGATAATTGGCATAATCGTTATTATTTTTCTTATTAAGATGATATCACCCGTTTGCTATGTTGTTCTAATAAATAAAGATCCAATAGGGCAACAGCTGTTGCAGCCTCAAGAATAACCGGTGCACGCAATGCGACACAAAGATCATGACGTCCTTTGATCGAAAAATTCTCCAATTGACCGGTTTCCCAGTTCAGGCTATTTTGTTCTTTTGGAGTAGACGCAGTTGGTTTGATCGCGATCCTGTACACCAGTTCGTTTCCATTACTGATCCCACCAACAACCCCACCTGCGTGGTTTGTCCGGGTTTTACCCTCCATATTCTCTATCGCATCATTATGTTGCGTCCCAAACATCTTTGCCGCCGCAAAACCACTTCCAAACTCTACACCTTTCACCGCCGGAATGGCAAACGCGATATGTGCCAGTTGGGATTCCACCGAATCAAAGAAAGGTTCACCCAACCCAACAGGAAGACCATTAACGCGACATTCAACCAGGCCACCGACAGAGTCCTTTGCATCGATCGCTTTCTGCAGACCTTTTTCAAGATCAGCTTCGCCGCCAATTTCTGTTACTGCCGCGTCAATGGTTACGCCTGGCATCAGCTTTTTTGCAATGGCTCCGGCAGCTACGAGCCCCGTAGTCAACCGGGCGCTGAAATGGCCGCCGCCGCGATAATCTTCATTGCCTCCAAACTTCTGATGGGCTACCATGTCCGCATGACCAGGGCGTGGAAAGCTGCGTTGTTTTTCATAATCACCGCTTCGGGTATTGTTATTTTCAAAGAGAATAGTGATCGGTGCGCCGGTTGTTTTGCCATTGAACACTCCACTTTTAAAAAATGGGTAATCCGCTTCCTGACGCGGTGTTGTACCTTTCTGTTTCCCGCCTTTACGTCTTTCCAGGTCAGGTAAAAGATCATCCTCCGTTAATGGTAACCCAGCCGGGCATCCATCAATAACAATGCCTACTGACTCACCATGTGATTCTCCGAAAATATGTACCCTGAATATACGGCCGAAGCTATTCATGAAAATTAAATTGATGATTTAAAGATACAACACTACCCAGTTGTTTAAGGTCGGTGTAAAAATCAGGATATGATTTATTAACAGCCTCAGCATGTTCAATGGTCGTTTCGCCCACCGCTTTCAGCGCGGCAACCGCACACGCCATCGCGATCCGGTGATCATGCCTTGAACTTACATTCGCGCCTTTCACCCCTTTGCCTCCTTCAATCCGCATTGTATCTCCTTCGAGATGGACTGTGACCCCCATTTTCCCAAACTCATCCTGCAGCGTCAATCCTCTGTCACTTTCCTTGTGAGCCAATCTGCTTACTCCCTTGATCGTTGTCTCGCCCTTGCAATAAGAAGCGAGCGCAACCAATGGAGGAAAAAGATCAGGACAATCCGTTGCATCAAAATCAAATGCGGTAAGATCAGCCGGGTGAAGCTTTATCTCTTTCGCATCGATTGCAATGCCTGCGTTTGCGCTCATCAACGCCTGCACGATCGCTTTGTCTGCCTGTGTTGATGCAATATCCAACCCTCTTACCGTGATTGGTCCTGCAATAGCACCTGCAACCAACAGGAAAGCACCACCGCTCCAATCCCCTTCAACTGTATACCGGTGAATTGCTGTTTCGTCATATACGTTTTCAGCATTGAAATAAAACTCTTCATAGTTGCGATTCTCCGGAGTTTTCAATCCAAACCGTTTCATCACATCCAGGGTAAGATCGATATAAGGACGACTTTTCAGGTTCGTCACTTTTATCGAAACATTATTTGCATCGGCCGCTGCATAAGCAAGCAATAACCCGGTCAGGAATTGCGAACTCAAAGAGCCGTCAACCGTAACATCAACAGGCTTCAAAGGCCCCTGTATCACCAGAGGCAATTTACCCTGGTTAGATTTCACCTTAACACCGAGATGCGGAAGAATTTCATCAAAGAAATCCATCGGCCTTGTAACCAGGCTTCCCGATCCTTTGATCGTCACCTCCTCTGCACTCAATGCAACGATAGGCGTAAACATCCTGATGCTCAAACCAGATTCTCCGCAATCGACAAATGGAGCAACCGGCTTGACCCCTTCGCTCGTGATCTGTAAACTGCCATCGTCCATGTGCTTAAGCTTTGCACCAAGCCTGCTCACAATGTCCATCGCTGCCTTATCATCATTGCTGTGTCCAGGATTTATGATCTCACTTATTCCTTTCGCGACCAATGCCGCAGCACACGCACGCTGCATCGAACTCTTTGAAGCAGGCGACTGAATAATGCCAGTCAGATCTCCGGGTTGTATTGTTACTTTCACTTTGGTAATGCTTGAATGATTTTTTCTAATTGAACCAGTGGTATGCTTTTCACCACTCCTTTTCCCACTTTCTCCAGCAACACATAGTTCATTTCCTTTCTCTCGCGCTTCTTATCCATCTTCAACAGATCAAAAGCCTTCTCTCTGTCGAATGACATGTACGTTGGTAAACCGTATTGTTCCAACACTTTAACTACGCGCTTTGTTTGCTTGAATCCAGACAATTGCTCTGAAATATGACAGGCATATGTCATTCCGATTGCAACAGCATGACCATGCATCAGTGTGTACTGGTTTTCGATTGCATGACCCAGGGTATGACCAAAATTCAGTAAACGGCGGACAGATTTTTCGAACTCATCTTCCTGCACCACTTTTGCCTTCAGTTGCGCGTTGCGCTGAAGAAGTGCTGCTGTCAATTTTATTTTTCGCTGATAGACGGAAAGATCATTTGCCTCAAGTTCGCGGAACATCGCAGCATCTTTGATGCAAGCGTGTTTAATGATCTCCGCGAATCCGTTCTCCCATTCTTTCTGGGGCAGACTTTTCAACAAGCTGATATCATGTAAAATGAATGATGGCTGGCGGATCACACCAACCATATTCTTATACATTCCGACATCAATCCCGTTTTTACCGCCAACAGACGCATCCACCAACGCAAGCAGTGAAGTAGGTAAAAAACCAAACTTCAACCCACGCATATAAACAGCAGCAACATAGCCGGCAATATCAGTGACCACACCGCCTCCGATACCGATAAGCGTTGTCTTTCTATCCGCCTCCAGGTGTATCAACCGGTCAATGATAAAGTCAACCGTCGACTGAACCTTATGAGATTCACCCGCTTTGATCACGATCGTTTTCCACCCCTTGAACTTTTTCAGGTGAGCATTGAACACATTCTCATCAGTGAGCAACACTGTTGCTTTCTGATCGACGATCGTTTTCAATTGAGAAAAACTTCCATCAAAATAAAAATCGGTAGCTGCGCTTGAGAATTTATACTTTTTATGTTGCATTGTTTGTTGTTGGAATTACAAGGGACGATAGACCATAGACCGCGGACCACGGACCGCGGACGTGACCTTCATGCCTTTACAGTCTTTTAAACCGCCACAGTTTACGCTAAAACCGATCTCCCGTTCAACGGAATCAGCCCTCGCTAAAGCTTCGGCTGACAGACCGGACAACGGTTAACGGTCAACGGATAACGGACAACGGCCATCGTTTTAAGCGTCCATCACTTTCTTCTGATGATTGATGCTTTCCATGTGCACTGCATCAAAGTATTTTGTGATGAATTCTTTGCTCAAACCAGTTTTATCACCTTTTGCAAAGGCTTTTTCGATGATCTCATTCCAGCGGTTTGTTTGGAGGATAGTGATATTGTTGTCTTTTTTGTACTGACCGATCTTTTCTGCGATCTTCATTCGCTGGCTGAGGATCTGCATCAGTTCGTCATCCAGATGATTGATCTGCTGACGGAGTTTTTCCAGTGCCGCATGATATTCAGCTGAGTTGCTGTCTTCTTTTCTCCAGATGATCGCTTCCAGCATTTCTTTCAGACGCTCCGGTGTGATCTGCTGTTTTGCGTCGCTCCATGCATTATCAGGATCGATATGACTTTCAATCATCAGACCGTCATAGTCAAGATCTATCGCGCGTTGCATTACTTCCTGGAGAATATCACGACGACCGCAGATGTGAGAAGGATCGTTGATGATCGGCATATTTGGATGCTTCAGTTTCATTTCGATCGCCAGGTGCCACATTGGTGCATTTCTGAATTCGGTGTTACCATAAGAAGAGAAACCGCGATGGATCAACCCAATATCTTTAATACCCGCACGTGCAATTCTTTCAACAGCACCTGCCCATAATTCAAGATCGGGGTTGATCGGGTTTTTGATCAGTACAGGTACATTCACACCTCTCAATGCATCCGCAACTTCCTGTACGCTGAATGGATTCACGGTTGTACGTGCTCCAACCCACAGCACATCCACATCAAACGTCAGTGCATCTTCCACTTGCTTGCCCGTAGCCACTTCTACAGTAGTTGGCAAACCAGTCAGTTTTTTCGCCTGTTGCAGCCATGGCAAACCCTTTGCGCCGATCCCTTCGAACATTCCAGGTTTTGTACGTGGTTTCCAGATACCGGCACGGAGCATATTCACTCTGCCAGTAGCAGCGAGCCGCTGTGCTGTGGCTAATACCTGTTCTTCTGTTTCTGCACTGCATGGGCCACTGATGATCAGCGGTCTTTTTTTCCATGCTTCCTGCGCTGCGTTTGCTGTTGTTTGTTCTGCTGTTTGCATATGTCTTTGTTGATTTGTAAGTTATTGAGTAAAAAGTCAAAATTAAAAATTAAAAACCGGGACTGATATTTATACTAACCAGTCTTATTTAAGTATCCTGCGGATCTTATTGGCATCAGTGATCAAGGTTTGCAGGGATTGCGTATCTTCTTTTTCGATGCTCTCTTTAAACCTGGTAAGCTGTGCGATATGTTCTGTCAGTACATCCAGCACGTTTACTTTATTCTGCATAAAGATCGGCACCCACATAGCCGGGTTACTTTTTGCAAGCCTTACCGTGCTTTCGAAACCCGCACTGGCCATTTCGAAGATCGCCTTGTCTTCTTTTTCTTTTTCAAGTACCGTATTGGCAAGTGCAAACGAAGTAATATGTGAAATATGACTCACGTATGCAGCATGCAGATCATGCGCGCCAGCTTCCATTTCGAGCAGATGCATACCGATCTTCTTATACATTGATCTTGTCCATTCCAACGCATCTTCATCACTATCCTGGGGGTTACAAATTATGACTGCCTTATTTTCATAGGCACCACGCACCGCTGCCTGTGGTCCGCTGTACTCGGTACCCCACATGGGATGCGTGGCTACATATCTCCCCCTTTTAGGATGATCTTTAAGAACATTGATCAATTGTGCTTTTGTGGATCCAAGATCTATCACGATCTGCTCCGTGATCTGATCCATTATGGAAGGAAGCATGTTCACCAGTTTATCAACCGGAATTGCCAGCACCACTACTTCCGCAGCAGCAATCGCATCTTCCATTGACAATACCTCATCCACCAACTCAAGCTCCAGCGCCTTTTCCAGGTGCTCAGGATTCACATCCACCCCTATCAGCCTGGAAGAGATCTTCCTCTCATGCAGACGGATCGCAAGTGAACCACCGATCAACCCTACTCCTATTACCGCAACTCTTTTACGTTCCATCACTCTGTCTTAGTTTAAAAATTTAAAGGTTTTAAAGTTTAAATATTTTGTTCTTAACGTTTAAAAATTTTTGCTCACCAGAGATAACTTTTAAACATAAAAGCCTCTAACCTTTTAAACTTTTCACACTCCTGATCCGTTGCAATGACTCTTCGAAGCGCGACACCGGCGCGCAAAGACTTACCCGGATATATTTATCACCCGCCGTTCCGAATATTCCTCCCGGAGTGATGAATACATTTGCGCCATACAACACCTTATCGCTCAATTCAAAGCCAGTTTTATATTCCGATGGTATTCTTGCCCACACAAACATTCCCGCCTGATCTTTTGAATAGATGCAATTCAATGTATCCAGCAATTCGAAAACCTTTTCCCGTCTTTCCCGGTAGATCGCATTCACTTCATCCTGCCAGCCTTTGCCAAGTGTGAGTGCTTTGGCTGCCGCCAGTTGTAACGGCAAAAACATACCACTATCCATATTGCTTTTGAAGCGAAGCACCTCTTCTATCCTTTCTTTCGCGCCACACAATACGCCAACACGCCATCCAGCCATGTTATGCGATTTGCTAAGTGAATTCAATTCTATAACTACTTCCTTTGCTCCATCAACAGATAGCAAGCTCACCGGATTGTCATTCAGAATAAAACTGTATGGATTGTCATGAATGATCAGGATATGATGTTTCTTTCCAAATGCGACCAACTGCTTAAACAGTTCTTTTGTCGGCAATTGTCCGGTTGGCATCTGCGGATAGTTCACAAACATCAACTTCACTTTTGAAAGATCTTTTTTCTCCAGCTTGTGAAAGTCTGGCGCATAATTATGTTTCTCTTTCAATTCATATTCCACGCACTTACCACCAGCCAGTTTTACCGCACTTCGATAAGTTGGATAACCGGGGTTTGGTACCAGCACTTCGTCTTTTTTATCGAGATAAGTCATACAGATATGCATGATCCCTTCTTTACTTCCGATCAATGGAAGAATTTCCGTTTCTGCACTCAGCTCAACTCCATACCAGTTATGATACCAGTCAGCAAACGCTTTACGCAACACAGGCGAACCTTTATAAGATTGATACGCATGCGTACCTGGCTTAGCTGCTTCTTCCTGCAGTGTTTTGATCACATCCGGATGAGGAGGAAGATCAGGACTTCCAATACCAAGATTGATGATCTGTTTTCCCTGCTTGTTCAGTTCTTCTATCTCGCGCAGCTTTTGCGAAAAATAATACTCTCCTATTCCTTCCAGTCGTTTTGCTGTTTTCATGTTTCAAAGTCAAAATGAAAAAGTAAAAATATCCCGATTCCAGGACCATCTTCACAATTATTTATTTTTAAGTATTCCCTTTTTGTAAAGTCCATAGACTTTGATCTCTTCCGTCAATGGCGTAATGTCTTTGATCACGTGCTTGAACTGATCTACTGATTCAAATTCCATATCTGCGTGAAAGCTGTATTTGAAATCACTTCCAGGGATTGGAAAGCTTTGCAGTTTGCTGAGGTTAATACCGCCGTCGGCGATACGGCTTAACACTTTGGCAAGGCTTCCCTTGGAATGATCTGTATGAAAGTTCACCGAAGCTTTATCTGCACCTTCAACAGGCACAGCAACATCTTCGCGTTGCAATACAAGAAAGCGGGTGTAGTTATTCTTCATCGTCTGGATACCGGGAGCGATCATATCCAGGTTAAAAAGTTCAGCAGCCAGTTTACTTGCAATAGCAGCAATGTGTTTGCTTTTATGCTGATGAATATGTTTGGCGCTTAATGCAGTGTCTTCTGTTTCAACGAGCTTCCATTTGTATTTATCCAGGAAGTCGTAGCATTGTTGCAATGCCATGGTGTGTGAATGAACTTCGCGGATATCCTCCAGTTTCACACCCGGATTTACGAGGAGGTTTTGTTTGATCTGCAGGTATACTTCTCCAACGATCTTCAGATTTGACTTTTGGAGCAGATTGTAATTCGGAAGAATACTTCCTGCGATAGAGTTTTCAATTGCCATTACAGCGCCATCGCTTTCTTTCTTGTTGCCTGCGATCCTGATCACTTCGCGAAAGGTTGCGCAGGGAATTACTTCAACCTGCTTACCAAAGAATGTGCGCGCTGCCACCTGGTGGAAACTGCCTTCGTAACCCTGTATCGAAACTTTTGTTTGCATATAGTGCCTTAAAACAAAAATCCCGGCTTTTTAGCCGGGACTCTTTATCTTGATTTTAGTTGTTCGTATTAACTAAGGCTCAAACAAAGCGTACCCGGCTTCATTGTAAAAAAGAAGTAAAAATAAAATCGGGTATATGCTTTTACGAGTGCCATTGTTGAACAAATATAAAAATCTATTGAATATAAAAAAATTTATTCTCATCATTTTCTTCTTCCGCCACCGGAATCCGCATCATTCATACGGATCTTTCGGCCTCTGAAGTTTTTACCATCCATTGCTTTCATCATCTTTTTAGCAGCAGAAGATTCTACTTCCACCCAGCTGTTCATCTCTTTCATATCGATACGGCCGAGTACATCTTTCTTCAGATCACTCATATCAAGAATGAATTGCAGGAAGCTTGCTTTATAGAAACCATCTTTTGTTCCAAGATTAACGAACAAGCGTTGGTAATTACCATCGCCACTGTAAGCCTTTCTTGGTTCACGTGTAGCCGCTCTTTCGCTTCTTTCACCCCGGCGATCATCACGAAGATTCAGGTCAGCAGCATTCTCGTAATATTTCAGGAAGCGATCAAATTCAAGCGCGGCAACACGCTGCATGATCTCTTCTTTGTCTACATTCTCGAATTTCTCTCTCAACACCGGCAGGTATGCTTCGTATTCACCATGACTGATATCTGCATTAAGCATTTTGTCAATGAAATGGAAGAACTGTTTGCGGCAAACATCTTTACCACTCGGAATATCCATTTTATGAAAACGGGTGTTCACCAGTTTTTCGATCTGGCGAAGACGATAGGCTTCTTTTGGCGTAACCAGTGAAAGGGAGATACCGCTTTTACCGGCACGTCCGGTACGACCGCTACGGTGCGTGTACACTTCTGTATCATCCGGCAGTTCATAATTGATCACGTGCGTAATACCTGACACATCTATACCGCGGGCAGCAACATCCGTTGCAATAAGCAGTTGAATACTCTTGTCGCGGAAACGTCCCATAACTTTATCGCGCTGTTGTTGCGTAAGGTCGCCATGCAATGCTTCGATATCATAACCTTCACGGATCAGTTGTTCTGTAACACCCTGTGCATCTGCTTTCGTACGGGTGAAGATGATACCATAGATACCAGGATTGAAATCGATGATACGCTTCAGCGTTTCATAACGGTTCACGTGCTGTGTAGTATAGTACTGGTGATCGATGTTGGCATTTCCGGCGTTTACTTTACCGATAGTGATCTCGAACGGTGTGTCCATGTAGCGCTTGCTCACATTGCGGATCTCCGGTGGCATGGTTGCGCTGAAAAGCCAGGTACTCTGGCGGTTCGGGGTATTTTTAAGGATGAATTCGATATCATCTTTAAAACCCATGTTCAGCATTTCGTCTGCTTCATCGAGCACCACATAATGGATCTGTTCGAGGTCAACGGCCTTTCTTTCGATCAGATCGATAAGGCGGCCGGGAGTTGCTACCACGATATGGGAACCTCTTCTCAATTCACGGATCTGTTCAACGATAGAGGTACCGCCATAAACGGCAGTAACAGATATATTCGCTTTTTTCGGTTTGAATGAGTTCAGATCATTGGCGATCTGCAGGCATAATTCCCTGGTTGGGCATATCACCAGCGCCTGCGGGAACTTATCTTCCTTGCGGATGAGGTGGAGCAGGGGCAGACCAAAAGCGGCCGTCTTTCCTGTTCCGGTTTGTGCCAGCCCCACAAAATCTTTGGTGCCCTGCAATAGCACCGGGATGGCTTTTTCCTGAATAGGAGTAGGTTGGGTAAAACCAAGTTGTTGGATAGAGGCAAGAATGCCTTCTTCTAATCCTAACGATTCAAATGTAATCACTGATTGTATTATTTATATATAAGAAGCGGCAAAGGTACGGTTTTTCGCGGGGAGATGTTCGATGTTCGATGGCCGATGGTCGATGTTCGAGAAGGGATGGCGGGCAAAAAGATAATTTAGAGAGATCAACGTCTGTTGAATAGCTGAAAATTAAGATATTGCGCTCGACCATCGAACAGCGACCATCCGACATCGAAAAACAAGAAAGCCGCCCCGGAGACCGGAACGGCTTTGACGCTTGCCTATTAAAAGTCTTAGTGTTTAACAGTAGTGTCAGCTTTAACTGTAGTATCAGCTTTAGCAGTTGTGTCAGCAGCAGCTTGTGCAGCAGCAGCAGCAGCTTCAGCTTTAGCGATAGAATCAGCAATTGCAGCTGAGTCTGCTTTCACTTCTTCAGAAGCGCTTTCGTTGTTACAAGATACGAATCCGATAGAAGCTACAGCGAGAACGATGAAAAGCTTTTTCATGTGTTTGTTGAATTTTTGATTTTTTGAAATATTTCAGTGTTTATACCCGGATTGAAAAAAGGTAACCCGCTTTTTTTAAATATTTTTTTTGGGCAGGATAAGGGTTACTATTTTTAAAAAAAAGTATTAAAAAACGGATAGTGAAAGTAGAGTTTTCAGAAAAGGTTTTGCTCCAGGGCCTCGCCCGTAACGATAAAAAGGCCGTTGAAACGATCTATAAGGAGAATTATTCCACAATTCAGTCCCTGATAATCAACAACAACGGTTCGGCAGATGACGCAAAAGACATATTCCAGGAAGCGATGATCGTTCTTTATGAAAAAGCCCGCTCCGGCAGCTTTGAATTAAATTGTCAGATCAAAACTTACCTGTATTCGGTATCCAGAAGACTGTGGCTCAAACGTTTACAACAGAGCAGCCGGTATGGCGGAGATATCGCACACGCAGAATCCACCGTACCCGTAGAAGATGATATAGACGAGCATACGCGCCGTGATCAGGAATTTGAGATGATGAATAAAGCGATCGGCAGCCTGGGAGAACCCTGCAAAAGTCTGCTCGAAGCATTTTACCTGCAAAAAAAGAATATGCAGGAAATTGCCGGCAACTTTGGTTACACCAACGCCGAAAATGCCAAAACACAGAAATATAAATGCCTGATGAGGCTCAAGAAGATATTTTTTACGCATTATAAAAACGGACAGCGTGATGAATGAGAACAACGATACAATGATACTTGACGCGGTTGAACGCTATATCCGAGGTGAGATGAACCCCGACGAAAGGCTCCATTTTGAAAACCTGCGGAAAACGAATAGCGAAGTAGATCAACTGGTGGTTGAGCACACCCTCTTCCTGCAGCAGATGAACCGTTTCGGCGAATGGCAGAAATTCCAGCATACACTGAACGAAGTTCATACAGATCTGGCCCAGACAGGCAAGATCCATGCTGACAAACTTAAAGGTAAAGCCAAATTGGTTTATCTATGGAACCGCTCGAAACGCGTAACTGCCATAGCAGCGTCTATTGCTGGTATAACGGCACTTGCAATGAGCGGCCTCATCTGGTCGATCTCTCCCAAAAACGACACACAGAAACTCCAGGCGCTTAGCCGTGTACTTGATGAAGTAAAAATCGAGCAGGAGATCCAGAAATCAGTGGTGAACAACCTGCAGGACCAGATCACCACCACCCCTGCGCCGGAGAAACCCTCCGCGCGGCAGGTCTTCAAATCTGGTGGTACCGGGTTTATCATTGATGGCAAAGGCCTTCTTGTAACCAACGCCCATGTGGTGAAGAACGCCAAAAACATCGCAGTGCAGAATAAAAGCGGGGCAATCTTTAACGCCGTACTCGTATACAGTGATATAGAAAAGGACCTGGCCATCCTCAAGATCGAAGACAAAAACTTCAAACCGATGGCTACACCTCCGTATTCATTCAGCAAATCGTCAACCGACCTTGCTGAACCCGTTTACACACTGGGTTATCCACGTGATGAGATCGTTTACGGACAAGGTTACCTGAGTGCCAAAACAGGCTACAACGGAGATACCCTCAGCTGCCAGATCGCAATCGCTGCCAATCCGGGAAACAGCGGAGGCCCCGTACTTAACCACGAAGGTGAAGTGATCGGTATCCTCAGCACCCGCGAAACAGAATCTGTTGGTGTTGTATTCGCTCTTCAATCAAAACACATCTATAAAGCACTCAATGATATGAAGACAAAAGACTCTGCTTACTCCCGGGTAAAACTGAGTTCAAAATCTTCTATCTCTTATCTTGACCGGACTTTGCAGGTGAAGAAAATTGAGGAATATGTGTTTATGGTGAAAGCGAATTGAGACCGTCTCCGGCCGCCATAGCGTTGACCGTTGACCGTTGACCGTTGACCGTTGACCGTTGACCGTTGACCGTTGA
>VFQP010000991.1_pt1 | contig 59624 bp, 43 predicted proteins | sample 3512351 | NCBI WGS metagenome assembly VFQP01 (sample SAMN10412372, study PRJNA504923) | tailings metagenome | isolation source: Relicate 1 Philex TSF1 revegetated site | place: Philippines: Tuba, Benguet | collected 2017-08-29 | reverse complement strand
GTGCTCGAGAAGCAGCAGCACCGCAAGATCATGGTGTTCCGGCCGCTCTACGCGGTCGGCGGTCAGGAGCTCGGGTACCTGCCCGGCGACGCCGCCGAGAAGATGAACCCGTGGGCCCAAGCCACGTTCGACACGCTCGGCTCGGTCGTCTCGCAGAACGTGCTCGACGAGGTGCTCGATCGCGGGCTGCTCGAGGTGCTGCCGTTGACCCACATCCGTGGCCGTTCGCTGCACGACGCATTCGTGATCGTGGATGAGGCTCAGTCTCTGGAGCGCAACGTGCTGCTGACCGTCCTCAGCCGCATCGGGCAGAACTCTCGTGTCGTGCTCACCCATGACGTCGCGCAGCGCGACAACCTGCGGGTCGGTCGTCATGACGGCGTCGCCTCGGTGATCGAGACGCTCAAAGGCCACGCGCTCTTCGGGCACATCACGCTCACCCGTTCGGAGCGGTCGGCGATCGCGGCGCTCGTCACGGAGATGCTGGAAGGCAACGAACTCACCTGACAATCCACTGATGTTTTGTCACGATTCGACGTGCCATGGAGTAACCGTCCCCTGCCGTGGGTAGGGTCGAAGCGTGGGGTGGGTGCTGGGCGTCGTCACGGGGTTGCTTGCAGCCGTGTTCCTGTGGGGACTCGTCGCACCTCGTTCGATGTGGCGATCACTCGTCGGGTGGAGCGTCTCTGACACGTACCGGAACGAACCGGGTGGGGCGACCTACGGCCTGCGTCGTGTCGTCTCCGGGGCCGGACTGCTGGCCATCCTCGGCATCACGGGAGTAGCCGTCGTCGGCGCCGCTGAGCGTGCTCCGGGGGATGCGCCCCCGCCGACCGCCCTCGAACTGATGTGGGGCGATGTCGCGCCGCGCGTTGTCAACCGCATCATCGTCCCGGTGGGCGAGGCGCCCGCCGGACTCGTCGAGGTGCCGATCGAGTCGTATCAGGACTTCGACGACGGCACCCCGTCGTACGTCAGCCTGCTCGACGAGTTCACCCTGTTGGGCGATGACGACGTGCCGGGATACGTGGGCACCGTCCCGCCGGTCGGCAACGGAGCCCTCGACTTCGCCGACATCGTCATCAATGTACGAGGGCCGCTGCTGTGTGTGCCGCGGGCAGTCGTGATGTTCCAGACGGAGGAGTCGATCCGCATTGGCATCTTCTACGGCCTGCCCACCTCGGAGGACGGCGTCGAAGCAGACAGCGTCGAAGGCTGCTCGCTCGCCAGTTCGGTGACCGGATCGGTGCTCATTCCCCTGCAACTCGCGGAGCCGGTGGGCGACCGGGCGGTCCTGTCGCTCGACGGCTCACCGCTCGCCGAAGTTCCGCCCATCGACTGACGACATCGCCGGCGCGCGGGTCGCGCGCCGTGTGGACGGCTCCCGTCGTGTGCGTTCCGGCGTCGCTAGCCTCGCGGGATGCCCTCGATCCGTGACACGCCCACCGCTCTCCCGCACCCCGACCTGCGCAGTGCAACCCTGCCGGCCACGGTCATCCTCGCGGTGCTCGCTGTGGTGGCGATCGGGCCGGTGCCCGCTGTCGTGCCAGCCCTCTACCTCGCGGTGGCGACGCCGAGCCTCGTGGCCATCGACGTGCTCGAGCGTCGCCTGCCCAACGCCATCGTGCTGCCCGGCTACGGGGCTGCGGCCGCGGGAGTTGCGGGGGAGTGGGTGCGCACGGGGGTGCCTCCGACGCTCGCTGTGGTGTGCGGTGCTGTGACAGTGCTCGTGCTCGGGGCGCTCGCCCTCGCGGGCGGTCTCGGCATGGGCGACGCGAAGCTCGCCGGGGTGCTCGCGCTCACGGCCGGGCTGATCGGCGGTGCGGCTGCGCTCACGGCGCCCGTCGCCGGCGTGCTGCTCGGTGGCGCGGTCGCGGTCGCGCCGCGGCCCCGAACCGGCGCGGGCGCAGGGGCGCGCGGCTCCGTGCCGTTCGGGCCGTGCCTTCTTGCAGGCTTCTGGCTGGCGGTGGTGCTCGAACTGCGGCCCCTCGGCTGATCTCGTCGCGGGGGGAGGGGGCCGCGCGCTCGCTAGCATGGGTCGCGTGGATTTCTCCCTCGCGTTCACCCCTGACCTGATCGCCGTCTTCCTCACCCTGTTCGTGCTGGAGCTCGTGCTCGGGGTGGACAACGTGATCTTCATCTCGATCCTGGCCAGCAAGCTCCCGGTCGAACAGCAGGCGCGCGCCCGCAACCTCGGGCTGACGCTCGCGATGGTGTTGCGCGTCGGACTGGTGTTCCTCGCGGGTTGGATCATCACGCTCAAGAACGACGTCGTCGAACTGTTCGGCATGGGCTTCTCGGTGAAGGACTTCATCCTCATCGCCGGAGGGCTGTTCCTCGTCTACAAGGCGATCGGCGAGATCCACCACAAGCTCGAGGGGGCCGAGGAGCAGCACGGCGAGGGTGCCGCTGTCGCCCGCGCCACGTTCGGCGCCGTGATCGCGCAGATCCTTGCGCTCGACATCGTCTTCTCGCTCGACTCCGTGATCACGGCCGTCGGCATGACCGAGAACATGATCGTCATCATCACTGCGGTCGTCGTCTCGTTCGGAATCATGCTGTTCGCGTCGCGCTTCATCTTCACGTTCGTCAACCGCCACCCGACCGTGAAGATGCTCGCGCTGTCGTTCCTGCTGCTGATCGGTGTGTTCCTCATCGCCGAAGGCTTCGGCATCCACATCGACAAGGCCTTCATCTACGGGCCGATGGCGTTCGCGATCTTCGTGGAGGCGCTCAACCTCGTCTCCGCCGCGCGCAAGGCCAAGCGGGCCGCGGCACGGCCGAGCCCGGTCACGCTTCGCCCGACCTATCCGGACGTCGACGAGTCGGTCGCCGTCACCGCGGCGCTGTCGAAGGAGCCGGGTGCCGGCTCGGTGGGCTTGTCCCGCCGTCCGGTCGCCGGCGAGGCACCCCCGCAGGACCGCGCCGGCCTCGGCTGATCGGTCAACGCTCGCTCAGCGCAGCTCGCCGCGCTGAGGTTTGCGCACAGCGGGCGGAGGTTTGCGCGCGGCGCGCAGCACGGACCCTCCGCGCCGGAGTCACACCTCAGCGCAGTGCGTTCGAGTCAGGCTCGCGCGGTTCAGCCCGGATGCGTCATCGACATGACGTCGAGCGCGCTGTCCAGTTGCTCGAGCGTCAGCTCACCGCGGTCGACAAAGCCGAGGGCGATCGCCGCTTCGCGCACCGTGATGCCTTCGGCAACCGAATGCTTGGCGATCTTGGCCGCCGCCTCGTAGCCGATGATCTTGTTGAGCGGCGTCACGATCGACGGCGACGACTCGGCGAGCGCCTTCGCCCGCACCAGGTTGGCTTCGAGGCCCTCGATCGTCTTGTCGGCGAGCACCACCGTGGAACTCGCGAGCAGGCGGATCGACTCGAGCAGAGCCGTTCCCATGACGGGGATCGCGACGTTGAGTTCGAAGTTGCCGGATGCCCCCGACCAGGCGATCGTCGCGTCGTTGCCGATCACGCGAGCGCACACCATGAGCACCGCCTCCGGCACGACCGGGTTGACCTTTCCGGGCATGATCGAGGATCCCGGCTGCAGGTCGGGGATGTGCAGTTCGGCGAGCCCCGTGTTCGGCCCCGAGCCCATCCAGCGGATGTCGTTGCAGATCTTCGTGAGCGAGACGGCGATCACGCGCAGCGCCCCCGACGCCTCCACAAGACCGTCGCGCGCTCCTTGCGCTTCGAAGTGGTCGAGCGCTTCCGTGATGGGCAGCTCGGAGTTCTCGGCGAGCACCGCGATGACGCGCTGCGGGAAGCCGAGCGGTGTGTTGATTCCCGTGCCGGTGGCCGTACCGCCCAGCGGCACCTCGGCGACGCGCGGAATTGTCGCCTCGACCCGCTCGATCCCGAGGCGGATCTGGCGCGCGTACCCGGCGAACTCCTGGCCGAGGGTGACGGGCGTCGCATCCATGAGGTGGGTGCGACCCGACTTGACCGCGTCCTTCCAGAGCGCGGCCTTCGCCTCGAGGGCGCGGGCGAGGTGGTCGAGCGACGGGATGAGGTCCCGCAGCAGAGCACCCGTGACGGCGAGGTGCACCGACGTGGGGAACACGTCGTTCGAGGACTGCGACGCGTTGACGTGATCGTTCGGGTGCACGGGGGACCCGAGCGACTCCGAGGCCAGCCGCGCGAGCACCTCGTTCATGTTCATGTTCGACGACGTGCCCGACCCGGTCTGGTACACGTCGATCGGGAAGTGGTCGAGGTGCGCGCCGCCGATGATCTCGTCAGCCGCCGCAACGATCGCCTTCGCGATCCCCGCGTCGAGGATGCCGAGCTCGGCGTTGACGATCGCCGCCGCGCGCTTGATTCGCGCCAGCGCGACGATCTGCGCGGACTCGAGACGGTCTCCCGAGATGGGGAAGTTCTCGACTGCGCGCTGCGTCTGGGCGCCGTAGAGCGCGGCCGCGGGAACGCGCACCTCGCCCATCGTGTCGTGCTCGATACGGAACTGCGGTTCGCTCACTGCGCTTACGGATCCTTCGGTCGGTCCTTCACGAGGACATAGGGATATCAGGAGTCAGTGGTGGAGGGGTCGAGACCGACCATCACGTCGGATTCGGCCCGGCCCTCGAGCAGGCGGTAGTTCGCGCCCACGATGCCCAGCGTACCCGCCGCGACCGCGTCGCGGATGAGCTCGGAGGACTCGAGCAGCTCCGCGATCGTGTCGCGCAGGTGCTCCCTGCCGACCGCCTGGGCGTCGATCGTCGTCGGATCCACGCGCCGGTACTCGGCGACGCGGCGCACCGCAGGCAGGATCGGCGCGATGAGGGTCTGGATGTGTGGCGTCAGCTCCGGCGCCACCGGACCTTGGGAGTCGATGGCGGCACGGACCGCACCGCATTCGTCGTGTCCGAGCACCACGATGAGGGGAACGCGGAGCACACCGACCGCGTACTCGAGCGACCCGATGACCGAGCTGGAGATCACCTGACCGGCGTTGCGGACGACGAACAGGTCGCCGAGTCCCTTGTCGAAGATGATCTCGGCCGCCAGGCGCGAGTCGCTGCACCCGAACAACGCGGCGTGCGGGTACTGGGCGGGCGCGACCTCGGTGCGCCGGTCGACGTCCTGCCGAGGATGCTGGGGCGTGCCGGCCACGAACCGCTCATTGCCGCGCACCATCTCGGCCCAGGCCTGGGCGGGAGTGCGTGTGCTCATCCATCCTCCAGTTGCGCGCTCACGCTCGCCGCGAGCGTTTGGAACTCCGCGTCGGACGCCGTGCCGTGCAGCACGATCGTCGAGTCTCCGGCGATCGCCGACATGGCGAACGCGTGATTGCCCGGATCGTTGCTCGTCCGGTTGTCGTAGAGCTGCCAGGTGACGCCGGAGAGCACGACGGTGCCGGTCTCCTCGAGGTCGGCGGTGACCTCCGAGAGCCATGTGGGGTTGGCGCCGATGCCCTGGTTGAGGGCGATGAACTGCGTGGCCGGGGTGATGTAGCCGACATACCACGTCGGTACTTCGGCGGTCGTGCCGAAGCGCGCCGCATTCGCCGACCAGCCTTCGGGCAAGCGGGGCACGATGAGGGTCGCCTCGGCGTCGGGCTGGGCCTGTGCAGCGGTCGCCGCGACGTCGATGGCGGGGGCCGGTGCGGGTGCGGGACGCACGACCACGACGACGAGGAAGAGCACGATGCCGAGCGAGGCGATCGTGGCGACGATGAGATTGAACAGGGTCTGGTTCGCCCGGCGGCGCGCCGACGCGGCGGCTTTGCGCTGGGCCGTCTCCTCCGGCGTCTCCGGCCGGCCGAGTTCGGCGACGACCGGGCGATCCTCGTGGTTGTCCATCACTGGGCGGCGGCCCGCGCGGCATCAAGACGTTCGCGAGCACCCTTGAGCCACTCTTCGCATCGGGCGGCGAGCGCTTCACCGCGCTCCCACAGCGCGAGCGACTGCTCCAGCGTCGAGGAACCCTGTTCGAGTTCGGCGACGATGCGCACGAGCTCGTCGCGCGCCTCCTCGTAGCTCAGCGAGCTGACATCGGAGGGGGCGGAGCTGGACACGACGAAAAGCCTACCGTCCGTCGCCGTCGAGCACGCTGTCGACGGTGGCTCCCAGTCGGCCGTCCGCAACGGTGAGCGTCAGTGGCGTGCCGGGGGCGGCATCGGCCGCCGATCGGAGTGCGCGCCCGTCGGGAAGCTGGGCGATCGCATAACCGCGATCGAGGGTGCGTTGCGGCGACAGCCCGCGCAAGTGCGCCGCGAGTTCGGCGACACGGGTGGCGGCGCGCTCGAGGGCGCGGTCGAGCAGGTCGCGATTGCGCATGACGTAGCGTCCCAGTTCGTCGGCCCGCGAGTCGACGATCCAGTCGGGATTGGCGAGCACGGGGCGGCTGCGCACCGCCTCCAGCCGGTCCACTTCGACCCCGACCCGTTGCGTGACGCGCATGCGCAGGGTCGCCCGTGCCTGCTGCACTCGCGCGAGTTCCTCGGTGACGTCGGGCACGACCCGTTTTGCTGCGTCGGTCGGCGTCGACGCCCTCAGGTCGGCGACCTCGTCGAGCAACGGCCGATCCGCCTCGTGTCCGATCGCGCTGACGAGGGGGGTGACGCACGCCGCCGCCGTGCGCACGAGCGCTTCGTCGCTGAACACGAGAAGGTTCTGAAAGTCGCCACCGCCGCGCGCGACGATGATGACGTCGACCTCCGGGTCGGCGTCGAGCGTGCGGATCGCCGCGGCAACCTCGCTCGCCGCCCGATCGCCCTGTACGGCGGCGTGCACGACGCGGAACCGCACCGACGGCCAGCGCAGTTGCGCGTTGCGCAGCACATCCTTCTCGGCATCGCTGTCTTTGCCCGTGACCAGACCGATGCAGCGGGGCAGGAACGGCAGAGGCTTCTTCTGGTCGAACAGACCTTCCGCCTTGAGTTTCTGCCGCAGCCGCTCCAGCCGTTCGAGCAGGTCACCGAGACCCACATGGCGCATGTCGCTGACCTGCATCGTCAGGGTGCCGCCCTTGAGCCAGTAGCTCGGACGGATGCCCGCCACCACGCGGTCGCCCTGGGCGAGGTCGGCGGGGATGCGCGCCCGCACAGACGACCAGATCGTGAACGACACCGTCACGTCGGCTTCGAGATCCTTGAGCTTGCCGTAGACGTTGCCGCCCGAGACACCCCACTGGGTGATCTCCCCCTCTACCCACGCGGTACCGAGCCGCTCGATCCACCCCTTGAGCTTGCCCGCGAGCAACGCGACGGGCCACGGCGCATCGGGTGTCGATGGCGCGTCGTCGTCAGCCATGGCGCCGGTCCCTTTCGAGTGCCGAATTAGGATGGAGGGGTGAGCACGATCTCGAACGGCGCGGTGAGTTCGCTCGATGCTCCGCGCGTGCCGGTCCGCCGCGAGCGGCTCCAGAATACTCCGGCCCCCCGACCGAAGCGCGTGCTGCTCGCCGCACCCCGTGGATACTGCGCCGGGGTGGACCGCGCGGTCGTTGCGGTCGAGAAGGCGTTGACCAACTTCGGTGCACCCGTCTACGTGCGCAAGCAGATCGTGCACAACATCCACGTCGTGTCGACGCTGGAACAGAAGGGCGCGATCTTCGTCGACGACGTCGACGAAGTGCCGGAAGGATCGCACGTCGTCTTCAGCGCGCACGGGGTGTCGCCGATGGTCGTGGATGCCGCGGCGGCCCGCAACCTGCAAGCAATCGACGCGACGTGCCCGCTCGTGACCAAGGTGCACCGCGAGGCCACCCGGTTTGCCCGCGGCGACTACCAGATCCTCCTCATCGGTCACGCCGGTCACGAAGAGGTCGAAGGCACGATGGGTCACGCGCCCGAGCGCACCATCCTCGTCAACGGCCCGCACGAGGTCGACTCGGTCGTCGTCGACGACCCCGAGAAGCTCGTGTGGCTCTCGCAGACGACGCTCAGCGTCGACGAGACCATGGAGACGGTTCGCCTGCTGCGGGAGCGGTTCCCGACCCTGCAGGATCCCCCGAGCGACGACATCTGCTACGCCACGCAGAACCGCCAGGTCGCGATCAAGAAGGTCGCCGAGCAAGCCGAACTCGTCATCGTCGTCGGCAGTTCCAACAGCTCGAACACGATGCGGCTGGTCGATGTCGCGCTCGAGAACGGTGCACGCGCCGCCTACCGAGTTGACTACGCGAGCGAGATCCGGCAGGAATGGCTCGAAGGCGTGTCGACCGTCGGCGTCACCAGCGGCGCGTCCGTGCCCGAGGTGCTCGTGCAGGAAGTGCTCGACGACCTCCGCGACGCGGGATTCCAGGATGTCGAAACCGTGATCACGGCGGAGGAGGACCTCATGTTCTCGCTCCCCAAGGAACTGCGCACCGACGCCTCCGGCAACCCGGATGAGCGGGGCCTCGGCGGCCGAGTCCGCCGGCTTGACTGGCAGGACCAGGGATCGTGAGCGAGGAGCCGCCCACCGACCCCCGGCCGCAGCCCCGCTGGGGTCAGTACGCGGACGTGCCGCCCGCCGCCTCGGTTCCCCCGCCGCCCGCACCGCCCGCCGAGCCGCCGGCTCCCGAGGCGGCCGCGCCGCCGCGACGCCGCACCCTCGACATCGCCCTCACCACGGGTCTGCTCATCCTGGGGGTGCTCGACGTCGTCACCCGGTGGGGCGAGTACGCGGACCTCGCGGCGACGATGCGCGAGCTCTACCGTCTGCAAGGGCTGGGCGAGTTCACGGCCGTCGGACTTGCCGACCAGGTGGGCGGCATCATCAACATCACCCGCGCCGTCGTGCTCGTCGCGACGATCGTCGTCTCGCTCGTGCTCGTGCAACGCGGCACGCGCGCCTTCTGGGTGCCGCTCGCCGGCGCGGCCCTCGCGTTCCTCATCACGATCGCGCTGCTCATCGTCGTGATGACGAACGATCCCGCACTGGCCGAATACGCGACGCGGCTCTCGGGAGGCTAAGTGCGCGTCGCGGTGCTGCCGCGCGACGATGCGGCGCGGATCATCACGGGCGCCCTGGCGCGCGGGTTCGCCGCGATCAACGCCGTCAGCCTCGCACTGACCATCCCGATGCTCGTCGAGTTCCTCGTCGACCGGGATCTGGCCGCGGCCCTCCCGGCGCCCCTCGTCATCCTGGTCGTGCTCGTCGCGCTGGCGGTGCTGTGCGCCGTTCGCCCGGTGCGTTCGTCACTGATCCTGTTCCTGCTGGTCGGCGGTGTCGGGGCCGTACTGTTCCAAGTGCTGCTCATCGAGGCCTACCCCGCCACGCTGGAGGAAGGCCTGTTCATCGCCAATCGGCCTGCCGTGGCGCTCGTGCTCGCGGGGGTCACCGCCACGACCGTCGTCACCGGATTCCTCTGGACGGTGTTCGGTCTCGCGCTGTCGATGATCGCTTCCGGGCTCGTCTGGCTGCTCACGGGTGTCCCGTTCAACCCCGGCTACGGCGCGTTCCTCACCTTCCTTGCGACCTCCGCCGCCTACGTCGCACTCGGCATCATCCAGTCCCGGCTTCGCCGCCGAGTGCCGGACTTCGATCTGCTCGAGGCGCAGACCCGCCAAGACGTGCTTCAGGAGAACCTCACGATGCGCGTCACCGCCGCCGTGCACGACACGCTCCTCAACGACCTGTCGCTCGTCATGAACGCGCCCGATCGCCTCGACGACCGCACGGTTGCGCGCCTGCGCGATGATGTCGCGACGCTCACGAGTGCCGAATGGCTTGCCGAGTCGAGCGAAGTGGTGACCGACGAGCAGGATTCCGACATTCGCAATCGGGTGCTCAGGGTCATCTATGACCTCCAATGGCAGGGGTTGACGGTGCACATCACCGGCAGCGGGACGGGCATCGTCCGGTTGGCCCCCGGCGTGCCCGAGGCGATGCTCGATGCTGAGCGCGCGAGCCTGGAGAACGTGCTGCGGCACGCGGGAACGCACGTCGCTGAACTCGACCTGGCGTACACCGACGACGCGATCACGATCGTCGTCAGCGACAACGGGGTCGGGTTCGACCCCGCAGCAATCTCGCCCGACCGGCTCGGCGTGCGTGCCTCCATCGTGGGGCGAATCGAGGCGGTCGGCGGCAGCGTGCGCATCTGGTCCACCCCGGGCGCAGGCACCTCCGTCATCATCACGGTCCCCGGCGAACGCGTGACCTCGAACGAGGAGCCGACCCATGGCCGTTCGTGAACGCGATCTGCGCCGGTCCGCGCAGGAAGTCGACCCGCTGAGCTGGTTCGTCGGGCCGTACCTTCCGCTCGCGTTCGCCGGCCTCATCTTCGCCTTCGGCACCGTGATGACCATCGTGTTCTGGGGATCCAGCCCCCAACCGGGCCTTCAGTTGGCGGCGCTGTGGCTTGCCGCCCTGGGCGGCCTTGTCATTCACGTGCGCACCCGTCCCGTGCTGCGGCCGTTCGGTTACGGCTCGGCGTCGATCGCCCTCGGCGCGGCCGTGCTCGGCGTAATCCTGTCCGCCCTCGACTATCGCGACACCGACTTCCAGCTCACCCTCTGGTGGGGCCCCGGCGCGCCGGCGCTCATTCTGCTGGGGCTGGCTCCGTACCTTCCCGTGCGAAAGCTGCTCGTCGTCGGCATCGCCGCGACCGTCGCGGTGGCCGTGGTCGGCTTCGCGATCCTCTATCCGACCGACGCGACCACCGGTCCGGTGACGACGGCCCTCATCCTCGCGTATCCCGTCGCCATCAGTACGGCAGCGACGGCGCTGTTCTCGTACACCATCGTCAGCCGGGTCTCTCGCGCCCTCGAGAGTCCGTCGCGCCTCATGGTTCCCGGTCAGACCGTGCGAGACGAGGCGGTCGAGCGGCTCGAACGGATCACCCTCGCGCGCCTTACCGCGCGTGCCGCGCCGTTCCTCCTCCAGGTTGCCGACGCTGCCGAGGTCACTCACGCCGACCGTTCGCTCGCGGGCCAGCTCGCCCGGCGTCTCCGCGACGACCTGGTGACGCAGGCGGATGCGAGTTGGTTGGACGCGATCGCCGCCGACACGCGCTTGGTCGTGGTCGACCCCGAGCGTTTGGCGCGGAGCATGTCGAACGCACAACGCACCGCCCTGCGGGGGATGCTCCGCGCAATCCTGGACTTGCCCGAGACGGACACGGGGTCGCTGCTCATCGAGTTGCGACGCACGCCGGACGGCTCGACCGCAGCCGCGGTGAGCATGGATGCGGCCCTCCCCGAGGGCAGGCGCATCATGCACCTGGCGCCCTACTACCTCACGCTCGGGACCACGGTTGCCGACCTTGAGTTCGACCGCGATCGATTCACGTTCCGCATCCCGCCTCCGCCGTCGGCCTGATCCGTGCGCCGCCCGCGCGGCGGGGCGACCGCTAGACTTGCTGCGCTGGTTCCCCGAGCGAACTGCCACCACAGCGTTCCGTGACCGACCGAAGGCACCGACGATGCAGGCCACCGAAGCCGGAGAACTCTTCCTTCACCCCGACCGCAACCTCGCCATGGAGTTGGTGCGTGCCACCGAGGCGGCCGCCATCCGTGCGGTCCCTTTCATCGGCAAGGGCGACAAGATCGGTGCCGATGGTGCGGCGGTCGACGCGATGCGTAAGTTCCTCGGCACCGTCGACTTCGACGGGGTCGTGGTGATCGGCGAAGGCGAGAAGGACAACGCCCCGATGTTGTTCAACGGGGAGCGCGTCGGCACGGGGCAGGGGCCTGCGTGCGACATCGCCGTCGACCCGATCGACGGAACCTCCCTCACGGCAGCCGGCCGCCAGAACGCGATCTCGATGATCGCCGTCTCCGACCGCGGCACCATGCTCGATGCGTCGTCGGTGTTCTACATGGACAAGATCGTCACGGGCGCGGAGGGTCTCGGCGTCGTCGACATCCGCCAGCCGATCGGTGAGAACGTGCGTGCGCTCGCCAAAGCCAAGGGCAAGCGTGTCGAGGATCTCGTGGTCGCCGTTCTCGACCGCCCCCGCCACCAGCAACTCATCGACGACATCCGGGAGGCGGGTGCCGGTACACGCCTGATGCTCGACGGCGACGTCGCCGGCGGCATCAACGCGGCGCTCTACGGCACGCGCATCGACATGTGTGTGGGCATCGGTGGCAGCCCGGAGGGGGTCGCGACCGCGTGCGCGATCAAGGCACTCGGGGGACTCATCCAGGGCCGGCTCGCGCCGCGTGACGACGACGAGCGTCAACGCGGCATCGATGCGGGCCTGCTCATGGACCACGTGTATGAGGCCGATGACCTGGTGCGCAGCAACAACACCTTCTTCGTCGCGACCGGGGTCACCGACGGTGCGATGGTCGCCGGCGTGCGGCGACTCGGCCCGGTCATCCGCACCGAGTCGATCGTGCTGCGCTCACACTCGGGAACGATCCGCCGCGTGAGTGCGGACCATCTCGCCAGCAAGTGGCTCGACGACTGATCTGAGACTCAGGCGCTCTTGGTCGAGCGCCGCGTAGCTGGCCGCTCGGGCAGGCCGGGAAGCTCCAATTCCGGACGTGCCACCCCGTCGAGTTCGTCGAGGGAAGCCAGCTCGAGCTCGACGGCAGTCAGCTGCTTCGGCCGGGTGTCGATCAGTCCGGGAGTCGGGATCACCTTGGACTCGTCGAGCTGATCGAGCTTGCGCGCGGTCACGAACACCCGCGACTCCAGGGAGGTCGCGAACTGGTTGTAGCTGGCGACCGTCGAGTCGAGCGAACGCCGCAGCTTCTCGGCGTGCTCGCCGAGGGTCGAGAGTCGCCCGAAGAGCTCCTTGCTCAGATCGAACAGCCGCTTGGCGTCTTCGGTGAGCACGTCCTGCTGCCACGTGAAGGCGACCGTCTTCAGCGCGGCCCAGAAGCTCACGGGCGACGCGAGAAGCACGCGCTTGGAGAACGCGTACTCCAGCAGCGAGGGGTCGTGGTCGAGCGCGACCGACAGGAGCGACTCGTTGGGGATGAACGCCATCGTGAACTCGGGGCTCGCCGGCAGACCGGTCCAGTAGTTCTTGGCCGAGAGCGCATCCACGTGGTTGCGCACCTGCTTGGCGTGCTGGGCGAGCAGCTGGGTGCGGCGAGCCGCCTCCTCGCCGGTCGCGGTCGCGGGGATCGCGCTCGCGTCGATGTACGCGTTGTAGGGCACCTTCGAGTCGACCGCGATCGACTTGCCGCCCGGCAGATTGAGCACCATGTCGGGTCGGCGTGAGCCGGACTCCGAGGCGATCGTGGCCTGCTCGGTGAAGTCGACGCGGTTGATGAGCCCGGCGGATTCCACCAGAGTGCGCAACTGCGTCTCGCCCCACACCCCGCGCGTCGCGTTGTTGCGCAGCGCAGAGGCAAGGGACTCGGCTGTCGCACGCAGCCGCTCCTCGGATTCCGTCGCCGCGCGAAGCTGCTGGCTCAGTTCGCCGTGCTGCCGGCTGCGTTGCTGTTCGAGCTCGGTGACCTTCGTCTGCATCGACCGCAGCGTCTCTTGCACAGGGGAGAGGGCCTGCAGGATCTTGGAGTCGCGTTGCTCCCGCTCGGCCTGCGCCTGCGCGTCCGCACGTTGACGATCGACGAGCTGACGGTACTGCTCCTGCGCCCCGGACAGTTGTTCCTGAATGGTCGCCAGGCTCGCTTGCGCGGCCGCGAGCCGCACTTCGACGTCGGATCGTGCGGCCGCCTCTTGCGCACGGATCTCGGCGATGAGGGCGAGCTGGCGCGCCTCGGCGACCGCCGGGTTCTCGCCTCGTGCCCGCGTGCGCGCGGCGAGCACGCCGATCACGACCCCGAGCCCGACACCGAGGAGCAGAGCGACCAGACCGATGAGCAGTGCGTCCATGCCCTCAGTGTCGCAGCGACCGGGGACACTGCCCGGTTGCGAACCGCGGCATAGTGGAACCCATGGCACAGTCCGGTACCGATCCGCGCGACGTGAGCACCGACGATCTGCGGTTCCTGCTCGCCGTCGCGCGCTCCGGCCGGCTGGTGTCGGCGGCGACCCTGCTCGGCGTCGACCACACCACGGTTCGTCGACGGCTGGACCGCCTCGAGGCCGCGCTCGGCGTGCGACTGCTGGATCGTGGCGCTGACGGATGGGAGCTGACCGCGATCGGCCGCGATGTCGTTGCGCGCGCCGCCCCGCTCGAGCATCTCGTCGAAGACGTCGTCGGTGCTGCGTCGGGCGGGGACGACACGGTGCGCGGAACCGTGCGGCTCGTGGCCCCCGAAGCGTTCGGCACGCTCTTCGTCGTGCCGGCCCTCGCTCGCGTGCAGACCGCGCATCCGGGCATCACGGTCGAGCTCGTCACGTCGACGCGCCCACTGAGTGTGCGCGGCTCGGGCTTCGACCTCGCGGTCACCGTGGGCTCGGCGGCCAGTTCCCGGCTCGCGAGCGAGCCGCTCGCCCCCTACTCGGTGCGTCTCTACGCCGCGCGGGACTATCTCGCGGCGCATCCCCCGATCGCGTCGCTGGCCGACCTCGAGCGGCATCCGCTTGTCTTCTATGTGGATGCATTGCTGACGGTGCGCGAACTGGACCTGGCGCCCGTGCTCGCGGGCATGCACGTGCGCTTCGGGTCGACGAACGCGTTCGCTCAACTCGAGGCGACCCGCCGCGGTGCCGGCATCGGCCTGCTGCACGCATTCATGGCCGACCGTGAAGCCGACCTCGTGCCTGTGCTGCCCGAGCTCGTGGACTTCCGCGTGCAGTTCTCGCTCTCGGTGCGCCGGGACGCGCTCGCCGTGGATGCGGTGCGTGTTGTGCGTGACGAACTGCTCGCCGAGGTGGAGGCGCGCCGGGCCGAGCTCGTGCCCTCATCCTGATCCGAATGTCGCTCGCTCAGCGACGGTCGGTGCGCTGAGCTTGGCGCGGAGCGCGCGCAGGTTTGCGTGCGACGCGGATGCTCTTCCCACCGCGCGCCGGGCAAACCTCCGCGCGCTCGGCGGCAATCTGCGGAAACGCAGATTCCGTGTGCGGGATCGGGGCTTGATCGCAGATCGCTTTCACACCCAGACTGGGCGCATGACTGAGATCCTCGACCACTGGGTCAATGGCGCCGCCTTCGCCGGCGCCTCCACGCGCACCTCCCCGGTCTACAACCCGGCCGAGGGCACCGTCTCGCGCGACGTGCGCCTCGCAAGCACCGCGGATGTGGATGCCGCCGTCGCGAGCGCGAAGGCTGCCTTCCCCGCGTGGGCCGAAGCGTCGCTGGCCAAGCGCCAGGCGATCATGTTCGCGTTCCGCGAGATCGTCAACGCGCGCAAGGACGAGCTGGCCGCGATCCTCACCAACGAGCACGGCAAGGTCACCTCCGACGCGCTCGGCGAGGTCGCGCGCGGTCTCGAAGTGGTCGATTTCGCCACCGGCATCCCGCACCTGCTCAAGGGCGAGATCTCGCAGAACGTCTCGACCGGCGTCGACGTCTACTCGGTCAAGCAGCCGCTCGGCGTGGTCGGCATCATCTCGCCGTTCAACTTTCCGGCGATGGTGCCGATGTGGTTCTTCCCGGTGGCCATCGCCGCGGGCAACACCGTCGTGCTCAAGCCGAGCGAGAAGGACCCGTCGGCGGCGATCTGGATGGCCAAGGCCCTTCAGGAGGCCGGTCTGCCCGACGGCGTCTTCAACGTCGTGCACGGCGACAAGGAGGCCGTCGATGCGCTGCTCGGCCACGACGACATCGAGTCGATCTCGTTCGTCGGCTCGACGCCGATCGCCAAGTACATCTACGAGAATGCAGCCAAGGCGGGCAAGCGGGTTCAGGCGCTCGGTGGCGCCAAGAACCACATGCTCGTGCTGCCGGACGCCGACCTCGACCTGGTCGCCGATTCCGCGGTCAACGCCGGGTTCGGTTCGGCGGGCGAGCGCTGCATGGCGATCTCGGTCGTCGTCGCCGTCGAGCCGGTCGCCGACGAACTCATCGCCAAGATCACCGAGCGCATGTCGACTCTGCGCGTCGGCGATGGCACGCGCGGCTGCGACATGGGGCCGCTCATCACCAAGGAGCACCGCGACAAGGTCGCCGGCTACATCGACGTCGCGATCGCGGATGGCGCCGAAGTCGTCGTCGACGGTCGCGGAGTGAGCGCGGACGGCGGCGCGGGCGGCTTCTGGCTCGGCCCGACCCTCATCGACCGCGTGCCCGTCTCATCCGATGTCTACCGCCACGAGATCTTCGGACCGGTGCTGTCGGTCGTGCGCGTGGCCAGCTACGACGAGGGTCTGGCTCTCATCAACGGCAGCCAGTACGGCAACGGCACGGCCATCTTCACCAACGACGGCGGCGCTGCGCGTCGCTTCCAGCGGGAAGTCACGGTCGGCATGGTGGGCATCAACGTGCCGATCCCCGTGCCCGTCGGCTACTTCTCCTTCGGCGGCTGGAAGGATTCGCTGTTCGGTGACGCGAAGGCGTACGGCCCGCACTCGGTGAGCTTCTTCACCCGCGAGAAGGCGGTCACGAGCCGGTGGCTGGACCCGTCGCACGGCGGCATCAACCTGGGCTTCCCGCAGAACGGCTGAGGTCGGGCGGAATGCCGGAAATCCCGCAGAACGGCTGAAATCCCGCAGAACGGCTGAGATCGGGCCCGCGTCAGCGGGCGGCGGGCGCCGCCGCGGATGCCTCGGCGACCGCACCGATCATGCCGACTTTCGCGCCGGAGAGTTCCGCGAGTTCCAGCACGGTGGAGGCGCCGTGGCGCCCGGCCGCATGCGTGATGATCGCCGCGCACGCCTGCGCGTCCGCCAACGCGTTGTGGTGCTCGAAGTCTTCGAAGCCCGCCGCCATCGCCGCTGACGGCAGTCGGTACGAGTCGAGGTGATAGGTGCGGCGCGCTGCCGTGGGTAGGGTCGAAGCGTGGGGTGGGTGCTGGGCGTCGTCACGGGGTTGCTTGCAGCCGTGTTCCTGTGGGGACTCGTCGCACCTCGTTCGATGTGGCGATCACTCGTCGGGTGGAGCGTCTCTGACACGTACCGGAACGAACCGGGTGGGGCGACCTACGGCCTGCGTCGTGTCGTCTCCGGGGCCGGACTGCTGGCCATCCTCGGCATCACGGGAGTAGCCGTCGTCGGCGCCGCTGAGCGTGCTCCGGGGGATGCGCCCCCGCCGACCGCCCTCGAACTGATGTGGGGCGATGTCGCGCCGCGCGTTGTCAACCGCATCATCGTCCCGGTGGGCGAGGCGCCCGCCGGACTCGTCGAGGTGCCGATCGAGTCGTATCAGGACTTCGACGACGGCACCCCGTCGTACGTCAGCCTGCTCGACGAGTTCACCCTGTTGGGCGATGACGACGTGCCGGGATACGTGGGCACCGTCCCGCCGGTCGGCAACGGAGCCCTCGACTTCGCCGACATCGTCATCAATGTACGAGGGCCGCTGCTGTGTGTGCCGCGGGCAGTCGTGATGTTCCAGACGGAGGAGTCGATCCGCATTGGCATCTTCTACGGCCTGCCCACCTCGGAGGACGGCGTCGAAGCAGACAGCGTCGAAGGCTGCTCGCTCGCCAGTTCGGTGACCGGATCGGTGCTCATTCCCCTGCAACTCGCGGAGCCGGTGGGCGACCGGGCGGTCCTGTCGCTCGACGGCTCACCGCTCGCCGAAGTTCCGCCCATCGACTGACGACATCGCCGGCGCGCGGGTCGCGCGCCGTGTGGACGGCTCCCGTCGTGTGCGTTCCGGCGTCGCTAGCCTCGCGGGATGCCCTCGATCCGTGACACGCCCACCGCTCTCCCGCACCCCGACCTGCGCAGTGCAACCCTGCCGGCCACGGTCATCCTCGCGGTGCTCGCTGTGGTGGCGATCGGGCCGGTGCCCGCTGTCGTGCCAGCCCTCTACCTCGCGGTGGCGACGCCGAGCCTCGTGGCCATCGACGTGCTCGAGCGTCGCCTGCCCAACGCCATCGTGCTGCCCGGCTACGGGGCTGCGGCCGCGGGAGTTGCGGGGGAGTGGGTGCGCACGGGGGTGCCTCCGACGCTCGCTGTGGTGTGCGGTGCTGTGACAGTGCTCGTGCTCGGGGCGCTCGCCCTCGCGGGCGGTCTCGGCATGGGCGACGCGAAGCTCGCCGGGGTGCTCGCGCTCACGGCCGGGCTGATCGGCGGTGCGGCTGCGCTCACGGCGCCCGTCGCCGGCGTGCTGCTCGGTGGCGCGGTCGCGGTCGCGCCGCGGCCCCGAACCGGCGCGGGCGCAGGGGCGCGCGGCTCCGTGCCGTTCGGGCCGTGCCTTCTTGCAGGCTTCTGGCTGGCGGTGGTGCTCGAACTGCGGCCCCTCGGCTGATCTCGTCGCGGGGGGAGGGGGCCGCGCGCTCGCTAGCATGGGTCGCGTGGATTTCTCCCTCGCGTTCACCCCTGACCTGATCGCCGTCTTCCTCACCCTGTTCGTGCTGGAGCTCGTGCTCGGGGTGGACAACGTGATCTTCATCTCGATCCTGGCCAGCAAGCTCCCGGTCGAACAGCAGGCGCGCGCCCGCAACCTCGGGCTGACGCTCGCGATGGTGTTGCGCGTCGGACTGGTGTTCCTCGCGGGTTGGATCATCACGCTCAAGAACGACGTCGTCGAACTGTTCGGCATGGGCTTCTCGGTGAAGGACTTCATCCTCATCGCCGGAGGGCTGTTCCTCGTCTACAAGGCGATCGGCGAGATCCACCACAAGCTCGAGGGGGCCGAGGAGCAGCACGGCGAGGGTGCCGCTGTCGCCCGCGCCACGTTCGGCGCCGTGATCGCGCAGATCCTTGCGCTCGACATCGTCTTCTCGCTCGACTCCGTGATCACGGCCGTCGGCATGACCGAGAACATGATCGTCATCATCACTGCGGTCGTCGTCTCGTTCGGAATCATGCTGTTCGCGTCGCGCTTCATCTTCACGTTCGTCAACCGCCACCCGACCGTGAAGATGCTCGCGCTGTCGTTCCTGCTGCTGATCGGTGTGTTCCTCATCGCCGAAGGCTTCGGCATCCACATCGACAAGGCCTTCATCTACGGGCCGATGGCGTTCGCGATCTTCGTGGAGGCGCTCAACCTCGTCTCCGCCGCGCGCAAGGCCAAGCGGGCCGCGGCACGGCCGAGCCCGGTCACGCTTCGCCCGACCTATCCGGACGTCGACGAGTCGGTCGCCGTCACCGCGGCGCTGTCGAAGGAGCCGGGTGCCGGCTCGGTGGGCTTGTCCCGCCGTCCGGTCGCCGGCGAGGCACCCCCGCAGGACCGCGCCGGCCTCGGCTGATCGGTCAACGCTCGCTCAGCGCAGCTCGCCGCGCTGAGGTTTGCGCACAGCGGGCGGAGGTTTGCGCGCGGCGCGCAGCACGGACCCTCCGCGCCGGAGTCACACCTCAGCGCAGTGCGTTCGAGTCAGGCTCGCGCGGTTCAGCCCGGATGCGTCATCGACATGACGTCGAGCGCGCTGTCCAGTTGCTCGAGCGTCAGCTCACCGCGGTCGACAAAGCCGAGGGCGATCGCCGCTTCGCGCACCGTGATGCCTTCGGCAACCGAATGCTTGGCGATCTTGGCCGCCGCCTCGTAGCCGATGATCTTGTTGAGCGGCGTCACGATCGACGGCGACGACTCGGCGAGCGCCTTCGCCCGCACCAGGTTGGCTTCGAGGCCCTCGATCGTCTTGTCGGCGAGCACCACCGTGGAACTCGCGAGCAGGCGGATCGACTCGAGCAGAGCCGTTCCCATGACGGGGATCGCGACGTTGAGTTCGAAGTTGCCGGATGCCCCCGACCAGGCGATCGTCGCGTCGTTGCCGATCACGCGAGCGCACACCATGAGCACCGCCTCCGGCACGACCGGGTTGACCTTTCCGGGCATGATCGAGGATCCCGGCTGCAGGTCGGGGATGTGCAGTTCGGCGAGCCCCGTGTTCGGCCCCGAGCCCATCCAGCGGATGTCGTTGCAGATCTTCGTGAGCGAGACGGCGATCACGCGCAGCGCCCCCGACGCCTCCACAAGACCGTCGCGCGCTCCTTGCGCTTCGAAGTGGTCGAGCGCTTCCGTGATGGGCAGCTCGGAGTTCTCGGCGAGCACCGCGATGACGCGCTGCGGGAAGCCGAGCGGTGTGTTGATTCCCGTGCCGGTGGCCGTACCGCCCAGCGGCACCTCGGCGACGCGCGGAATTGTCGCCTCGACCCGCTCGATCCCGAGGCGGATCTGGCGCGCGTACCCGGCGAACTCCTGGCCGAGGGTGACGGGCGTCGCATCCATGAGGTGGGTGCGACCCGACTTGACCGCGTCCTTCCAGAGCGCGGCCTTCGCCTCGAGGGCGCGGGCGAGGTGGTCGAGCGACGGGATGAGGTCCCGCAGCAGAGCACCCGTGACGGCGAGGTGCACCGACGTGGGGAACACGTCGTTCGAGGACTGCGACGCGTTGACGTGATCGTTCGGGTGCACGGGGGACCCGAGCGACTCCGAGGCCAGCCGCGCGAGCACCTCGTTCATGTTCATGTTCGACGACGTGCCCGACCCGGTCTGGTACACGTCGATCGGGAAGTGGTCGAGGTGCGCGCCGCCGATGATCTCGTCAGCCGCCGCAACGATCGCCTTCGCGATCCCCGCGTCGAGGATGCCGAGCTCGGCGTTGACGATCGCCGCCGCGCGCTTGATTCGCGCCAGCGCGACGATCTGCGCGGACTCGAGACGGTCTCCCGAGATGGGGAAGTTCTCGACTGCGCGCTGCGTCTGGGCGCCGTAGAGCGCGGCCGCGGGAACGCGCACCTCGCCCATCGTGTCGTGCTCGATACGGAACTGCGGTTCGCTCACTGCGCTTACGGATCCTTCGGTCGGTCCTTCACGAGGACATAGGGATATCAGGAGTCAGTGGTGGAGGGGTCGAGACCGACCATCACGTCGGATTCGGCCCGGCCCTCGAGCAGGCGGTAGTTCGCGCCCACGATGCCCAGCGTACCCGCCGCGACCGCGTCGCGGATGAGCTCGGAGGACTCGAGCAGCTCCGCGATCGTGTCGCGCAGGTGCTCCCTGCCGACCGCCTGGGCGTCGATCGTCGTCGGATCCACGCGCCGGTACTCGGCGACGCGGCGCACCGCAGGCAGGATCGGCGCGATGAGGGTCTGGATGTGTGGCGTCAGCTCCGGCGCCACCGGACCTTGGGAGTCGATGGCGGCACGGACCGCACCGCATTCGTCGTGTCCGAGCACCACGATGAGGGGAACGCGGAGCACACCGACCGCGTACTCGAGCGACCCGATGACCGAGCTGGAGATCACCTGACCGGCGTTGCGGACGACGAACAGGTCGCCGAGTCCCTTGTCGAAGATGATCTCGGCCGCCAGGCGCGAGTCGCTGCACCCGAACAACGCGGCGTGCGGGTACTGGGCGGGCGCGACCTCGGTGCGCCGGTCGACGTCCTGCCGAGGATGCTGGGGCGTGCCGGCCACGAACCGCTCATTGCCGCGCACCATCTCGGCCCAGGCCTGGGCGGGAGTGCGTGTGCTCATCCATCCTCCAGTTGCGCGCTCACGCTCGCCGCGAGCGTTTGGAACTCCGCGTCGGACGCCGTGCCGTGCAGCACGATCGTCGAGTCTCCGGCGATCGCCGACATGGCGAACGCGTGATTGCCCGGATCGTTGCTCGTCCGGTTGTCGTAGAGCTGCCAGGTGACGCCGGAGAGCACGACGGTGCCGGTCTCCTCGAGGTCGGCGGTGACCTCCGAGAGCCATGTGGGGTTGGCGCCGATGCCCTGGTTGAGGGCGATGAACTGCGTGGCCGGGGTGATGTAGCCGACATACCACGTCGGTACTTCGGCGGTCGTGCCGAAGCGCGCCGCATTCGCCGACCAGCCTTCGGGCAAGCGGGGCACGATGAGGGTCGCCTCGGCGTCGGGCTGGGCCTGTGCAGCGGTCGCCGCGACGTCGATGGCGGGGGCCGGTGCGGGTGCGGGACGCACGACCACGACGACGAGGAAGAGCACGATGCCGAGCGAGGCGATCGTGGCGACGATGAGATTGAACAGGGTCTGGTTCGCCCGGCGGCGCGCCGACGCGGCGGCTTTGCGCTGGGCCGTCTCCTCCGGCGTCTCCGGCCGGCCGAGTTCGGCGACGACCGGGCGATCCTCGTGGTTGTCCATCACTGGGCGGCGGCCCGCGCGGCATCAAGACGTTCGCGAGCACCCTTGAGCCACTCTTCGCATCGGGCGGCGAGCGCTTCACCGCGCTCCCACAGCGCGAGCGACTGCTCCAGCGTCGAGGAACCCTGTTCGAGTTCGGCGACGATGCGCACGAGCTCGTCGCGCGCCTCCTCGTAGCTCAGCGAGCTGACATCGGAGGGGGCGGAGCTGGACACGACGAAAAGCCTACCGTCCGTCGCCGTCGAGCACGCTGTCGACGGTGGCTCCCAGTCGGCCGTCCGCAACGGTGAGCGTCAGTGGCGTGCCGGGGGCGGCATCGGCCGCCGATCGGAGTGCGCGCCCGTCGGGAAGCTGGGCGATCGCATAACCGCGATCGAGGGTGCGTTGCGGCGACAGCCCGCGCAAGTGCGCCGCGAGTTCGGCGACACGGGTGGCGGCGCGCTCGAGGGCGCGGTCGAGCAGGTCGCGATTGCGCATGACGTAGCGTCCCAGTTCGTCGGCCCGCGAGTCGACGATCCAGTCGGGATTGGCGAGCACGGGGCGGCTGCGCACCGCCTCCAGCCGGTCCACTTCGACCCCGACCCGTTGCGTGACGCGCATGCGCAGGGTCGCCCGTGCCTGCTGCACTCGCGCGAGTTCCTCGGTGACGTCGGGCACGACCCGTTTTGCTGCGTCGGTCGGCGTCGACGCCCTCAGGTCGGCGACCTCGTCGAGCAACGGCCGATCCGCCTCGTGTCCGATCGCGCTGACGAGGGGGGTGACGCACGCCGCCGCCGTGCGCACGAGCGCTTCGTCGCTGAACACGAGAAGGTTCTGAAAGTCGCCACCGCCGCGCGCGACGATGATGACGTCGACCTCCGGGTCGGCGTCGAGCGTGCGGATCGCCGCGGCAACCTCGCTCGCCGCCCGATCGCCCTGTACGGCGGCGTGCACGACGCGGAACCGCACCGACGGCCAGCGCAGTTGCGCGTTGCGCAGCACATCCTTCTCGGCATCGCTGTCTTTGCCCGTGACCAGACCGATGCAGCGGGGCAGGAACGGCAGAGGCTTCTTCTGGTCGAACAGACCTTCCGCCTTGAGTTTCTGCCGCAGCCGCTCCAGCCGTTCGAGCAGGTCACCGAGACCCACATGGCGCATGTCGCTGACCTGCATCGTCAGGGTGCCGCCCTTGAGCCAGTAGCTCGGACGGATGCCCGCCACCACGCGGTCGCCCTGGGCGAGGTCGGCGGGGATGCGCGCCCGCACAGACGACCAGATCGTGAACGACACCGTCACGTCGGCTTCGAGATCCTTGAGCTTGCCGTAGACGTTGCCGCCCGAGACACCCCACTGGGTGATCTCCCCCTCTACCCACGCGGTACCGAGCCGCTCGATCCACCCCTTGAGCTTGCCCGCGAGCAACGCGACGGGCCACGGCGCATCGGGTGTCGATGGCGCGTCGTCGTCAGCCATGGCGCCGGTCCCTTTCGAGTGCCGAATTAGGATGGAGGGGTGAGCACGATCTCGAACGGCGCGGTGAGTTCGCTCGATGCTCCGCGCGTGCCGGTCCGCCGCGAGCGGCTCCAGAATACTCCGGCCCCCCGACCGAAGCGCGTGCTGCTCGCCGCACCCCGTGGATACTGCGCCGGGGTGGACCGCGCGGTCGTTGCGGTCGAGAAGGCGTTGACCAACTTCGGTGCACCCGTCTACGTGCGCAAGCAGATCGTGCACAACATCCACGTCGTGTCGACGCTGGAACAGAAGGGCGCGATCTTCGTCGACGACGTCGACGAAGTGCCGGAAGGATCGCACGTCGTCTTCAGCGCGCACGGGGTGTCGCCGATGGTCGTGGATGCCGCGGCGGCCCGCAACCTGCAAGCAATCGACGCGACGTGCCCGCTCGTGACCAAGGTGCACCGCGAGGCCACCCGGTTTGCCCGCGGCGACTACCAGATCCTCCTCATCGGTCACGCCGGTCACGAAGAGGTCGAAGGCACGATGGGTCACGCGCCCGAGCGCACCATCCTCGTCAACGGCCCGCACGAGGTCGACTCGGTCGTCGTCGACGACCCCGAGAAGCTCGTGTGGCTCTCGCAGACGACGCTCAGCGTCGACGAGACCATGGAGACGGTTCGCCTGCTGCGGGAGCGGTTCCCGACCCTGCAGGATCCCCCGAGCGACGACATCTGCTACGCCACGCAGAACCGCCAGGTCGCGATCAAGAAGGTCGCCGAGCAAGCCGAACTCGTCATCGTCGTCGGCAGTTCCAACAGCTCGAACACGATGCGGCTGGTCGATGTCGCGCTCGAGAACGGTGCACGCGCCGCCTACCGAGTTGACTACGCGAGCGAGATCCGGCAGGAATGGCTCGAAGGCGTGTCGACCGTCGGCGTCACCAGCGGCGCGTCCGTGCCCGAGGTGCTCGTGCAGGAAGTGCTCGACGACCTCCGCGACGCGGGATTCCAGGATGTCGAAACCGTGATCACGGCGGAGGAGGACCTCATGTTCTCGCTCCCCAAGGAACTGCGCACCGACGCCTCCGGCAACCCGGATGAGCGGGGCCTCGGCGGCCGAGTCCGCCGGCTTGACTGGCAGGACCAGGGATCGTGAGCGAGGAGCCGCCCACCGACCCCCGGCCGCAGCCCCGCTGGGGTCAGTACGCGGACGTGCCGCCCGCCGCCTCGGTTCCCCCGCCGCCCGCACCGCCCGCCGAGCCGCCGGCTCCCGAGGCGGCCGCGCCGCCGCGACGCCGCACCCTCGACATCGCCCTCACCACGGGTCTGCTCATCCTGGGGGTGCTCGACGTCGTCACCCGGTGGGGCGAGTACGCGGACCTCGCGGCGACGATGCGCGAGCTCTACCGTCTGCAAGGGCTGGGCGAGTTCACGGCCGTCGGACTTGCCGACCAGGTGGGCGGCATCATCAACATCACCCGCGCCGTCGTGCTCGTCGCGACGATCGTCGTCTCGCTCGTGCTCGTGCAACGCGGCACGCGCGCCTTCTGGGTGCCGCTCGCCGGCGCGGCCCTCGCGTTCCTCATCACGATCGCGCTGCTCATCGTCGTGATGACGAACGATCCCGCACTGGCCGAATACGCGACGCGGCTCTCGGGAGGCTAAGTGCGCGTCGCGGTGCTGCCGCGCGACGATGCGGCGCGGATCATCACGGGCGCCCTGGCGCGCGGGTTCGCCGCGATCAACGCCGTCAGCCTCGCACTGACCATCCCGATGCTCGTCGAGTTCCTCGTCGACCGGGATCTGGCCGCGGCCCTCCCGGCGCCCCTCGTCATCCTGGTCGTGCTCGTCGCGCTGGCGGTGCTGTGCGCCGTTCGCCCGGTGCGTTCGTCACTGATCCTGTTCCTGCTGGTCGGCGGTGTCGGGGCCGTACTGTTCCAAGTGCTGCTCATCGAGGCCTACCCCGCCACGCTGGAGGAAGGCCTGTTCATCGCCAATCGGCCTGCCGTGGCGCTCGTGCTCGCGGGGGTCACCGCCACGACCGTCGTCACCGGATTCCTCTGGACGGTGTTCGGTCTCGCGCTGTCGATGATCGCTTCCGGGCTCGTCTGGCTGCTCACGGGTGTCCCGTTCAACCCCGGCTACGGCGCGTTCCTCACCTTCCTTGCGACCTCCGCCGCCTACGTCGCACTCGGCATCATCCAGTCCCGGCTTCGCCGCCGAGTGCCGGACTTCGATCTGCTCGAGGCGCAGACCCGCCAAGACGTGCTTCAGGAGAACCTCACGATGCGCGTCACCGCCGCCGTGCACGACACGCTCCTCAACGACCTGTCGCTCGTCATGAACGCGCCCGATCGCCTCGACGACCGCACGGTTGCGCGCCTGCGCGATGATGTCGCGACGCTCACGAGTGCCGAATGGCTTGCCGAGTCGAGCGAAGTGGTGACCGACGAGCAGGATTCCGACATTCGCAATCGGGTGCTCAGGGTCATCTATGACCTCCAATGGCAGGGGTTGACGGTGCACATCACCGGCAGCGGGACGGGCATCGTCCGGTTGGCCCCCGGCGTGCCCGAGGCGATGCTCGATGCTGAGCGCGCGAGCCTGGAGAACGTGCTGCGGCACGCGGGAACGCACGTCGCTGAACTCGACCTGGCGTACACCGACGACGCGATCACGATCGTCGTCAGCGACAACGGGGTCGGGTTCGACCCCGCAGCAATCTCGCCCGACCGGCTCGGCGTGCGTGCCTCCATCGTGGGGCGAATCGAGGCGGTCGGCGGCAGCGTGCGCATCTGGTCCACCCCGGGCGCAGGCACCTCCGTCATCATCACGGTCCCCGGCGAACGCGTGACCTCGAACGAGGAGCCGACCCATGGCCGTTCGTGAACGCGATCTGCGCCGGTCCGCGCAGGAAGTCGACCCGCTGAGCTGGTTCGTCGGGCCGTACCTTCCGCTCGCGTTCGCCGGCCTCATCTTCGCCTTCGGCACCGTGATGACCATCGTGTTCTGGGGATCCAGCCCCCAACCGGGCCTTCAGTTGGCGGCGCTGTGGCTTGCCGCCCTGGGCGGCCTTGTCATTCACGTGCGCACCCGTCCCGTGCTGCGGCCGTTCGGTTACGGCTCGGCGTCGATCGCCCTCGGCGCGGCCGTGCTCGGCGTAATCCTGTCCGCCCTCGACTATCGCGACACCGACTTCCAGCTCACCCTCTGGTGGGGCCCCGGCGCGCCGGCGCTCATTCTGCTGGGGCTGGCTCCGTACCTTCCCGTGCGAAAGCTGCTCGTCGTCGGCATCGCCGCGACCGTCGCGGTGGCCGTGGTCGGCTTCGCGATCCTCTATCCGACCGACGCGACCACCGGTCCGGTGACGACGGCCCTCATCCTCGCGTATCCCGTCGCCATCAGTACGGCAGCGACGGCGCTGTTCTCGTACACCATCGTCAGCCGGGTCTCTCGCGCCCTCGAGAGTCCGTCGCGCCTCATGGTTCCCGGTCAGACCGTGCGAGACGAGGCGGTCGAGCGGCTCGAACGGATCACCCTCGCGCGCCTTACCGCGCGTGCCGCGCCGTTCCTCCTCCAGGTTGCCGACGCTGCCGAGGTCACTCACGCCGACCGTTCGCTCGCGGGCCAGCTCGCCCGGCGTCTCCGCGACGACCTGGTGACGCAGGCGGATGCGAGTTGGTTGGACGCGATCGCCGCCGACACGCGCTTGGTCGTGGTCGACCCCGAGCGTTTGGCGCGGAGCATGTCGAACGCACAACGCACCGCCCTGCGGGGGATGCTCCGCGCAATCCTGGACTTGCCCGAGACGGACACGGGGTCGCTGCTCATCGAGTTGCGACGCACGCCGGACGGCTCGACCGCAGCCGCGGTGAGCATGGATGCGGCCCTCCCCGAGGGCAGGCGCATCATGCACCTGGCGCCCTACTACCTCACGCTCGGGACCACGGTTGCCGACCTTGAGTTCGACCGCGATCGATTCACGTTCCGCATCCCGCCTCCGCCGTCGGCCTGATCCGTGCGCCGCCCGCGCGGCGGGGCGACCGCTAGACTTGCTGCGCTGGTTCCCCGAGCGAACTGCCACCACAGCGTTCCGTGACCGACCGAAGGCACCGACGATGCAGGCCACCGAAGCCGGAGAACTCTTCCTTCACCCCGACCGCAACCTCGCCATGGAGTTGGTGCGTGCCACCGAGGCGGCCGCCATCCGTGCGGTCCCTTTCATCGGCAAGGGCGACAAGATCGGTGCCGATGGTGCGGCGGTCGACGCGATGCGTAAGTTCCTCGGCACCGTCGACTTCGACGGGGTCGTGGTGATCGGCGAAGGCGAGAAGGACAACGCCCCGATGTTGTTCAACGGGGAGCGCGTCGGCACGGGGCAGGGGCCTGCGTGCGACATCGCCGTCGACCCGATCGACGGAACCTCCCTCACGGCAGCCGGCCGCCAGAACGCGATCTCGATGATCGCCGTCTCCGACCGCGGCACCATGCTCGATGCGTCGTCGGTGTTCTACATGGACAAGATCGTCACGGGCGCGGAGGGTCTCGGCGTCGTCGACATCCGCCAGCCGATCGGTGAGAACGTGCGTGCGCTCGCCAAAGCCAAGGGCAAGCGTGTCGAGGATCTCGTGGTCGCCGTTCTCGACCGCCCCCGCCACCAGCAACTCATCGACGACATCCGGGAGGCGGGTGCCGGTACACGCCTGATGCTCGACGGCGACGTCGCCGGCGGCATCAACGCGGCGCTCTACGGCACGCGCATCGACATGTGTGTGGGCATCGGTGGCAGCCCGGAGGGGGTCGCGACCGCGTGCGCGATCAAGGCACTCGGGGGACTCATCCAGGGCCGGCTCGCGCCGCGTGACGACGACGAGCGTCAACGCGGCATCGATGCGGGCCTGCTCATGGACCACGTGTATGAGGCCGATGACCTGGTGCGCAGCAACAACACCTTCTTCGTCGCGACCGGGGTCACCGACGGTGCGATGGTCGCCGGCGTGCGGCGACTCGGCCCGGTCATCCGCACCGAGTCGATCGTGCTGCGCTCACACTCGGGAACGATCCGCCGCGTGAGTGCGGACCATCTCGCCAGCAAGTGGCTCGACGACTGATCTGAGACTCAGGCGCTCTTGGTCGAGCGCCGCGTAGCTGGCCGCTCGGGCAGGCCGGGAAGCTCCAATTCCGGACGTGCCACCCCGTCGAGTTCGTCGAGGGAAGCCAGCTCGAGCTCGACGGCAGTCAGCTGCTTCGGCCGGGTGTCGATCAGTCCGGGAGTCGGGATCACCTTGGACTCGTCGAGCTGATCGAGCTTGCGCGCGGTCACGAACACCCGCGACTCCAGGGAGGTCGCGAACTGGTTGTAGCTGGCGACCGTCGAGTCGAGCGAACGCCGCAGCTTCTCGGCGTGCTCGCCGAGGGTCGAGAGTCGCCCGAAGAGCTCCTTGCTCAGATCGAACAGCCGCTTGGCGTCTTCGGTGAGCACGTCCTGCTGCCACGTGAAGGCGACCGTCTTCAGCGCGGCCCAGAAGCTCACGGGCGACGCGAGAAGCACGCGCTTGGAGAACGCGTACTCCAGCAGCGAGGGGTCGTGGTCGAGCGCGACCGACAGGAGCGACTCGTTGGGGATGAACGCCATCGTGAACTCGGGGCTCGCCGGCAGACCGGTCCAGTAGTTCTTGGCCGAGAGCGCATCCACGTGGTTGCGCACCTGCTTGGCGTGCTGGGCGAGCAGCTGGGTGCGGCGAGCCGCCTCCTCGCCGGTCGCGGTCGCGGGGATCGCGCTCGCGTCGATGTACGCGTTGTAGGGCACCTTCGAGTCGACCGCGATCGACTTGCCGCCCGGCAGATTGAGCACCATGTCGGGTCGGCGTGAGCCGGACTCCGAGGCGATCGTGGCCTGCTCGGTGAAGTCGACGCGGTTGATGAGCCCGGCGGATTCCACCAGAGTGCGCAACTGCGTCTCGCCCCACACCCCGCGCGTCGCGTTGTTGCGCAGCGCAGAGGCAAGGGACTCGGCTGTCGCACGCAGCCGCTCCTCGGATTCCGTCGCCGCGCGAAGCTGCTGGCTCAGTTCGCCGTGCTGCCGGCTGCGTTGCTGTTCGAGCTCGGTGACCTTCGTCTGCATCGACCGCAGCGTCTCTTGCACAGGGGAGAGGGCCTGCAGGATCTTGGAGTCGCGTTGCTCCCGCTCGGCCTGCGCCTGCGCGTCCGCACGTTGACGATCGACGAGCTGACGGTACTGCTCCTGCGCCCCGGACAGTTGTTCCTGAATGGTCGCCAGGCTCGCTTGCGCGGCCGCGAGCCGCACTTCGACGTCGGATCGTGCGGCCGCCTCTTGCGCACGGATCTCGGCGATGAGGGCGAGCTGGCGCGCCTCGGCGACCGCCGGGTTCTCGCCTCGTGCCCGCGTGCGCGCGGCGAGCACGCCGATCACGACCCCGAGCCCGACACCGAGGAGCAGAGCGACCAGACCGATGAGCAGTGCGTCCATGCCCTCAGTGTCGCAGCGACCGGGGACACTGCCCGGTTGCGAACCGCGGCATAGTGGAACCCATGGCACAGTCCGGTACCGATCCGCGCGACGTGAGCACCGACGATCTGCGGTTCCTGCTCGCCGTCGCGCGCTCCGGCCGGCTGGTGTCGGCGGCGACCCTGCTCGGCGTCGACCACACCACGGTTCGTCGACGGCTGGACCGCCTCGAGGCCGCGCTCGGCGTGCGACTGCTGGATCGTGGCGCTGACGGATGGGAGCTGACCGCGATCGGCCGCGATGTCGTTGCGCGCGCCGCCCCGCTCGAGCATCTCGTCGAAGACGTCGTCGGTGCTGCGTCGGGCGGGGACGACACGGTGCGCGGAACCGTGCGGCTCGTGGCCCCCGAAGCGTTCGGCACGCTCTTCGTCGTGCCGGCCCTCGCTCGCGTGCAGACCGCGCATCCGGGCATCACGGTCGAGCTCGTCACGTCGACGCGCCCACTGAGTGTGCGCGGCTCGGGCTTCGACCTCGCGGTCACCGTGGGCTCGGCGGCCAGTTCCCGGCTCGCGAGCGAGCCGCTCGCCCCCTACTCGGTGCGTCTCTACGCCGCGCGGGACTATCTCGCGGCGCATCCCCCGATCGCGTCGCTGGCCGACCTCGAGCGGCATCCGCTTGTCTTCTATGTGGATGCATTGCTGACGGTGCGCGAACTGGACCTGGCGCCCGTGCTCGCGGGCATGCACGTGCGCTTCGGGTCGACGAACGCGTTCGCTCAACTCGAGGCGACCCGCCGCGGTGCCGGCATCGGCCTGCTGCACGCATTCATGGCCGACCGTGAAGCCGACCTCGTGCCTGTGCTGCCCGAGCTCGTGGACTTCCGCGTGCAGTTCTCGCTCTCGGTGCGCCGGGACGCGCTCGCCGTGGATGCGGTGCGTGTTGTGCGTGACGAACTGCTCGCCGAGGTGGAGGCGCGCCGGGCCGAGCTCGTGCCCTCATCCTGATCCGAATGTCGCTCGCTCAGCGACGGTCGGTGCGCTGAGCTTGGCGCGGAGCGCGCGCAGGTTTGCGTGCGACGCGGATGCTCTTCCCACCGCGCGCCGGGCAAACCTCCGCGCGCTCGGCGGCAATCTGCGGAAACGCAGATTCCGTGTGCGGGATCGGGGCTTGATCGCAGATCGCTTTCACACCCAGACTGGGCGCATGACTGAGATCCTCGACCACTGGGTCAATGGCGCCGCCTTCGCCGGCGCCTCCACGCGCACCTCCCCGGTCTACAACCCGGCCGAGGGCACCGTCTCGCGCGACGTGCGCCTCGCAAGCACCGCGGATGTGGATGCCGCCGTCGCGAGCGCGAAGGCTGCCTTCCCCGCGTGGGCCGAAGCGTCGCTGGCCAAGCGCCAGGCGATCATGTTCGCGTTCCGCGAGATCGTCAACGCGCGCAAGGACGAGCTGGCCGCGATCCTCACCAACGAGCACGGCAAGGTCACCTCCGACGCGCTCGGCGAGGTCGCGCGCGGTCTCGAAGTGGTCGATTTCGCCACCGGCATCCCGCACCTGCTCAAGGGCGAGATCTCGCAGAACGTCTCGACCGGCGTCGACGTCTACTCGGTCAAGCAGCCGCTCGGCGTGGTCGGCATCATCTCGCCGTTCAACTTTCCGGCGATGGTGCCGATGTGGTTCTTCCCGGTGGCCATCGCCGCGGGCAACACCGTCGTGCTCAAGCCGAGCGAGAAGGACCCGTCGGCGGCGATCTGGATGGCCAAGGCCCTTCAGGAGGCCGGTCTGCCCGACGGCGTCTTCAACGTCGTGCACGGCGACAAGGAGGCCGTCGATGCGCTGCTCGGCCACGACGACATCGAGTCGATCTCGTTCGTCGGCTCGACGCCGATCGCCAAGTACATCTACGAGAATGCAGCCAAGGCGGGCAAGCGGGTTCAGGCGCTCGGTGGCGCCAAGAACCACATGCTCGTGCTGCCGGACGCCGACCTCGACCTGGTCGCCGATTCCGCGGTCAACGCCGGGTTCGGTTCGGCGGGCGAGCGCTGCATGGCGATCTCGGTCGTCGTCGCCGTCGAGCCGGTCGCCGACGAACTCATCGCCAAGATCACCGAGCGCATGTCGACTCTGCGCGTCGGCGATGGCACGCGCGGCTGCGACATGGGGCCGCTCATCACCAAGGAGCACCGCGACAAGGTCGCCGGCTACATCGACGTCGCGATCGCGGATGGCGCCGAAGTCGTCGTCGACGGTCGCGGAGTGAGCGCGGACGGCGGCGCGGGCGGCTTCTGGCTCGGCCCGACCCTCATCGACCGCGTGCCCGTCTCATCCGATGTCTACCGCCACGAGATCTTCGGACCGGTGCTGTCGGTCGTGCGCGTGGCCAGCTACGACGAGGGTCTGGCTCTCATCAACGGCAGCCAGTACGGCAACGGCACGGCCATCTTCACCAACGACGGCGGCGCTGCGCGTCGCTTCCAGCGGGAAGTCACGGTCGGCATGGTGGGCATCAACGTGCCGATCCCCGTGCCCGTCGGCTACTTCTCCTTCGGCGGCTGGAAGGATTCGCTGTTCGGTGACGCGAAGGCGTACGGCCCGCACTCGGTGAGCTTCTTCACCCGCGAGAAGGCGGTCACGAGCCGGTGGCTGGACCCGTCGCACGGCGGCATCAACCTGGGCTTCCCGCAGAACGGCTGAGGTCGGGCGGAATGCCGGAAATCCCGCAGAACGGCTGAAATCCCGCAGAACGGCTGAGATCGGGCCCGCGTCAGCGGGCGGCGGGCGCCGCCGCGGATGCCTCGGCGACCGCACCGATCATGCCGACTTTCGCGCCGGAGAGTTCCGCGAGTTCCAGCACGGTGGAGGCGCCGTGGCGCCCGGCCGCATGCGTGATGATCGCCGCGCACGCCTGCGCGTCCGCCAACGCGTTGTGGTGCTCGAAGTCTTCGAAGCCCGCCGCCATCGCCGCTGACGGCAGTCGGTACGAGTCGAGGTGATAGGTGCGGCGCGCCACCTGGAGGCTGCACAGGTAGCGGAAGCTCGGGGTGTCGACGAAGCTCGCGCGGCTGGCCGACGCGATCACACCCGTGTCGAAGCTCGCGTTGTGGGCGACGAGCACGTCGTTCTCCGCGAAGGAGAGGAACGCGTCGAGGTGTTCGCTCCAGAACGGCGCGTCGACGACGTCCGCCGCCATGATCCCGTGGATGCGCACGTTCCATTCGAGGAACGCGTCGAAGCCGAGCGGTGGCTTGATGAGCCAGTAGGCCGTGTCGACGACCTCGCCGTCGCGCACTTTCACGAGCCCCACGCTGCACGCACTGGCCGCCGAGTTGTTCGCAGTTTCGAAGTCGATGGCGGTGAAGTCGAGGGGCACGATGCGATGCTCACACGGGCGACCGACGCCGGGGTGATGACGCGCCGCCGAGGAGTCATCCTGAGGAGGAGAAGACTCGCGGGACCTTCGCCCGTGCGCCGCGCGGCGCAGTCCGCCACGATGGGCGCATGCGATCCACACGTCACACGAAGCTCGCCATCATCGGAGCGGGCAGCGTCGGCTCCTCCCTCGCCTACGCGGCGCTCATCCGGCAGTCGGCCCGCGAGGTGGTGCTCTACGACAGGAACGTCGCCAAAGTCCGGGCCGAAGTACTCGACCTCGCCCACGGCACTCTGTTCACGGCGTCGTCGACGGTGAGCGGCGGGGCCGACCTCGACGCGGTCGCCGACGCGGATGTCGTCGTCATCACGGCCGGTGCGCGCCAAGAGCCGGGGGAGTCCCGACTGGAGCTCGCCGCCCGCAACGTCGAGATCCTGTCGAGCCTGATGCCCGAGCTCGTCGCTCGCTGCCCCGATGCGGTCTTCATCCTCGTGACCAATCCGTGCGATGTGCTCACCGTGGTCGCTCAACGCGCCTCGGGTCTGCCGGCGGGCCGGGTGTTCGCCTCCGGAACCGTGCTCGACACGTCGCGGCTGCGCTGGCTGCTCGCCGACCGACTCGATGTCGCCCGGTCGAGCGTGCACGCACTCATCGTGGGCGAGCACGGCGACTCCGAGTTCCCGCTGTGGTCGACCGCGACGATCGGACCGGTGCCGCTGCGCGACTGGGTGGCGCCCGACGGTACCCGGCTCGGCCACGACGACCTCATCGCGCTCGCACGCGAGGTGGCGGGCGCGGCGTACGAGATCATCGCCGGCAAGGGCGCGACGAACTACGCGATCGGACTGGCCGGTGCCCGCATCGTCGAGGCCGTGCTCGCCGATGAGAACGCCGTGCTGCCCGTGTCGAGTGTGCTGAGCGGCTACCACGGCATCGACGGCGTCGCGCTCAGTGTGCCGAGCATCGTGGGTGCGGGCGGAGTCGAGCGCGTGCTCGACGTCGACTTCGATGCGGACGAGGAACGACTTCTGCAGTCGTCGGCGTCGGTGCTGAAGGAAAGCCTCGCCAAGCTCGGCTACTGAGGCGCGGTCCGCGAGTCAACCCGCGGGACGCACGCTCACGAGCAGTCCGGTCGCCTCGCTCGTGTCGAGCGGAATACCGGCCGCGATCTCATCCGCCGTGAGATGGCGTTGCCCACCGGTCCATTCGTCGGTCACGACGGCATCACCGGTGAGTGCGGGGAACCACCGCGCCTCGATGCCGACGTGCTCCGGCCCGACGAGGAACGCGGCGAGTTGCGCGGCACCCGCCTGCGGCGTGGTCGCCAGTGCGGGGATGCCGCCGGTCGCGCGCGGTTCGATGATGCGCGCGCCAGGCTCCGGGGTGCGCCAGCGCCGGTAGACGGCGATCGCGCGTTCCATGACGGCACGGTGCTCAGCCGTCCATCCCGGCAGGTCGCCCATGAGCACCCACGGACCGCCGATCACGTACGGCGCGACCTGGGTGCGCAGCGGCAGGTCGGGCTCGTCGGACATGTAGGCCGTGCACCAGTTCGACGGAAGGTAGCGGCCGAGCCCCAGTTTGGCGATGCGGTTCGTGCCCGCGCGGCACCAGTCGTCGCCGATGGTGGTGTCGTGGTGGGCGATCATGGCCAGGTCGAGGGGGCGACCGCCGTTCCAGCAGTTCTCGATGACGAGTGCGGGATGCCGCGTTCGCAACTCGTCGAGGATCGAGTACCACCCCCGCACGTTGGCGTACTCGCCCGCGCCGGGGTCGTGGTCGTGGTGCTCGGAATCGCAGCGCGGCATCGTCTCGAAGTCGTGGAGGAGCCAGTCCATACCGTCGGTCGCCAGAGCATCCAGCCGTGCGAGCACGTGGGCGCGGGCCGGGGCGTGCCCGAGGCACAGGGTGTGGTTGCGGAACGAGACCAGCGGGCGCCGCCCGCGCCACGTGGTGAGCCACTCCGGATGCTCGGTCGCCACGATCGACAGCGGGTCGGCGTTGCCGGCGCCCACCCACATCCCGAGCGCCATGCCGCGGTCGTGAGCGAGGGCGGCCAGGCCCGCGACGCCGTCGCGGTAGCCGGCGCGCGGCAGCCAGTCGCCGACGCGCTCCTCCCAGCCCTTGTCGATGGTGACGACCTCGACGCCGAGGTCGGCCGCCACATCGAAGAAGGCGGTCACCCGGTCGGCGTCGATGTCTTCGCCGAAGCCCCACGTGTCGGCGATGAGTGGTGGGGCGACGGGGATCGCGACGCGGTCCTGGATGGGTCGCTTCGGCAGGGTGTCGCGGATGAGTTCGCGCAGCCAGTCCTCGGCATCCTCGTGGCCGGCCGTTCCGACGCGCACGAACGCGCCCGGCAGTGGGAGACTCGCGGAGGGGGAGAACGTCTGCCACGGCAGGGTGACTTCGATCATGAGGTCGTCGCCTTCCGGGTGCAGGTGCACGAGCGTCGTGTCGCTGGACTCGAGGGCGAGTGCGAGGGCCACCGCCCGACCTTCGGCGTCGACTCCGGCGACCGTGCACCACCCGGCCGAATCCTGCACGCTCGATTCCGGGGTGGCGACGGCGCCGTGGGCAAGGTACCGCGTCATGTCGCTGCCGTCGTCGGGGCGCAGGTCGAAGTCGGTGTCGGGGGCCGTGTTGAGCGCGGCCGCGTCGGCGGCGGCGTAGGGTCCCGACAGCAGGGTGCGGCCGGCGCCCACCGGGAGTTCGTCGACGATGATGCCGCGCTCCTTCGCATCCCAGCTGAAGGGGTGCAGAACTCGCACGGTCGCCTCGCGCAGTCCTGCAGCACGAAGTCGGAGCAGCGAGGTTGCCGTGCGGCCGGGGGCCGGTGGGGTGTCTCCCGCGGCGAGGCCGGTGAAGTCGACGCGGCCGCTCGTGGCGCTGCCCCGCTCAATCTGCAGGTCGATCACGGTACCTCCTTGTGCCTGCCTTTGATCATACTTTTCCATCCACGGGGCGACAACGCGCCGGTGCGTCGAACCACCTTGACTCCACTTCTCGCAGTCGTTATCGTAAGCAGTGAAATAAGCCCCCCGACGATGAGAGGCAGCCTTGGCCGCGACCGAACCGCACGTGCAGCTGGACGCACGACTGCGTTCGCTGCTCGATGCGCAGCCCGGTCCGGCCGATCTCGGCGCACTCCCGGCCGACTTCCGCTGGGGTCTGGCCACCGCGGCGTATCAGATCGAGGGTGCTGCCCGCCTCGGCGGGCGTGGCCCCAGCATCTGGGACACCTTCGCCCATACGCCCGGCCGCACGCGTCACGGTGACACGGGCGACATCGCGTGCGATCACTACCACCGGTGGGTCGATGACCTCGACCTCCTCGCCGAGCTCGGCGTGAGCGACTACCGCCTCTCCGTGTCTTGGTCCCGACTCCAGCCCCGCGGCACCGGAGACCTCAACCCGGAGGCGGTCGCCTTTTATCGATCGGTGCTCGACGGCCTGCGCCGTCGCGGCATCCGCCCGCTCGTCACCCTCTATCACTGGGACCTGCCGCAGGCACTCGAAGACGAAGGGGGCTGGCCACAGCGCTCCACCGCCCATGCCTTCGCCGACTTCGCCCGCCGCACAGTGCTGGCACTCGGAGACCTCGCGACCGAATGGATCACGCTCAACGAGCCCTGGTGTTCGGCGGTCCTCGGCTACGAGCGGGGCGTGCACGCACCCGGCCGCCGCAATGAGCGCGACGCCCTCGCCGCGGCGCACCACCTGCTGCTCGCACACGGTCTCGCGGTACGCGCCATCCGCGCGGCACGGCCGGAGGCCCTCGTCGGCATCACGAACATCGTCACCGATGTGGTCGCCGCCTCCGACTCGCCCGCCGATCGCGCGGCGGCCGAGCGACTCGACGCGTCATCGAACCGACTGTTCCTCGATCCGGTGTACGGCTGGGGTTACAGCGATGCCGTCCACGCCGCATTCGACTCCCTGGGTCTGCCCGACCTCATCAGCGACGGCGATCTGGACGTGATCGCCTCGCCCACCGATTTCGCGGGAGTCAACCACTACCAGCGGGTCATCGCGTGGCATGACGACAACGGCGGGCGGCTTCGAATCGGAGAGCGCCCTGCCGAACCCGCGACGACGTCGTTCGGCTGGTCCGTCGTACCCGAATCCCTCACGGCAGTGCTCCGGCGGGTCGGCGCACTCACCTCGGTGCCCCTGTACGTCACCGAAAACGGAGCAAGCTTCGACGACTACCCGGACCCCGACGGTCACGTCGTCGACGGGGAACGCGTCGACTACCTTCGCGGCTACCTCGGTGCCGCCGCGGCCGCACGCCAAGCCGGCGTCGACCTCCGCGGCTACTACGCGTGGTCGTTCCTCGACAACTACGAGTGGGCAGAAGGCTACGCCAAGCGATTCGGCCTCGTGTACGTCGACTACCCGACCCAGCGGCGCATCCCCAAACTCAGCGCCCACTGGTACCGCCGAGAGATCGAGCGGCACCGCCAGCTGTCTGCCCGCGCGCCGGGCTGACCCTCGGGGGAGACGTCATCCCGATGCTCCCTGCACCATCCGCGATTCACACACGAAAGGCATCTCAATGAGGAGAATCTCCACTGCGATCACGACGCTCGGTCTGGGCGCTCTCGTGGTCGCGGGCCTCGCCGGTTGCAGCACCCCTGCGACCTCCGAAGGGCCGCTGACCGTTTGGGTCATGGGCGACTCGGGGGCGAACTTCGAAGAGCTCGTCGCCGACTTCACCGCCGAGACCGGCACCGAGGTCGAGGTCGTCGCCATCCCGTGGGATGCCATCGACGAGCGCATCACGACCGCGATCGCCTCCGGCTCCGGTCCCGACCTGCTTCAGATCGGCCTCTCCAAGCTGCGCACCTTCGCGGATGCCGGGGCCTTGCTCGACCTGAGCGACCACATCGCCGACCACCCCGCCATCGACCCGGCGAACTTCCCCTCGGGGGCGGCGAGCTCCGTGGGCGACGCGCTCGTGAGCGTGCCGTGGGTGAGCGACACGCGTGTGCTGTTCACCCGCACCGACATCCTTGCCGAGAACGGAATCGACGCGCCGCCCACGACGTGGGAGCAGCTGCGTGCTGACGCGAAGGTGCTCGCCGCACGCGGAGAGGGACAGTTCGGCTACTACATCCCGCAGTGGGACAGCCCGCTTCCGCTCGAGATGACGTGGAGCTTCGGCGGCGACGTGGTCGCCGCGGATGGCACTCTCGACTTCGACACCCCGGAGTTCGCGCAGGCCGTCGACACCTACCTCGGGCTCTACGCCGACGGCAGCGTTCCGACCAACTCGGACTTCGACCAGACCCAGGGCTTCATCTCGGGCATCGCGCCCATGCTCATCTCGGGTCCCTACCTGGCGGCGGGCATCTCGTCGGCTGCGCCGGAACTCGACGGATCGTGGACCGTCTCCCTCATCCCCGGCGGCGACGGCAACGACCCTGTTTCGCTCTTCGCGGGATCGAACCTCGGCATCTGGCACAACACCGATCAGGTGGAGCAGTCGCTCGAGCTGCTCGAGTACCTGTCCGACCCGGCGACCCAGGTGGCCTGGTACGGCATCCAGGGCGAGCTGCCGGCCGCATCGGCGGCCCTGGCCGACCCCACCCTCACCGCTGACCCGCTCGTGGCCGTCTACACGGAGCAGCTGGCCTCCTCCAAGGCTTTGCCGCTCGTGCCGAACTGGGACGGCGAGACGGGCCCGGCCCTGTTGACGGCGCTCAACTCGATCGCGCTCCAGGGCGCGGACCGCGAGGCGGCGCTGCAGGAACTGTTCGACGCCACCACCGGTACACCCACCAGTTGATCACCGCCGGGGGCGCCGCCGTGCGCGGCGCCCCCGGTATCCTTCCCACGGACAGGACCCCGCCATGCGATCGAGCACCACACCGGCCGCGGCGCGCCGCGGCGCGTTGGGTGCCCGGCTGACGCCCTATCTTCTGTCGGCACCGGCGATGGTGCTGCTCCTTCTCTTCGGAGTGCTGCCGATCCTGGTCGCGGCCGGGGTCAGTCTCACCGACATGAACATCTCGGGGCTCGCGAACTGGGCCAACGTCGAGTTCATCGGCCTCGCGAACTATCTGGAGCTCGCCGGCGACAAGAACTTCTGGCTCGCTCTGGCCAACACCGCCGGTTTCGTCGTCGTGGGTGTGCCCGCGATCGTCATCGTGTCCCTCACGGTCGCGCTGCTCTTGGATGCGATGGATTCCCGGTTCGTGCGTGCTCTGCGGGCGTTCTACTTCGTTCCCGCGGTCACGGGCATCGTCGCGATCTCGCTGGTCTGGGGTTATCTCCTCAATACGCAGTTCGGGCTGTTCAACTGGCTCTTGTCACTCGTGGGCCTGCCGCCTGCGCAGTGGCTGAGCGACCCGCTGCTCGCCCGCTTCTCCGTCGGTCTCGTGGCCGTGTGGCGAGGGACCGGGCTCAACATCATCATCTTCCTCGCGGCTCTCCAGGCGATTCCTCGCGAGTATCGCGAGGCGGCTGCGCTCGACGGTGCTGGAGCGTGGCGCACGACTCGATCCATCGTGTTGCCGCTCTTGAGCTTCGCCATCTTCTTCGTGACCGTGACGACGACCATCGCGTGGCTGCAGTTCTTCGACGAACCGTTCGTCCTCACCGACGGTGGCCCGCTCGGCGCGACCACCTCGGTCTCGATCTTCCTGTACAAGGAAGGCTTCCGCCTCAATCAGTTCGGGTACGCGAGTGCCGGCTCGGTGGTGCTGTTCGCCATCATCGCGGTGATCACTCTCGTGCAGTTGCGCGTGAACAGGAGCCGTGATGAGAACTGATCGCACCCGGTCAGCCCGCCTTCTTCGCCTGGTGCTGACCGCAGCACTCGGCGTCGGCGCGCTCGTGACGGCGTTCCCGCTGTACTGGATGCTCGCGGGCGGACTCAAGCCGCAGCGTGAGGCGCTCGACTTTCCTCCCACCCTGTGGCCGAACGAGCCGACACTCGACAACTACGTGCGGCTCTTCAGTGAACTCGACTTCGGCCGCTACCTGGCCAACACCGTCGTCGTCGTGCTGCTCGGCGCCATCGGGCTGCTGCTCATGGCGATGGCGGGCTACGCATTCGCGAAGTTCGAGTTCCGCGGCAAGCGTGTGATGTTCTTCCTCGTGCTGGCGACCCTCATGGTCCCCGTGCAAGTCACGATGATCCCGACCTTCCTCATCCTCACGGGGATGAAGCTCACCAACACCCTGGTGGGCATCGCGCTGCCGACACTCGTGAGCGGGTTCGGTGTCTTCCTGTTCCGGCAGTTCATGTCGACGATCCCCACCGAGTTGCTCGAGGCGGCGCGCCTCGACGGTGCAGGGGAGTGGCGCACGTTCTGGCGGATCGTGCTGCCGATGTCGGGCCCCATCCTCGCGGTCCAGGCGGTGCTCGTGTTCATCACCGGGTGGAACAGCTTCCTCTGGCCGCTCATCATCGCCAGCGATCAGCGCTTGTACACCTTGTCGGTCGGACTGGCGCTGCTCAACCAGCAGCTCGCCGTGGACCCGGCGCTTCAGATGGCGGCGGCCAGTCTCATGGTGCTGCCCGTCCTGCTCGTGTTCGTTGTCTTCCAGCGGTACGTCGTGCAGGGATTCGCGCTCTCCGGTCTCAAGTAGTCCGAGCCGTCAACCATCCACCCCTTCCTGTGTCGATCGGAGCCTCCCTGTGACCACCCCTTTGCGCGTCGGCGACCAGTTCGTCGTGGAACGCCGTCCAGCGCGATTCGACGGTGTCGTGCGCGCGCGCGGCGATCGACTCGTCGACGGCCGGGGCAACGAGGTGCTCCTGCGCGGGGTCGGCCTCGGCACGTGGTTGCTCCCCGAGGGATACATGTGGCGCTTCGGTCCCGGGGCGGAAAGTCCGCGAGAGATCGAGCGGCTCGTCGAGCGACTCGCGGGGGCTGACTACGCATCCCGGTTCTGGCCGCGGTTCTTCGACGCGTTCATCACCGAAGAGGATGTGGCGCTCATCGCCGCGAGCGGATTCGACCACGTGCGCCTCCCCATCAACGCACGAGTGATCCAGCACGCCGACGGCTCCGCCCGCGAGGACGGCTACGCCCTCATCGATCGGCTCATCGCGTGGTGCCGGCGCCACCACCTCTGGGTGCTTCTCGACCTGCACGGCGCTCCCGGAGGTCAGACGGGCACCAACATCGATGACTCGCGCGGCCAGCCGGATCTGTTCCTCGAGCCCGGCTACCGGGAACGCACCATCGAGCTGTGGCGCGAGCTCGCCCGCCGATACCGCGGCGAGACGACGGTGCTCGGCTACGACCTGCTCAACGAGCCACTACCGAACCAGTGGCAGCACCGCTTCGCCGCCGAACTCACGGCGCTGTATCGGGACCTCACGGCGACCGTCCGGGCCGAGGATGCCGATCACCTGATCATGTACGAGGGCTCGCACTGGGCGACCAACTGGGAGATCTTCACCGAACGGTGGGACGACAACCAGGTGCTCCAGTTCCACAAGTACTGGTCGTCTCCGGACCGCGCGAGCATTGCCCGCTTCCTGGAGGTGCGGGATCGGCTCGGCGTGCCCATCTACATGGGTGAAGGCGGCGAGAACACCCCGGAGTGGCTCTATACCGCCTTCCGCTTGTATGAGGCGGAGCAGATCGGCTGGAACTTCTGGCCGTGGAAGAAGATCGAGACTCGCACCTCGCCGTTGTCCGTCCGCCCGCCGGCCGGCTGGGATGCGGTGCGCGCATCCGCGGGCGGGCCCGCGCAACTGACGCCCCACGCGGCCCGTGCGGCGTTCGATGAACTGCTCGAGAATGTCGCGCCGAATCGCGCAGAGTTCCGGCCGGAGATCGTCGCCGCCTTGCTCGGGGTCCGACCCGAGTCGGTGCCCGCATGGGGGTTCGGCGCCCGCGGTGAGGGGCAGTCGTGGTTCGGAGCGGGCCAGGCGGCCCTGCCGGGTATTCGGGAGGATGACGCGGTGGCGATCCGTTTCGCGCGCCCCGAACTCGGTTCGCCCGCCAACCCGTTCGAGCAGTCGGACGGCCGCGACTACGCGCCCGAGGAGGAGCTCGTTGTGGAGTTGCCGCCGGGCGGGTGGCTTGAGTTCGAGTTCGATGATGCGCCGGATCCAGAACTCGTTCGGGTGGTCGATGATGACGGTCGCGACGTCTCTGTGACGGTGGAACGCACTCCTCGGGGCCTGCGCGTCACCGCCGGACTGGACGGCGCCCGATTGAGCAGACTCCTGTCGGGGAGGCGTGCGGAGGGTGCGAGCCGAGGCGTTGGTATCGTCGAGGCACCATGAATGAGAAGCCGTCAGCAGGCGTGCGGTCTCCCGCCGCCGACACTGCGACGGCGGCCCAGCGGCAACCGACCCGCTCGCACGTTCTCGCCGATGTTGTGCTCGCACGCGAGACGACGCGCGCTGAGGTCGCCGAACGAACGGGACTTTCCCTCGCCTCGGTCACCAAGACGGTCGCAGAGCTGCTGTCGGAGGGGCTCGTGGAGGAGAGCGGACAGCGATCGTCCCGGGGTGGACGTCCGATCACCGTCCTCGCGCCCCGTGCCGAAGGCGCCCTGGTCATCGGAGCCGACATCGGTGAGCGTGGAGTGGCGGTCGAACTGTTCGACCTGCGGATGCGCATGATCGATCGGGAGTTCCGTGGCGGCGGAAGCCCTGAGACTCCGGAGCTCATCGCGCGCGACCTCCAGGCAGCCATCGATGCGCTTCGTGATCGGCACCGGGACGCCTGGTCGAGCGTCGCGGGGATCGGGCTCGCCCTCCCCGGCCTCGTCGAAACAGAGGACACGGGGCGTCAAGTGCTCTACGCGCAGAGCCAAGGTTGGCCGCCGGTGCCCATCGAGACCCTTCTCACGAGCGAGCTTCCCGTGCTGGCCGACAACGGTGCCAAGGCGCAGGCCCGCGCTGAACTGTGGTTCGGTGCCGCTCACGGGGTAGGTCATGCAGTTGTCGCCCTGCTGGGCCGAGGCATCGGGTTGGGCCTCGTCGTCGAGGGTGTCGTTCAGCGGGGATCTCGGTCCAGCGCCGGGGAGTGGGGGCACAGCAAGATCCAGCCCGGCGGACGCCTGTGTCGTTGCGGCGATCGCGGCTGTCTGGAGGCCTACGTGGGGGCCGACGCCATCTTCGCTTCCTGGTCTGCGGCCGGTGGCGTCTTCGAGGGGAGCGGATGGAATGCCCTCGGTCAGTTGCTCGAGGCATCCGCGGCCGGTGACGGGGTCGCGCGGGGCGTGGTCGATGAGCTGGTGCAGTATCTGGGTGCGTCCCTCGGCGGACTCGTGAACCTCACCGGTCCGGAGCGTGTCGTGCTCGGTGGTTGGGTGGGGCTGCGCCTGATGGAGTTCCTCGGCGACCGCATCGAGGCGGAGATCCGAGCGCGGTCACTGGCCCGGCCCGGCTCCCAGTTCGAGTTGCGGTCCGCGTCGTTCGGCGGCGACACGGTCGCCCTCGGTGCCGCGATCCTGCCGCTGGAGCGGCTCATCTACGGTCCCTGACGGACTGCGCCTCACCGGAGTCGAGCGCCGTCGTGCGCGGTATACCGGTCATCCGATACAGTGCGAGCAGAGTCCGCACCTCGAGAGGCCATCCCGAATGACCCGTCTTCGCCGCGTCGGCGTGATCGCCGTCCTGAGCGCCGCTTTCGCACTGACCGCCACCCCGGCGATTGCTGCCCCTCCGCCCGTGCCGAGCGGTGACCAGCTCGTGGCCATGTCGTGTCTGAACGATGCGCCACTGGATCTGTTCGTGGTCGACCCGGCGACCGGCGCGGGCACGGAGATCGCGAGCACCGGCACCGAGGGCTGCGGATATGCCGCCGCGTGGGACTCGCAGACCGCGCGCCTCTACATAGCCGAGTACTGGAACAACGAACTGCTCGCCTACGACCCCGCCACTGCGACGTTCACCATCGTGGGTCCGATCGCGGACTCCGGCGACACCCTCGTCGAGGTGTACGCCTTCGCGATCGACCCCGACGGCAACGCGTATGGCATCGACCCCGTGGGCGACTTGTACTCCATCGACCTCACCACCGGACTCGCCACGCTCCTCGGCACCCTCGTCGACCTCGATCTCTACACCTACGGGTTCTCCGCCGACCCCGTGACCGGCACGCTGTATGCGCTGAGCGAGTCCGGCACGCTCTACGAGATCGACCCCGACCTCGTGACCGCCACGGCGGTCGACACCTGGCCGTTCCCGGGTGACGGCGGGGACGCGTGGGGTCTCGCGATCGACTCCGCCGGCACCGCGTGGGTCGTGCAGAACCCGGGAGAGGCCGGCGAGTACACGGCGCTGTGGAGCACACCCTTGGCGAGCTTCGGTGACACGACCGAGCTCTCAGGCAACCTCGTGGACTCCGCGACAGGCGAGACCTACGAGGGATGGTGGGTCGCCGTGATGCCCGCGATCTATCCGCCGCAGCTGGCCAACACGGGTGCGGATGCGGCGCCGCTCGTCGCGGGCGGCCTGGGTCTGCTCGCGCTCGGTGCTCTGGGTGTCGCGGTCGCCGCGCGCCGGTCTCGCACCGCGTAGCCGCGTCGGGCGGGGCGCCACGAGCAACTACGCTTGAGGCCCGTGGCCCTCACTATCGCGATCGTCGGTCTGCCCAATGTCGGCAAGTCGACCCTGTTCAACGCGCTCACCCGCAACACCGTGCTCGCGGCGAACTACCCGTTCGCGACCATCGAGCCCAACGTCGGGGTGGTGAACCTGCCCGACCCCCGGCTGCAGGTGCTCGCCGACCTGTTCGGCAGCGAGCGCATCCTGCCGGCGCCGGTGTCCTTCGTCGACATCGCGGGCATCGTCAAGGGCGCGAGCGAGGGGGAGGGCCTCGGCAACAAGTTCCTCGCCAACATCCGCGAGGCCGACGCGATCGCGCAGGTGATCCGCGGGTTCAGCGACCCGGACGTGGTGCACGTCGACGGTCGGGTGGATGCGGCGTCCGACATGGCCACGATCAACACCGAGCTCATCCTCGCCGACCTGCAGACCCTGGAGAAGGCGATCGGCCGCTACGAGAAAGAGGTCAAGGCGAAGAAGCTCGAGCCGGTCGTGCTCGAGACCGCCCTCGCCGCGCAGAAGGTGCTCGACGCGGGGACTCCGCTCTCGGCGTCGGGCCTCGACCTCGACCCGATCCGCGAACTCGGGTTGCTGACCGCCAAGCCCTTCATCTACGTCTTCAACGTCGACGAGGAGGTGCTCGGGGATGCGGCGGCGCGCGACCGGCTCGCCGCGCTCGTCGCGCCCGCGAAGGCCGTGTTCCTCGACGCGAAGCTCGAGTCGGAACTCATCGATCTGGATGCCGAGGATGCGGCCGAGCTGCTCGCCTCGACGGGGCAGACGGAGAGCGGCCTCGACCAGCTCGCGCGGATCGGCTTCGACACGCTCGGGCTGCAGACTTACCTCACCGCTGGCCCGAAGGAGGCGCGCGCCTGGACGATCGGCAAGGGCTGGAAGGCCCCGCAGGCGGCGGGTGTCATCCACTCCGACTTCGAAAAGGGCTTCATCAAGGCGGAGGTCATCGGCTTCGACGACCTCGTCGAGACCGGCTCGGTCGCCGAGGCCCGCGCGAAGGGCAAGGCGCGCATCGAAGGCAAGGACTACGTCATGCAGGACGGCGACGTGGTGGAGTTCCGCTTCAACAACTAGGGGATCTCCGGCCGCACTGTCCTCTCCTCACCGGCGGGATCGGCTGCAGCCTTTCCCAGAGCCCATGCGCTGTCGCCGGCGACGTGCCGACGCCGAAGTACCGTCCTGCCCATGAACACTGCGGGAGATGCCCAGATCGGGGCGTGGCTGGATCAACAGGACCGGATGATCACGGAGGTGGTTCGTCGCCATGGGTGGGCGGTGCAGGCCGTCATGGGGGAGGGTACCGAGCCTCCGTTCGCGTACACCGTCGGCCTTTTCGGTCTGGGTCATCCCGAGCTCATCGTCTTCGGCCTCGGCTATCCGTCGGCCGTCGCCCTCCTCAACTACCTGGGGTCGAAGGTCCGGGAGAACGCGGACCTCTCGCCGGGTGACGTCGTCCACTGGGAAGGCACCGACACTCGTGTGCGGATCGACGTCTTCACGCGCCCGGCCGAGTTTCTCTTCGCGGCGAACCGCTACTACCAGCGCCCTGACGAAGCATCGGTTCCCGCGCTTCAGGTGACGTGGGACATCAACGGCGCCTTCCCCGGTGAGCCCGGCTACTCGAAGCCCGACTGGCTTCAACCGGGTCCGGACACGACCCGTTCGTGAGTCGATACGATATCGTGATATCACGCGAAGCACGGGAGGCGACGATGACGAACGTTCTGATTCGCGGCCTCAGTGACGCCGCCATCGAGCGGATCGATGCCGAGGCGGCAGTGCTCGGGCTCTCACGCAACGAGCTCCTCCGTCGGCGGCTCGAGGGGGACGCCTCTGCGCCGGCAGGTGCCACCGTCACTGCAGACGATTGGGCGCGCTCCGCCGCGGTCTTCTCCGATCTCGCCGACCCCGAGATCATGGATGCCGCGTGGCGGTGACGCACTGGCTCATCGACAAGTCCGCCTACGCGCGGATGCAGGTCGGCCACGTCGCCAACATGCCCGAGTGGAACGCGCGGATCGAGCGTGGCCTCGTCCGCCTCTCGACGGTGACCCGGCTGGAGATCGGCTTCTCCGCGCGCTCGGGCGGGGCAGGTCGGGAGGCGTTCGCGCTGCCGCCCCTGTCTCTCATGCCGATCGAGCATCTCAGCCCCGCGATGGAGGATCGAGCATTCGAGATTCAGATGCTGCTGGCGGATCGGGGCCAGCATCGCGCCCCATCCATTCCGGACCTCCTCGTCGCGGCCACTGCGGAGAAAGCCGGGCTGACGGTGCTTGCCGTTGACAAGCACTTCGAGCTCATCGCCCAGCTCACGGGTCAGCCCGTGGAGATGGTGACGTCGGGCTGAGCGATTCGACGTGAACGCACCGCCCGGCTCACCAGCCGAGTGACCCCGGCGAGCCCTTGAACGGCCCGACGACGTTCCTCGTGATCCAGCCGCCGTAGAAGCCGCCGGGCTGCGGCGTCACTACCTCGCCGTCGACCGTGCATTCGTCCATCTGCTGGGCGTAGACCGCGACACGGTCTCGCAGCGACTCGAACCCGGGCGACGGATGCGGGTAGTTCCACGCGGCCGCGGATCGCACCTGGTCGCCGCCGCGCACGTCGAGATACCGTGCGGTGCCCTTGAACTCGCAGAACGAAGAACCGTCGGCGTCGACGAGCGCGCCGGGGGCGAAGTCCGCGATCGGGAGGTAGTAGACCGGCGGATGGCTGGTCTCGAGCACCCGGATCACATCTCGGGTGTCCACGATGAGCTGCCCGCCCAGACGGATCGTGACGGGCGCGGTGACGCGCTCGGTGCGCGGCGGCCTCGGGTAGTCCCAGACGGACTCCTGTCCCGGTCCGGGGATGTCGGGGCGAGGTCGCGGCACGCAGTTCACTCTATGTCAGCGGTGCTTCACTGGAGCATGGCCGTTTCGCCGATGTTCCCGCTCGGATCCGTGGTGTTCCCTTTCTTTGCCGTGCCGCTCAGGGTGTTCGAGCCGCGCTATCTGAAGCTGGTCGGGCGACTCCTGGATGAAGACGAACCGGGCACCGAGTTCGGTGTCGTGCTCATCGAGCGCGGATTCGAAGCGGGAGGTGGTGACCAGCGTGCCTCGGTGGGGACGATGGTGCGGCTCGTCAGTGTCGCCGCGGGTGCGGACGACTTATTCATTCTCGGCGTGGGCACTCAGAGGTTCACGGTTGAGCGCTGGGTCGACGAGGACCCGTACCCCCAGGCGGAGCTCTCGATGCTGCCCGATCTGGAGTGGTCGGACGCGCTCGAACCGCTCCGGGCACAGGCGGAGGCGATCGTCCGCCGCGTGATCGCGCGTGTCGCGGAGGCTCCAGCCAATGCCGACATCGAGCTGTCGGACGACCCCGCCGCGGCCGTGTGGCAACTGGCGGCGATTGCGCCGCTTGGCGACTACGACAAGTACAGCCTGTTGCGGTCGACCTCGATGGGGGCACTCCTGCGCCAGCTGATCGATCTGACCCTCGAAGCCGAGGAGCTGTGGTCCGCCGAGCGCGGCAACTGAGGCGAGGCGATCGCGGAATTCCGCTTCAGTAACGACACCCCCGTGGGCGAATCGGATTCACTGCATGGCCGTTAGGCTCCTCGTCATGAGTGAGGGCACCGTGCCGGTTGCGCCGAAGAAGAGAGGCCTGCCGTGGTGGGCGTGGACGTCGATCGCGCTCGCGGTGGCCGGAGTCGTCGGCTTCATCACGCTGACGGTCGCGGGCTTCGCCGCCTACGTCAACCACAGTCTGGCCGAAACGAGCCCGGACCAGCCGTTCCTGGAGGGACCGCCCCAGCAGCCGGATGCGACCACACCCCTCCCGTGTCCGGAGCGTTGTTTCGACATCGGCGTCTCAGATCTTCTCGCCGTGTCCGCCGCGGACGTGGCCTCCCTCTCCATCGAGGATGAGCTCCACGGCGTCGGCGACCTAGGGTCGAGCACGGTGGCCGAGGTCGCACCCGACGGAGGTAAGCAGTGGCTTTCGGTGGGGGGCGACGCGGAGTGCTCGTTCATTCCGACCAGCGCGCCGTACTTCCCGGTGGGCCTAGACAGCGCCTCGGCGGACCCGATCAGGTGGGTTCAGGTCTGGAAGACCAAGGACGAAGTGATGGACATCGCCACTCGGGTCTTCCCGACCACTGATGCGGCGAGTGCGTTCTTGCACGACCTGCACGCACGGGTGGCCGCGTGTCCGTGGCAGGACTTGGACATTCCCACGGCGGGCGGACTCGACACCTCACTCATCCAGATCACGGCCCAAGCGGCGATCGATGTACCGAACGATGTTGCGGCGGTGGGTTGGGTGCGCGAGGGGACCCCGGGTCCCCGATGGCGGGCGTATGTGTGGGACCTGCAGCGCGGCAACCTCATCGTGCAGGTGCGCGTGCTCACCGATGGTCGCGTGCTCGAGCAGGACGTGGCCACGTTCGTGGAACTGGTCGCCACCCGCTTGGGCGACCTGCAACCCGCGACGCCCTGACCGGCCGTGGCGCGGATGACAGGCCGGCGACGTCCGGAGCCCTACGAACTCTCGGACAAGCAGTTGCGCGCGTACCATCGGGCGGTCGCGACGCTGTCGGTTGACGGCGCGGTCGTCGGGCACCTCGCGAGCGTCGTCGGGTCGATGGTGCTGCCGACGAACGCGCCGTGGCCGTGGTTCGTGATTGTCTGGTCCGACGGCACCAAGGAGCCGCCGTTCGAAGACTACGGCCCGCTCTGGCCTGTCGTGCGCGAACTCGAGGCCGGTTACCTCGAGCACCACGGGCCGAGCACGTCGCGGGAAGGCCGGTTCCTCGGTTTCCGGGTGACCTCTCGCACGCGCGGTCCTGCTCTGCGTTTCGAGGTCGCCCGGCTGCCGGCCGACATCGCCGAAGAGACCTGGGCGAGGCTGGGCCTCAGCGATGACGATTTCTGAGCGACAGGAAGGGGCAATCGCGTGTGGGCAGTGCTTGATGTCATCTTCACCGTGATTCTGGACGTGCTGGGTGGCGCCTGGTTTCGGCGCGACCGGGCGAGGAGGGTTCCGAAGGGTGGCGTCCCGGCCGCTCCGCCCCGGAAGGCGGGCACCGAGGGACGCACCACGATGAGGTCCGCCGATGAATGAGCCGGACCACCCCGAAGGGTTGATCGCGGTGTCATTAACCCGGGGGAGGCGCTGAATGACTGAGCAGGAGCACCCACTTGCCCGGCCGCGGGTGCGGGCGGGTCGGGGTACACAGGGTGATCTGCAAGGTCGTCACCTCCTGTTTGTTCCCTTGCCGAGCCGTGAAGGTCTCTGGGAACTGCTCGACGTCGCCGACGATGGGAGCGGGGAGGTCAATCCTTCGATGTGGAGCGCCGATGCGCGATCTCACGAAGCTATTGAGTCGTGGGGCGTCGAGTGGATTCCCGAGCCGGAAGTGGACGCCTTCGCCGAACGGAACTTCCCGTCCATTGACCTCGCCGCGGGTCGAGCTGCCTTTCAGCGTGCCTGGTCGGTCGGTCGTTGGCGGATCGCCCTGTGGGTTCGCCTGCTGACCCTTGCTCAAGCGGTGGGTTGGGTGGCGCTCGTGATCTCCCTCGGTCTCACGGGCGACGAAACAGCTGCAACCTGGACGATCCTCTTCGTCTTCGTTGTCGTCGTGCCCTTCTCCGCATGGTTCCCGATGGTCAGCATCCGTGACGGGGTGTTGCGCGTTCGCGACTTCACAGTCGTGCGATCGCTTCCGATCGATGAGGTCGACGAGCTCACCCTGACCCAGTGGGGTCTTCGAATCACGGCGGCCGATGGCACGCGGTTGACCACGATCGTCTTTCAGGCGATTCGCGCGCGCCGCGGGTTGGCCCGCGTGTATGACTTCGCGAGCACCGTGGCGCGCCGCCCCGTGAAGCCCTCCACGTTGTCGGTCTTCGCTGCCGCACGGCCTGGGGGCGCGGTGGTGTGGCGTCGAGTGGTCGTGACGATTCCCGAAGACGTGGTGGCGGACGGTGACTTTCCGACCCCCGTGCCGGGTGCCCTCGGTCGGATCGGCCTGAGATTGAGTCCGGGCGCCGTGGGGCTGACAGTCTTCGGTGAGGTCACCTGGGCCCGGTTCGATCGGGTGAACGGGCTGGTCGAGGCGGTCGTCGCGGGAGACTTGCTCACTGTGCTCGTTGCCGGTTCGGGTGGTCCCGACGAGGTGCCGGCCGTGGGTTCGCCTGCTGTCGCACGCGGCAAGCTGAGTGCGATTCGAACGCACGAGTATTCCGCGTGGGGCCTTCCTGACCTCCGGCGCGAGTGGGTCGTCGACCGGGTTCGAGAGCATACGCCTGGCTCGGCGTGGCACGTCGAGTTGGTTCCCCAGCCGGAGGCTCCGTAGACGAATCCCCTCTGGGGATGCCGCACCTCGAGCGTCGCGACTCTCCTGCGCTGCCGCGTCTGGGCTGGGCGGAACGTGGAGAGCACCCCCACGCATTCAATGCGCGGTGTCGCTGTGCTTGCTCGCCCTCCACGCGCGGCGCGGGTCTACCACTCGGTATACTGAGGTCGTGACTGCCACGACCATCAAAGTTCCGAGCGATCTGCGCGATCGAATCAACCGGGACGCACAGGCTCACGGCCTCACCGCCGCTGGCCTCATCGAGAACCTGCTCGACGCCTACGATCGGCGCCAGCGCATGGAGGAGTTCGGTCGTGCATTTCGAGGTGCTGACGATCAGTACTGGGATGAATTCCGCAAATGGGATGTCGCGCCCCTGACGTCGGTCGGTGACTGAACTGAGACGCGGGTCGGTGATCTGGGCCCACCTCGACCCGGCGCGCGGCCGAGAACAGTCGGGACGACGGCCGTGCCTCGTGATCGCAAGCGACCTGTACCTCGCAAGCGCCGACACTCTCGCGATCGTCATTCCTGCGACCACAACGGATCGCGGCTGGCCCAATCACGTGCTTCTCCGGGGGGCGGGCCTCACCCTCCCATCACCCACCTTCGCGATGACCGAGCAGCCCCGAGTGATCGCGCGTGAGCGAATCGTGGCGTCGGCCGGTCTCGTCGATGTCGCGACGATGGCGGATGTGGACGTCTGGCTCCGCGACTTCCTCGCGTTGCCGCGCATGTCGTGATCTCGACGAGACGGCGCACGGCGTGCGTCCCGCGCCCCCGAGGGTAGCTCGTCGCTAGTGTCCCGTGTCACTGACGAGCTTGAGTCCGACGACGCATCCGACGAGTCCGAGGATGAGCAGCACTTTCACGACACTCACCGGTTCGGCTCCCGTGACCATCGCATAGACGACCGTGAGCCCCGCGCCGATGCCCACCCACACGGCGTAGGCGGTCGCGGGCGGAATGTCGCGCATCGCCCAGGCGAGCCCGGCCATGCTCGCGACGAGTCCGATCACGAAGACGATCGACGGCCCCACACGGGTGAAGCCTTCCGACTTGCCGAGCGCGGTCGCCCAGACGGCTTCGAGCACTCCGGAGATGACGAGAACGATCCACGACATGACGACTCCCGGTGGCCAGTCTTGTCGCGCACCCGGTACTGATCCGTCGTCGGGGAGCCGGTCGGGCTCGAGCCCAGGATGCCAGCGTCGGCTGGGCACTCCCTGTGCACGTCGGTCGACTCCGGGCCGTTCTGCTCTGGCCGACAGCGTGCCCGATCCACTAGCGTCGAGCCACCGGCGCGGGAGGCGGACGATGGGCGAGGACTGGGTGGTCGTGAGGTTCGACACGACCCAAACCATGCCGCTCGACCTCATGGATGCCATGCTTCCGCTCGAACTCGAGGCCGACGAGGCGCTGTCCGACAGCGGTGCCGGCTGGATCGATGGCAACGAGATCGGCGCGAACGGTTACGAGCTGTACTTCACGGGCGAGGATCGCCACGCGATCTGGGCGGTGCTCGAACCAATCTTCGCCGCCTCCCCGCAGCGCTGGTCGCGAGTCGAGTTGCGCACCAGTCTGGAGGATCCGGACCCGATCGTGCTCACTCCGCCCGCATAGTCGCGTCATTCGCGGTACGGGTCGTCGCGCCGCGCCGTGCCGATGACCCGCGCCACCACTAGCCTGAGCGGGTGGGGGAGGTGCGGCGCCGATGACGGGACCAACACCTGAGCTTCCCGTCGCCGACATCGTCGGCTGGGATGTTCGAACGTGGTCGAAAGCGGTCGACCACTGGAGCGAGGTGCTCGAGCATGGCGGCTCGTCGCTGCGTTGCCTGGAGATCGGTGCCGGACCTGGCGGTCCGTCGTTGTGGCTCGCGCTGCGTGGTCATGACGTCACGTGCTCGAATTTCGAGAACACCCGCGAGCAGGCAGGCCCGTTGCACGACCGCTACGGGGTGCACACGATTCGCTACGAGGACATCGACGCCAACGCCATCGGGTACGAGAACGCCTTCGACCTGATCATCTTCAAGTCGGTGCTCGGCGGCGCCGGGTCCACTGCGGCGCAGCAGGCCGACATCCTCGCAGGCATGCATCGCGCCCTGAAACCGGGCGGTCGGGTGCTTTTCGCCGAGAACCTGCGGGGCACCTGGCTGCATCGAGTGGCGCGCTCGATCGCGTATCGATTCCGCGGCACGTCGTGGCGGTATCCCACGCGGCGCGAGCTCGAATCCATGCTCGCCGTGTTCGAGGAGCATGACCTGCGCACGACCGGCTTCCTTGCGCTGTTCGGGATGACGGAGGGCCAGCGACGCGCGCTCGCGGCGGCCGACGAGGCGCTCTTCAACCGGCTCCCGGCGGGTTGGCGGTATGTCTCGTACGGCAGCGCGACGAAGGCGCGCTGAACGGGGTCGCAATCCGCTAGAGTCGGCGCATCCGCAACCCTTCGAGGAGCCACTCCGTGCGCCTGACCCGACCGCTCACTGCTGCCGCCCTCACCGCCGTCACGTCTCTCGTGATGCTCGCCGGCGCGGCCCCGGCGCTCGCCGCGCCGCCGCCCCTGCCGAGCGGCGACGCCCTGTACACGGTGCCGTGCTGGGAGACCGACGACGGACTCCAGCTGATGTCGATCGACGCGGTGTCGGGTGCGGCGACGCCCGTCGGCGCCGCGGAACTGGTGGGAACCGGGTGCTCCTACGACCTCTCCTGGAACCCGGTCGACGGCCTCGCGTACGGTCTCTCCGACTTCATGAGCGTCGATTCCGTTTCCACCCAGTTCCTCTACTCCGTCGACGTGATCACGGGGGAGATCACGATCATCGGACCGTATGTGACCGCCGCGGATGGTCTGGGCCCGATCGGGTCGTTCGTGATCGGTCTCGACGGCACGGCATACGGCGTCGGCGAATCCGGGTTGCTCGCCACGATCGATCTGGCAACGGGCGAGGCGACGATGGTCGGGACGATCGCCGGCATGGGGTCGTCCGACTACTGGGGTTCCGCCGTCGACCCGAACACGGGTCTGTTCTACGCCATCGGTATCTCAGGGGACCTGCTGCGGTTCGACCCGGTCGCCCTGACTTCCGAGGTCGTCGGCACCGTCCCCCGACCGGCAGGAGTGGCGTTCCAGTACGGCCTGACCATCGACTCGGCAGGCACGGCCTGGATCGTCTCGAGCCCGGCGGGCGAACAGGATCCGAGCGCGGCGTCGGCGCTGTGGAGCACGCCGCTCGCCTCGCCGGGAGCGCCCGAGTTGTCGGGTTCGTTCATCACGACGACGGACACTCCGATCACGTTCTACTCGTTCGAGATCTTCAGCACCTGGTCGCCACCTGCGCCGCAGCTCGCGGCCACCGGTTCTGAGGCGTCGGCGCTCGTCGCTGTCGGTGCACTCGGGTTCGGGCTGCTCGCGGCGGGATCCCTTGCACTGGTTCGCCGTCGCGCCGTCTAGCTCTCACGCCGCGCGTCACGCATCCGAAACACGGCACGCGCTAGGCTGACCTCACACAATTGAAGACCGGCCGCAAAGCCGATGCGGGAGAGTCCCTTCGGGGACACCGAAGGAGCAAGCCTCCCCGCCAATCTCTCAGGTTCACGTACCGCACCGTCAAGGCCACTCTGGAAAGTGCGCTGCAGCGGGCGCGAACGCCGATGGCGTCGCCCACGCTTCTCCGCCGCCGATGGTGAAAGCGCCCACGCGGCGCGAAACTCTCAGGCACCCATGACAGAGGGGGAGTTCTTGCCGCCGCCGACGTGCCAGGAGAACTCACCGTGACCTCTCGCCCTTCCCCGCTCGCTCGCATCCATGAGGATGCGGGTGCGAGCTTCACCGACTTCGCCGGGTGGGCGATGCCGGTGCGCTACAGCTCGGATCTCGCCGAGCATCACGCCGTGCGCACCGCAGCGGGACTCTTCGACATCTCCCACATGGCAGAGCTGAGCGTGACGGGCCCGCAGGCGGCGGCTTTTCTCGATTTCGCGCTTGCCGCGAACGTGTCGGCGATCGCGCTCTCACGCGCCAAGTACACGATGATCCTCGAGCCCGACGGTGGCATCATCGACGACCTCATCGTCTACCACAACGCTCCGGGCGAGTACCTCGTGGTCGCCAACGCAGGCAACCGGGAGCCGGTCGTCGCCGCGTTGACGGAACGGATCGAGGGGTTCGACGCGGCGCTCACCGACGGCACCGAGGCGATCGCCTTGCTCGCCGTGCAAGGCCCGCGAGCACGGCAGATTCTCGAATCGACGGCCGGACTGGAGGTCGACCCGGCGACGGCGATGGGACACACCCTCGACGAGTTGCCCTACTACGCGTGCATGGGCATGCGGTTCGCGGGGCGGGGCGTGCTCGTCGCCCGCACCGGGTACACGGGTGAGGACGGGTTCGAGCTCTACGTGGGTGTCGCCGACGCTCCCGCACTGTGGGCCGCCCTGCTCTCGGCCGGTGAGCCGCTCGGGCTGGTGCCGTGCGGGCTCGCGGCTCGCGACACGCTCCGGCTGGAGGCGGGGATGCCGCTGTACGGCCATGAGCTCGGCCGCGACATCCTGCCGGTGCAGGCGGGCCTCGGCCGCGTCGTCCCGCTGAAGACGAAGACCGCCGACTTCGTCGGGCGCGGTGCCATCGAAGCGGGACCGGCCGAGGGCGCGCGCGTGCTGGTCGGGCTCGTCTCCGAGGGCAAGCGCGCGGGGCGAGCCGACTATGCGGTCTTCGACGGGGACACCGAGGTGGGCGTGATCACGAGCGGCGCTCTGTCGCCGACGCTCGGCCACCCCATCGCGATGGCGTTCGTCGACCCGGCGCGTGCCACGCCCGGCACCGAACTGACCATCGATGTGCGCGGCACCCGCCTGCCCGCGACCGTCGTCACCCTGCCGTTCTACTCGAAGGAAGACAACCATGACTGATCTGTCCGCACTCAAGTACACGTCCGAGCACGAGTGGGTGCTCGTCGACGGGTCGGTCGCCACGATCGGCATCACCGCCTATGCGGCGGAGAAGCTCGGCGACATTGTTTACGTCGACCTCCCCGCGGCGGGCAGTACCGTCGCCGCGGGTCGCGTCGTCGGCGAGATCGAGTCGACCAAGTCGGTGGGCGAGCTCTATGCGCCCGTGTCGGGCACGGTGGTCGAGTCGAACTCGGCCGCCGTCGACAGTCCCGAGCTCGTCGGCAGCGATCCCTTCGGGGCGGGCTGGCTTCTCAAGGTCGAGTTCACCGAGCTCCCCGACCTGCTCGATCTCGACGCGTACACGGCGCTCACGAATGACTGAGCCGTTCAGCCGCCGGCACATCGGCACCGACTCGTCTGCGCAGAGCGAGATGCTGGCTCTGCTCGGCTACGACAGCGTCGACGCACTCGTGCGCGCGGCCGTGCCCCCGTCGATCCACGCGGAGCCGGTCGCGGATTCGGTGCTGCCGTCGGCAGCGACCGAGCGCGAGGCGCTCGCCGAGTTGCGTGCGATCGCCTCCCGCAACCGGGTGCGCCGTTCCCTGATCGGCCTCGGCTACTACGACACGATCACCCCGTCGGTGATCCAGCGCAACGTGCTCGAGAACCCCAGCTGGTACACCGCCTACACGCCGTACCAGCCGGAGATCTCGCAGGGTCGGCTCGAGGCCCTCATCAACTTCCAGACGATGGTCGCCGACCTCACGGGGCTCGCGACCGCGAACGCGTCGATGCTCGACGAAGGCACGGCCGTGGTCGAGGCCATGCTGCTGGCCCGACGCGTCTCCGGGTCGGCGTCCAACACGTTCCTGGTGGACCGCGACGCCCTTCCGCAGACGAAGGCCCTGCTGCGTCACCGGGCCGAGCCGCTCGGCATCGAGCTGCACGAGACCGGGTACGAGCTCGACTCGGCCGATGGCGTGCCGGACGCGTTCGGCGCGTTCGTGCAGTATCCCGGCGCATCGGGACGCGTGTGGGATCCCTCGTCGGTCATCGCCGCCGTCCAGGCGCACGGGGGCGTGGCGATCGTCGCGGCCGATCTGCTCGCGCTGACGATTCTCGCCTCGCCCGGTGATCTGGGCGCCGACGTCGCCGTGGGCACGTCCCAGCGCTTCGGCGTGCCGATGGGGTTCGGCGGTCCGCACGCCGGTTACCTCGCGGTGCGCGCGGGCCTCGAGCGGCAGCTTCCGGGGCGCCTCGTGGGCGTGTCCCAGGATGCCGCCGGACAGCCCGCCTACCGCCTCTCGTTGCAGACGCGGGAGCAGCACATCCGCCGGGAGAAGGCGACCTCGAACATCTGCACCGCACAGGTGCTCCTCGCGGTGATGGCCTCGATGTATGCGGTCTACCACGGTCCGGACGGGCTGAAGACGATCGCCCAGCAGGTGCACGCGGCCACCGCCATCGCCGCGCGTGAGCTCGCGGCGCGAGGGCTGGCCCCCGTGCACGATGCCTACTTCGACACGCTCACGGTGACGGTTGCCGATGCGGCCGGCGTCGCGGCCCGCGCTCTCGACCACGACCTGCTCGTGCACGTCGTCGACGAGAAGACCGTGTCGGTGTCGTTCGACGAGGCGAGCGCCGCCGACTTCCCGATGGTGCTCCCCGCCCTGCTCGACGCGTTCGGCGCGGGCGAGCGTGGCGACGACGCGGCGACCGGACCCTTCGCGAAGACGGAGCGCTGGTTCACCCCGGATGCGAAGGCCACGCACGAGTTCCCGCCCGCCCTCGCACGGTCGAGCGCGTACCTCACGCATCCCGTGTTCTCGACGCATCGCAGCGAGACCGCCATGATGCGCTACCTCAAGTACCTCGCCGACAAGGACTACGCCCTCGATCGCGGCATGATCCCACTCGGTTCGTGCACCATGAAGCTCAACGCGGCCACCGAAATGGCGGCCGTCACGTGGCCGGAGTTTGCGGGACTGCACCCGTTCGCGCCGGAGGAGGACACCTCCGGCTACCGCGAGCTCATCGGGCAGCTCGAGTCGTGGCTCGCCGAGGTCACCGGCTACGACGCGGTCTCCTTGCAACCCAACGCGGGCAGCCAGGGCGAACTCGCAGGCCTGCTGGCGATCCGCGGCTACCACCGCTCGCGCGGCGACGAGGGCCGCATCGTCTGCCTCATCCCCGAGAGCGCGCACGGCACGAACGCGGCCAGCGCGGTGCTCGCCGGAATGCGGGTCGTGGTCGTCGCGTGCGACGAGCTCGGCAACGTCGACCTCGACGATCTTCGCGCGAAGGTCGCGGAGCACGCCGACGATCTCGCCGCGCTCATGATCACCTACCCGTCGACGCACGGCGTGTATGAGCACGAGGTGCGGGCGATCTGCGAGGCCGTCCACGCTGCGGGTGGTCAGGTCTACGTGGACGGTGCCAACCTCAACGCCCTGTTGGGGTATGCGCGGTTCGGCGACTTCGGTGGCGACGTGTCGCACTTGAACCTGCACAAGACCTTCTGCATCCCGCACGGCGGGGGCGGGCCGGGCGTGGGCCCGGTCGCGGCGAAGGCGCACCTGGCGGACTTCCTGCCGTCGGCCGACGGGCGCAACCCCGTCTCGGCAGCCCCCTACGGAAGCGCGAGCATCCTGCCGATCTCGTGGGCCTACGTGCGGATGATGGGCACCGACGGCCTCACGCAGGCGACGGGAGCCGCAGTGCTTGCCGCCAACTACGTGGCCGCCCGGTTGCGGGAGCACTACCCGGTGCTCTATTCGGGTGACAACGGGCTCGTCGCCCACGAGTGCATCCTCGATCTGCGCCCGCTCAAGAGCGCGACGGGCATCGACAACAACGATGTCGCCAAGCGCCTCATCGATTTCGGCTTCCACGCGCCGACGATGTCGTTCCCGGTCGCGGGAACCCTCATGGTCGAGCCGACGGAGAGCGAGGACAAGGCGGAGATCGACCGATTCGTCGACGCGATGATCGCGATCAAGGACGAGGCGGACGCCGTGGCGGCGGGAGTGTGGCCTGCGGAGGACAACCCTCTGGTGAACGCGCCGCACACTGCGCAGTCGGTCATCGAGGGGGAGTGGTCGCATCCGTACTCCCGCGAGCAGGCGGTCTACCCGGTGCGCAGCTTGATCCGCACGAAGTACTGGCCGCCCGTGCGCCGCATCGACAACGCCTACGGCGACCGCAATCTCGTGTGTGCGTGCCCGCCGATCGAGGCCTTCGCCTGACCCCCGCCCATTCCCTCATAGACCCCTCTACGACGTCGCGGACCCCATCGCGCATGGGTCCGCCGAGTCGTAGAGGGGTCTATGAGGACTCACGGAGCGGGAGTGACTGAGGGAGTCGGGGTGGGCGCGACCGGCGGGGCGAGGAGCTCGGGGAAGGTCGCGGCGGCCCACGGGTATCCGATGAAGATTGCTGCGTCGATCACGACGTGGGCGATCACGAGCGGCAGCACGCGTCCGGTGCGCGTGTACAGCCACCCGAACAGCACACCCATGGCGACGTTGCCGATGAACGCGCCGAAGCCCTGGTACAGGTGGTAGCTGCCGCGCAACACCGCGGCGCACAGGATGATCCTCCAGCTGCCCCAGCCGAGGTCGCGC
>VFQP010000652.1_pt1 | contig 59630 bp, 51 predicted proteins | sample 3512351 | NCBI WGS metagenome assembly VFQP01 (sample SAMN10412372, study PRJNA504923) | tailings metagenome | isolation source: Relicate 1 Philex TSF1 revegetated site | place: Philippines: Tuba, Benguet | collected 2017-08-29 | reverse complement strand
TCAACAAGGTCACCGAGGGCCGCCCGCACATCGTGGACATGATCAAGAACGGCGATATCGCCCTGGTCATCAACACGGTGGAGGAGCGCCGCAACGCCATCGCCGATTCGCGCGCCATCCGCACCTCGGCCCTGCTGGCGCGGGTGACCACCTTCACCACCATCGCGGGCGCGGAAGCGGCCGTGGAGGGCATGAAGCACGTCAACAGCCTGGATGTGATCTCGGTGCAGGAGATGCACGCCCAGCTCGCCGCCTGAAACCCGATCGGGGCATAATGCCCCGCAGACACCGCCGCGCGGCAACGCCCGGCGGTTTGCTTTTGTGCTGCCGCCAGCGGTGCGGCCAAGAAGGAGTCAAGCCATGGCCACCATTCCCATCACCAAGCGCGGTGCCGAAAAGCTCAAGGAAGAGCTGCACCGCTTGAAGACCGTGGATCGCCCGGCGGTGATCAACGCCATTGCCGAAGCGCGTGCCCAGGGCGACCTGAGCGAGAACGCCGAGTACGATGCCGCCAAAGATCGCCAGGGTTTCATCGAGGGGCGCATCGCCGAGATCGAAGGCAAGCTCTCGGCGGCGCAGATCATCGATCCGTCGGCCTTGAACGCCGGCGGGAAGGTGGTGTTCGGCGCCACCGTCGAGTTGGAAGACGAAGACAGCGGCGCCGCCGTGACCTACCAGATCGTGGGCGAAGACGAGGCCGACCTCAAGCAGGGCCTCATCAACATCGGCAGCCCGATCGCGCGCGCGCTCATTGGCAAGGAAGAGGGCGACACCGCCGAGGTGCAGGCCCCGGGTGGCACCCGCCGGTACGAAATCGTGGCCGTGCGCTACGCCTGAGGCGCTACATGAGGTTCCAGCGCCAGGCCCTGCTGCTCGCCGCCCTGTGGTGGGGCGGCATCACGGCACTGAGCTTCCTGGCCGTGCCCACCCTGTTCGCCACGCTGGGCAACCCCGCCGTGGCCGGCCCGTTGGCGGCCAAGCTGTTTTCCCTGCAGTGCCAGGCCGGCCTCGTCATCGGTGTGGTGCTGCTGGCGCTGGTGCGCCAGGGCGGCCCCACCCCGTCGTCCTACCCTTTGATCGGCCTCATCTGCGCCGCCATGGCCATGGCATTGCTGCAGGAGTTTGCTGTGGCGCAGAAGATCGTCACCGCCCGCGCCAGCGGCGGTGACCTGAAGCTCTGGCACGGTGTGGGCAGCGCGCTGGTGCTCGGGCAGTGGCTGTGCAGCGGGGCGTTGTTGTGGCGGTTGAGCGCGACCAGCCTGCGCAGCGCAGCCGATCAGCCGCGCTGATCGAGCTGGCGCTCTGCCGATTCCAGCGTATTGGCCATCAGCATCGTGATGGTCATGGGCCCGACGCCGCCGGGCACGGGCGTGATCCAGCTGGCCACTTCCTTCACGCCGTCAAAGTCCACATCGCCGCAGAGCTTGCCGGCGTCATTGCGGTTCATGCCGACGTCAATCACCACGGCACCGGGTTTGACCATGTCGGGGGTGAGCACGTTGCGTTTGCCCACAGCGGCTACGATGACGTCGGCCTGGCGGGTGTGGGTGGCCAGGTCCTTGGTGGCGCTGTGGCAGATGGTGACGGTGGCGTTGGCCTGCAGCAGCATGAGGGCCATGGGTTTGCCCACGATGTTGCTGCGGCCGATGACGACGGCGTGTTTGCCGCGAAGGTCGTAGCCGATGTGCTCCAGCATCTTCATGCAGCCGTGCGGGGTGCAGGGCCAGAAGCCGGGCAGGCCGGTCATGAGGGCGCCGGCGCTGGCGACGTGAAAGCCGTCCACGTCCTTGGCGGGGGAGATGGCTTCGATGACTTTCTGCGCGTCGATGTGCGCGGGCAGCGGCAATTGCACCAGGATGCCGTGGATGGTGGGGTCGTTGTTGAGGGCGTCCACGCGGGCCAGCAGATCGTGTTCGGTCATGGTGGCCGGCCAGGTTTCCAGCACCGAGTGCATGCCGGTGTCTTCACAGGCCTTGACCTTGTTGCGCACATACACCTGCGAGGCCGGGTTATCGCCCACCAGGATGACGGCCAGCCCGGGCGTGACGCCGCGCGCCTTGAGAGCCTGCGCGCGCGCGGCCACGTCGGCACGGAGTTGGCGGGAGAGGGCGTTGCCGTCGATGAGCTGGGCTGTCATGGCTGGGTCTCGGAAAACGAAACGCCCGCCGAAGTGGCGGGCGCTGGGTGGGGTGGGTGGGTCAGACCTTGGCGGGCGATTGGCCCAGGGCGATCTTGAGGAGGTCGGCCACGGTGTTGGCGCCGAGCTTTTCCATGATGTTGGCGCGGTGCGCTTCGACCGTCTTGATGCTGATGCCCAGGTCGTCGGCGATCTGCTTGTTCAAGCGCCCGGCGACGATACGTTCGAGCACCTGCGATTCGCGGCCCGTGAGCTTGGCCAGCAACGCGTCACGGCTGGCGGCTTGCTGGTGCGTGGCAAAGGCCTCGCGCGCGTGCTCCAGCATGCGCTCCACCAGGGCCAGCAGCTGGTCCTCTTTGAAGGGCTTCTGAATGAAATCGAGCGCGCCCTTCTTCATGGAGTCCACCGCCATGGGCACGTCGCCGTGGCCGGTGATGAAGACGATGGGCAGCGGGGACTGGCGCTCGATGAGGCGGTCCTGCAGTTCCATGCCGGTCATGCCGCCCATGCGGATGTCGGCGATCAGGCAGGCCACTTCGCGGGCGTCGTAGCGCGAGAGGAAGGCCTCGGCCGATTCGAAGCAGCGGACCCGGAAGTCCTTGCCCTCGAGCAACCACTGAAGGGAATCTCGCACGGCCTCGTCGTCGTCAACGACGTAGACGGTGCCTTTCTTGGGGATCAGGCTCATCTCGCTCTCTCGGTGTCCTTCAGTGGCTCGTTGGCGGCAAGTTCCGACGAGCCCTGGGGTTGCAGACGCGACGCGACCGGGATCCAGAAGCTGAAGCAGCATCCCGTCACGTCGGCGCCATTGTAGAGATTCTCGACCCGCATCCGACCGTGGTGCGACTCGACGATGCTGCGGCACAGCTTGAGGCCGATACCCATGCCTTCGCTCTTGGTGCTGTAGAAGGCCTCATAGATGCGCTCGATCAGTTCGTCGGGCACTCCGTTGCCGGAGTCGCGTACCTCGAACTCGACGACGTCCTGGTCGTCGATGCGGCGCGGCGCCACGCGCAGTTCCACGTTGCGCTCACCCAGCGGCCGGTTGGCCTGCGCGATGGCCTCGCCCGCGTTCTTGAGCAGGTTGATCAGCACTTGCTCGATCAGGATCGGGTCGACCATGAGCATCGGCATGCGCGCGGCCACGTAAGGCGTCAGGCGCACTTGCTGGCGGCGCAACTCGATGTCGGCCAGCTCGATCGCGTTGTTCACCATCTGCGGCACGTCGGACAGGGTGGGGTTGGGCTCGCTGCGCTTCACGAACGCGCGGATGCGTTGGATGATCTGGCCGGCCCGTTGCGCCTGGCGCGCGGTCTTGTCGAGCGCGGCCAGCAACTCGTCGTGCGAGATGCGCTGCTCGTTCAAGCGCGAAATCATGCCGTTGCAATAGTTGCTGATGGCCGTGAGCGGCTGGTTGAGCTCGTGTGCCACGCTGGAGGCCATCTCACCCATGGTGATCAGGCGGCTGGCGGTCTGGGCGCGCTCGGTCTGGCGTGCGGCCTGTTCCTCGGCATTGCGCCGCGGCGTGATGTCGCTGGCGATCACCATCTGGGCCAGCCGACCGTCCACCCAAGTGAGGTAGCGTGTGCGCACCTCGAGCCAGCGGTCGAGCTCTTCCACGAACACCTCGGCGTTCTCCACGCCGGCGTCGGGCAGGGCGCCGGTGGGCATGCCAGCAAACGCGTCCACGGCGTCCCCATCGTCCGGGCTGGGCTGCGGCTGGTTGCCGGCCAGGTCCACCAGGTGGCGGTGGCCCTGCCCGCGGGTGCCGAACCACAGCCGGTACATCTTGTTGGCGAACAGCAGCTCGTCGCTGCCCAGCGGCGCCACCGACACCGCCGAGTCGAGCGACTCGAGCACCGTCGTGAAGCGCTCGTAGGAGGCCGAGAGCTCCTCGCGGATGCGCTTGGGCTCGGTGATGTCGGTCATCGACGTCATCCAGCCCGTCTGGTGCCCGCGCGGGTCGATCAGCGGCGACACGTACATGCGGGCATCGAAGATGGTGCCGCTGCGTCGGCGTACCCGCACCTCGAAGCCGCCCGGCGTGGAGCGGCCCTGAAGTTCGTCCTCCAGCCGCGCATGCAGTTGCTCGTGGTCTTCTTCGGGCCAGTAAGGGAAGGGCGCAGTGCGGCCCACCAGCTCGGCCTCGGTCCAGCCTGTCATCGAGCAGAACGCCGGGTTCACATAGGTGATGCGACCCTGCATGTCCAGCGCGCGCATGCCCGTGAGCATGGAGTTTTCCATCGCGCGGCGGAAGTTGGTCTCGGCCATCAGCGCCTGCTGCGCCTGCACGCGGCGGCGCGTGTGGCGCCAGGTGCCGATCAGCATCCACACGGTGAGCGCCGACAGCGCGCCGATGACCCAGAAGAACCCCGAGCCCACGATGTCCTGGGAGGTGCGGTAACCCTGGGCTTTGAGGATCAGGCCATTGCCCACGGGGGATACCGGCACCTCGTGTTCCAGCGAGGGGTTGGACCATGGCAGGAACGACAGCACCGGTTCGGCGCTCTGCAGGCTGCCCGCGAGCACGTTGCCGGCGTCGTCGAGCAGCGCCACCGCGTAGCGCGCCATGATCTCCGGCGGCATGCCGAAACGCATGAGCCCGTCGACCGAGTATTCGCCCATGACGGTGCCCCCAAAGCGCCCCTGTTCCGTGAGTGGCACCTGCAGCATCAGCGTGGCACCGCGCGTGTTCTCGCTGCTCAGGGGGCGTGAGTAGATGGGCTGGCGCAGGTCGCGTGCGAGGTCAAAGCTGCCGTCGGTTTCTGCGGGCGACAACGCACTGCCGATGCCGCGCATGAGCGCGACCGGTGCGCTGGGGGAGGCATAGGTCGCCAGCACCCGGCGGCGGGCGTCAACCCAGGTGATGGCCAACAACTCGGGGAACTGGCTCACCAGCGTTTCGGCCTGGAACGCAAACTCTTCGGTGTCGATCGCCTGGTTGTCGATCTCGCGCGCCAGGCGCATGAGTTGTTCCTGGCGTTCCAGCAGGCGCAAGCGCAGGCGTTGCTGCGCGTATTCCACATCACGTGTCACCGCCTCGCGCTCGCGGTCGATTTCCTCGAATCGCAGGTAAGTGATGGCCACCACGATGGCCGAGAGGAACAGCAACACCGCGAGCAACGGGCCCAGGGTGGCAAATCGGTCTTGCCGCGACGGTGGCAGCCGGCGCCACCAGCGCTTCCACCAAGGGGCGGCAGACGCGGGGCGGGGCGGGGTGGAAGGCGCGACCATGAGGGGCAGGAGTCTACGTGAGGCCTGTTGACGTTGCCGGTAGAAATCGCCCTCAATTTCATAATGCAGAACATGAAAGCGCATATTGAAATTGCCGACGCTCTGTGAAAGAATCCGCGACAGCACCGGGCAGCCTTCGTAAGCTCGGCTTTCACGAACACAGGAGACAGCGATGTCAGCAAACGACACGAACAACGGCCGTGCGGTCGGGGACATGGATGCCCAGGAAACGCGCGAGTGGATGGAGGCGCTGGCCGCCGTCATCGAAAAGGAAGGCCCCGAGCGCGCGCACTTCCTGCTGGAACAACTCCTCGAAGAAGCCCGCCAGCACAGCGTGGACATGCCGTTCTCCGCCAACACCGGCTATGTCAACACCATCGAACCGTCGGAGGAAGCCCACAACCCCGGCAACCTGGAGATCGAAGGCCGCCTGCGCGCCTACATGCGCTGGAACGCCATGGCGATGGTGGTCAAGGCGAACCGGCTTGATCCGGCCGACGGCGGCGACCTGGGCGGTCACATCAGCTCCTTCCAGTCGCTCGCGCACATGTTCGCGGTCGGCTTCAACCATTTCTGGCATGCCGACAACACCGACAACGGTGGCACGCACGGCGGTGACCTGCTCTACATCCAGGGCCACAGCGCGCCCGGCATCTACGCCCGCGCCTTCATGGAAGGCCGCCTGAGCGAAGAGCAACTGCTCAACTTCCGCCAGGAGGTGGACGGCAAGGGCATCTCCAGCTACCCCCACCCCAAGCTGATGCCCGAGTTCTGGCAGTTCCCCACCGTGTCCATGGGTCTGGGCCCGCTGATGGCGATCTACCAGGCGCGCTTCCTGAAGTACCTGCACGCGCGCGGCATCGCCGATACCAGCCAGCGCAAGGTGTGGGTGTTCTGCGGCGACGGCGAGATGGACGAACCCGAGAGCCTGGGCGCCATCGGCCTGGCGGCGCGCGAGAAGCTCGACAACCTGGTCTTCGTCGTCAACTGCAACCTGCAGCGCCTGGACGGCCCGGTGCGCGGCAACGGCAAGATCATCCAGGAGCTCGAAGGCGAGTTCCGCGGCTCGGGCTGGAACGTCATCAAGCTGCTCTGGGGCCGCGAGTGGGACGCGCTGCTGGCGCGCGACAAGGACGGCGCGCTGCGCAAGATCATGATGGACACGCTCGACGGCGACTACCAGGCCATGAAGGCCAACGACGGTGCCTTCGTGCGCAAGAACTTCTTCGGTCGCGACCCGCGCACGCTGGAGCTGGTGGCGAAGATGAGTGACGACGACATCTGGGCCCTGCGCCGCGGTGGCCACGACGCACAGAAGGTCTACGCGGCCTTCCACCGCGCCTACCACCACCAGGGCCAGCCCACGGTGCTTCTGGTCAAGACGGTCAAGGGCTACGGCATGGGCAAGGCCGGTGAGGGCAAGAACACCGCGCACCAGACCAAGAAGCTGTCGGATGACGACATCCGCTACATGCGCGACCGCTTCAACGTGCCGATCCCCGACAGCGAACTGCCGAAGATCCCGTTCTACAAGCCGGCCGACGACACGCCGGAAATGAAATACCTGCACGAACGCCGCAAGGCCCTGGGCGGCTACCTGCCCAAGCGCCGCGCCAAGAGCACCGAGAGCTTCACCGTGCCCTCGCTCGAGACCTTCAAGGCCGTGCTCGACCCCACGGCCGAAGGCCGCGAGATCAGCACCACCCAGGCCTACGTGCGTTTCCTCACGCAGCTGCTGCGCGACCAGGCCATGGGCCCGCGTGTCGTGCCCATTCTGGTGGACGAGGCGCGCACCTTCGGCATGGAAGGCCTGTTCCGCCAGATCGGCATCTACAACCCGCTGGGGCAGCTCTACACGCCGGTCGATAAAGACCAGGTGATGTACTACAAGGAAGACAAGGCCGGCCAGATCCTGCAGGAAGGCATCAACGAAGCCGGCGGCATGGCCAGCTGGATCGCCGCGGCCACCTCGTACTCGACGAACAACCGCATCATGGTGCCGTTCTACGTGTACTACTCGATGTTCGGCTTCCAGCGCATCGGCGACCTGGCCTGGGCGGCGGGCGACATGCAGGCGCGCGGCTTCCTGCTGGGCGGCACCTCGGGCCGCACCACGCTCAACGGCGAAGGCCTGCAGCACGAAGACGGCCACAGCCACATCCTGGCCGGCACCATCCCCAACTGCGTGAGCTACGACCCGACCTTCGCGCACGAGGTCGGCGTGATCCTGCACCACGGCTTGAAGCGCATGGTGGAGAAACAGGAGAACGTGTTCTTCTACATCACGCTGCTCAACGAGAACTACGCCATGCCTGGCCTCGTGCCCGGCACCGAAGAGCAGATCATCAAGGGCATGTACCTGCTGAAGGAAGGCGCCAAGAAGACGCCGCGCGTCAACTTGCTGGGCAGCGGCACCATCCTGCGCGAGAGCCTGTTCGCGCAGGAACTGCTCGAAAAGGACTGGGGCGTCGCCGCCAACGTGTTCAGCTGCCCGAGCTTCAACGAACTCACGCGCGACGGCCAGGAGTGCGAGCGCTGGAACCTGCTGCACCCCACCGAGACGCCACGCGTGCCCTTCGTGGCGCAGCAGCTCGAGAAGCATGCCGGCCCGGTGGTCGCCAGCACCGACTACATGAAGAACTACGCGGAGCAGATCCGCCCCTTCCTGCCAAAGGGCCGCACCTACAAGGTGCTCGGCACCGACGGTTTCGGCCGCAGCGATTTCCGCAGCAAGCTGCGCGAGCACTTCGAGATCAACCGCCACTACATCGTGGTCGCCGCGCTCAAGGCGCTCAGCGAGGAGGGGGCGGTGCCGGCGGCCAAGGTGGCCGAGGCCATCAAGAAGTACGGCATCAAGACCGACAAGATCAACCCGCTGTACGCCTGAGCGCCGGAGACACACATGGCAAGCATCGAAGTACAAGTCCCGGACATCGGGGATTTCGACGAAGTGGCGGTGATCGAGTTGCTGGTGAAACCAGGCGACGCGGTCAAGGCCGAACAAAGCCTGATCACGGTCGAGAGCGACAAGGCCTCGATGGAAATTCCTTCGTCGCACGCCGGCGTGGTGAAGGAGCTCAAGGTCAAGCTGGGCGACAAAGTCAAGCAGGGCTCGGTGGTGGTGGTGCTGGAAGCCGAAGGCGCAGCCGCAGCGCCCGCGCCCGCTGCGGCGCCCAGCCCGGCACCGGCCGCCGCGCCGGCGCCGGCCGCGGTGGCTGCGCCCGCTGCCGTCGGCCCGGTGGAGGTGCGCGTGCCCGACATCGGCGACTTCAAGGACGTCGCGGTCATCGAGGTCTTCGTCAAGCCTGGCGATGCGATCAAGCTGGAGCAATCGCTGATCACGGTGGAGAGCGACAAGGCCTCGATGGAGATTCCGTCGTCGGCCGCGGGCGTGCTCAAGGAACTCAAGGTCAAGGTCGGCGACAAGGTCAACATCGGTGACCTGCTGGCCATCCTGGAAGGCAGCGTCCCTGCAACGCCGGCTGCCGCACCCGCACCCGCACCCACCGCAGCGGCACCCGCACCCGCCGCAGCCTCAGCCGCAGCCGCAGCCGCAGCCGCAGCCGCTGCAGCCCCTGTGGCTGCCTTCTCGAGCGCACCTGCCCCGGCTGCACACAACCCCACCGCGGCCCCCCTGGGCCTGCCGCACGCCTCGCCCTCGGTGCGCAAGTTCGCGCGCGAGCTTGGCGTGCCGCTGGCCGAGGTCAAGGGCAGCGGGCCCAAGGGCCGCATCACGCTCGACGACGTGCAGAACTTCACCAAGGCCGTGATGGCCGGTGCGGTGCAGACGCAGGCCCAGGCCGCCAAGGCCCCGGCTGGCGGCGGCGGCACGGGTGTGGGTCTCGACCTGCTGCCCTGGCCCAAGGTCGACTTCGCCAAGTTCGGCCCGATCGAGCGCAAGGAGCTGAGCCGCATCAAGAAGATCAGCGGCGCCAACCTCACGCGCAACGCCATCGTGATCCCGGCCGTCACCAACCACGACGACGCCGACATCACCGAACTGGAGGCCTTCCGCGTGGCCACCAACAAGGAAAACGAGAAGAGCGGCATCAAGGTGACGATGCTGGCCTTCCTGATCAAAGCCTGCGTGGCAGCGCTCAAGAAGTTCCCCGAATTCAACAGCTCGCTCGATGGCGACGCGCTGGTACTCAAGCAGTACTGGCACATCGGCTTTGCGGCCGACACGCCCAATGGCCTGGTGGTGCCGGTGCTGAAAGACGCCGACAAGAAAGGCATCCTGCAGATCAGCAAGGAGATGGGCGAGCTGGCGGCCAAGGCGCGCGAGGGCAAGCTCTCGCCGGCCGACATGAGCGGCGCCACCTTCACGATCTCCAGCCTGGGCGGTATCGGTGGGCGTTACTTCACGCCCATCATCAACGCGCCCGAGGTGGCGATCCTGGGCGTGTGCAAGAGCCAGATGGAGCCGGTGTGGGACGGCAAGGCTTTCGTGCCGCGCCTGATGCTGCCGCTCTCGCTCACCTGGGATCACCGGGTGATCGATGGCGCTGCCGCCGCGCGTTTCAATGCGTACCTGGGCCAGGTGCTGAGCGACTTCCGTCGCGTGCTGCTGTAAGAAGGAGCCGACGATGGCACTCATGGACATTCAGGTACCCGACATCGGCGACTTCAAGGACGTGGCGGTGATCGAGGTGCTGGTCAAGCCCGGCGATGCGGTCAAGGCCGAGCAAAGCCTGATCACGGTCGAAAGCGACAAGGCATCGATGGAGATTCCGTCCTCGCACGCCGGCGTGGTGAAGGAGCTCAAGGTCAAGGTGGGCGACAAGGTCAACCAGGGCTCGGTGGTGCTGGTGCTCGACGCCGCGGGCGCGGCGAGCGCACCGGCGCCGGCACCCGCGGCCGCCCCCGCTGCACCCGCTGCACCCACCACCCCGCGCGCCGCCGCGCCGGCGGCACCCGCCTACGGCGGCGCGGCCGACATCGACTGCGACGTGCTCGTGCTCGGCGGCGGCCCCGGCGGCTACTCGGCCGCCTTCCGCGCGGCCGACCTCGGCCTCAAGGTGGTGCTGGTGGAGCGCTACGCCACGCTCGGTGGCGTCTGCCTCAACGTCGGCTGCATCCCATCGAAGGCGCTGCTGCACGTGGCCGCGGTGATGGACGAGGTGAGCCACATGGCCGATCTCGGTGTGGAGTTCGGCCGCCCGGTCGTCAACATCGAGAAGCTGCGCGGCCACAAGGAAAAGGTGATCGGCAAGCTCACCGGTGGCCTGGCGGCCATGGCCAAGATGCGCAGGGTCACGATCGTGCGCGGCTACGGCAGCTTCGTCGGCCCCAACCACCTGGGCGTGGAGCTCACGCAGGGCAGCGGACAGGAGAAGACCGGCAGCCAGCAGGTGGTGGCGTTCAAGAAGGCCATCATCGCCGCCGGCTCGCAGGCGGTTCGCCTGCCCTTCATGCCCGAGGACCCGCGCGTGGTCGACAGCACCGGCGCGCTCGGCCTGGCCAGCGTGCCCAAGCGCATGCTCATCCTGGGCGGAGGCATCATCGGCCTGGAGATGGGCACGGTCTACAGCACCCTGGGCGCGCGCCTGGACGTGGTGGAAATGCTCGACGGCCTGATGCAGGGCGCCGACCGCGACCTGGTGAAGGTCTGGCAGAAGATGAACGCGCCGCGCTTCGACAACATCATGCTCAAGACCAAGACCGTGGCAGCCAAGGCCACGGCGGCCGGCATCGAGGTGACGTTCGAAGGCGAGAACGCGCCGCCGCCGCAGACCTACGACCTCGTGCTGCAAGCCGTGGGCCGCAGCCCCAACGGCAAGAAGATCGGCGCACCCGCTGCGGGCGTCGCCGTCACCGAGCGCGGCTTCATCGAGGTGGACGTGCAAATGCGCACCAACGTGCCGCACATCTTCGCCATCGGCGACATCGTGGGCCAGCCCATGCTGGCGCACAAGGCGGTGCACGAGGGCCATGTGGCGGCCGAAGTCATCGCGGGCGAACTGCAGGGCAAGCCCGATCTCGCGGCCGCCGCCTTCAACGCGCGCGTGATTCCCAGCGTGGCCTACACCGACCCCGAGGTGGCCTGGGTGGGTCTCACCGAGGACCAGGCCAAGGCCCAGGGCATCAAGGTGAAGAAGGGCCTGTTCCCCTGGAACGCCTCCGGCCGCGCCATCGCCAATGGCCGCGACGAAGGCGTCACCAAGCTGCTGTTCGACGACTCGCCTGAGGCGCACGGCCACGGCAAGATCCTGGGCGGTGGCATGGTTGGCACGCACGCGGGCGACATGATCGGTGAGGTGGCGCTGGCCATCGAGATGGGCGCCGACGCGGTGGACATCGGCGAGACCATCCACCCGCACCCCACGCTGGGCGAGAGCATCGGCATGGCGGCCGAGGTGGCGCACGGCAGCTGCACCGACGTGCCGCCGCAGCGGCGCTAAGGGTTGTCGCTCAGGAGTGCCAGTGAACCTGGCACCCCGGGGGTGTCAGCAACGGTGCGGCTTGTCCGTTGATGTGCAGTTCTTCAATGCCGGGGCACAAAGCGGCATTGAAGGCATGGACAGGCAGGTTCTGGACGTGCAGCACGCGCAATCCCGTGAACTCGGTGATCCAGGTGGGCAGGGACTGCAGGTCTTCGGGCAGGACCAGGCTCAGCGATGGCACGCTGGCCATTTCGTAACGCGTGGTTCCGTGGTGCGCAGATTGCACCGCGTGCGCGCTGGGCGTTCCGTGGGCGCTGTCGAACGCCGTGAACAGGCCGTGGTTTGCCGCGCGTTGCAGCAACGATGGCTCGAAAGGCGACAGGTCCAGCGCGGCAGCGTGCCATTGCACCGTATGAATCAGTCGCGAAGCCAGTTCAACCGCTGTATGGCGCTCGCGCGTGCCGCTCGGGTATTGGCGCACGAAACGCATCGCGGCATGGCTGAAGGACTGCTGGTGCAGGTCATCGGCTGCAGGGCGCAAGATGAGCACCAGCTGGCTGGGTGCCTCGGGCTGTGGTTCGCCTTGGGCCATGCCCGATCGGCTCGGCAGATCGCATTCCTGGAAGTAGCCGAGCTGAATGGCGTGCCAATGCGGCTGCATGCCCAGCTCGTCGAGCGTGCCGGCGAATTCCGGGCAATGGACATGCGTGAGATGCGTAAAGACAGCGAGGTACTCCGGCAGGTGCGTGCAGCGCGCCGGCAGGGTGATGGACTTCAGTGGGGGCTGCATCAGGGCGCGGCGCTGGGCAAACATCAGCAGGTCACCATCGCTCAGCGCATGGCCAAGCGGCAGCAGGGAAAGATCGAGGTGGGCGGTCGGGGTGCGAAGCGCATCCGACAGGACCTGAATGCAGGTCTCCACATGGTCAATATGGCTCGGCTGAATGCCGTCGACCGATGACAGCTTTTGCCGAATCTCGTTGAGAAGGAAGCTGTGCTCGCGGGCGGCCTCGTCTTGCCAGCGATCCACGGCCTTGTCCATCACGGACCGGAAAGCCGCGCGTTGTTGGGCATGCGTCAAACCGTTGGGGGCCTGGTCATTTTTCGGTAGGCTTCTGTGGGCGCGCATGGTGTCGAGGGATCATGAAGGATGCAATTGCCGTAATCGGTAACCGCCTCCAACGCCAGGTTCCGTTCAACAAAACAAAACCCGGCCAGGGCCGGGTGCTGCTTGTTGCGCAGGAGGTTGGCTCACTGCCCCTGGGCCATCGGCACGCGTCGCGCGCCATTGAAGCGCTTGTTCCAGTAGGCCACGCGCATGTCCTCCACGCGCACCTCACCGCCCGCGCGCGGCGAGTGCACGAACTTGCCATCGCCCACGTAGATGCCGACATGGCTGAAGGCACGGCGCATGGTGTTGAAAAACACGAGGTCGCCGGGCTTGAGGTCGCCGCGTTCGATGGGCTGCGTGGCTGCAGCCTGCTCGTCGGAGCGGCGGGGCAGGAGCTTGCCCACCGATTGTTCGTAGACGGCACGCACAAACCCGCTGCAATCGAACCCGGTTTCGTGGCTGTTGCCGCCGTACTTGTACGGCACGCCCAGGAAGGCCAGGGCATTGATGACGAGACTGGAAGCCTGGTCGCTGGCGGTGGCGCCGGCCTGTTGTACCTGCTCACCCAAGCGCGTCATGAGCCCCTTGTCGTTGAGCAGGCTGTCCATGTCTTCCCAGCTGTTGCCCGGCGCCGCGTGGGCCGCGACGGCACCGGCGAGAAGGAGAACGGACAGGCAGCGCTTCATGGAGCGCGAGGGTAGGGGGCTCAACCCCTCAAGTCAAGCGAGAAATGCAACGTAAGCATTTGATTCATTGGGAATTTGTTGCTTTCGTGCTCGTTGGTAGGTCCACCATGACCGGCTTGCCCGGTGTGCTGCAGCCGCTGTCGCAGCAGCGCCCGGGTTGCCGGTTGCGGGTAATGGCCCGACCGGGGTCGTTGCTCAGGCCGCGCTCCAGCAAGCGCTCGACCAGATCCACCTTGTTGCCCACCGGGTAGTGGCGCCAGATTTCCTGCTTCATGGCGGCAGGCGAGCCACCACCGTGCAGGCTGATCACGCTGTACCAGCCGCCCTGGTAGCCAGCGGTCAGGTCCTCGACAAAGCGCGCGGCCTGGATGCGCTGCTCGTACGGCACGTCGGGGTTGGCGCGCAGCACGTCCGAGAGGCGGGCCGCGGTTTCGGGGTTGTGGTCCTCGTCGGGGCCGGGCAGGGTGACGATGAGCCCGCCACTGACCGTGTGGGCAATGCGGTGCATGTCGTAGATCTTGGTGGCCAGCAGCAGCTTGCCGATGTTGGCAAACACCGGATCGGGCATGAACACGTCGGTGTATTCATCGCGGCGTCCATACACGCTGGCGGCCACACCGCAGGCATAAAAGCCCTCGACGATGGTGATGAGTTCAACCATCTGCTCGCGCAGATGGCTTTCGGCGCCGGGGTCAAAGCCGTTGGCCTCGCACATCAACGCACCCGCTCCGATCAGCAGGTCGCCAAAGCCGGCGCGCGCCCCGATACAGGTCTGCCGGTGGTGCGTGGCGTAGCTGTAGGTGAGTTGGCCGGCGTGCTCCCACTCGCCGGCCAGAAACACCCGCTCCCAGGGCACGAACACCCGTTCGAACAGGCACACACCCGTGCTTTGCCCGAACTTGCGCGAGAAAAGTGCGTCGCCATGCTCCAGCCTTTCGCCGGGGCGCCCGGCGGGGCGCGCCACGATGGTCAGACCTTCGGCGTCAATCGGTACCGCACAGCAAACCGCGAAGTCGGCATCGGCTTCGCCCATGTTGCGACAGGGCATGACCAGCAGCTCGTGCATGTAGGGAGCGCCTGTGACGATGGCCTTGGTGCCGCTGATCACGATGCCGCGGGCATTGCGTTCGACGATGTGCAGGTAGCTGTCGGGGTTGGCCTGCTGATGCGGGCGCCGGCTGCGGTCGCCCTTGGCGTCGGTCATGGCCACGCCGATGGTGAGGTCCTGGTCCTGCACGCGGTGCAGGTAGGCCTGGAAGCGGGCGGTGTGCTCTGTCCTGCCGTGCGCGTCGTCCAGCCGCGCGGCCAATTGAGCGATGGCGTTGAGTGCGTCGTGTGTGAGGTAGCGCTGGGCGCAGCCGGTTTCCTGGCAGATCAGGCGCACCGCCTCGAGCTTGTTGAGCAGATCGCCCGCGCTGGTGGACAAGTGCGTCATGCGGTTCACCTCGCGGCCACTGGTGTTCTGCACGGCCCGCATCAGCGGGGCGTATTCAGGCCGGTGGGCGAAGTCGTAGGTCACGGCGACGGCGTTGATGCCCGGCCGCAGTGCGGGCTCGTCGGGAACGCTGGCGACAGCCTGCCCGTTCACGAACACCCTGGGGCGATAACGGCGCAGCGATTCGCGGTAGTCGTCGCCGGTCATCAGGTGGGCGGGTGTCTTGATGGCGTTCATGCCGTTGTCTCCGTATCGATGGTTTAAGGCGTGCTCATTTCTACGGCATTTGATCAAAAAATTAAACGGTGTTCAATAATTTGCCAATAGTTCATTTTTGCGAATGGCGTTGATTCCATCGATACACTGCCACCATGAACGTACAGCTCGACGAACTGAGGCCCGTGCCCAGCGCGGCCGAACAGGCCGAGGCCCAGCGCCAGCTCGAGCTGCGCCAGCAGCGCCAACTGGCCATGTCGGACACCCGGCGGGCCCATGTGCTGGACGCGGCGCGCCGCGTGTTCGCCGAGCGCGGGGTGGAGGGCGCCAGCATTCGCGAGATTGCGCGCGCCGCGGGCTACACCGCTGGTGCGCTGTACAGCTATTTCGACAGCAAGGAAGCGATTTACGCCGCGCTGCTGGCCGAATCGCTGGACCGGCTGCAGGGCGAGGTACAGGCTGCCCGGGCTCCCAAGGGTCAGGCAGCGCGCACGCTGGCGGCCAAGGCGCAGGCCTGGTTCGGCTTTTACGCGCGCAATCCGCGCGACCTTGACCTTGGCTTCTATCTCGTCAATGGCCTGGCCCCGCGCGGGCTCACCCACGCACTGGACCGTGCGCTCAATGAGCGCCTGATGGGTGCACTGCGCCCCTGCGAGGTGGCGCTGGAAGAAATGGGCCTGTCGCCCGATGCCGCCGCGCGCGAGAACGCTGCGCTGTTTGCCCACGGCATGGGCCTGCTGCTGCTGCAGCACACCGGGCGCATCAAGCTTTTCGGCCAGGGCGCCGAGGCGCTGTTCGTTCAATACGTGGAGCGCTTGGTCGAGCGCTTTGACCCGCTCACCGCCGCCGGTTCGACCCAGCAGCGTGACCTGTTCGCCGAATGAGTCTGGCGGCCTGACAGAATCTGCACCCTTCTCAACGCAAGACCACCATGCTGCTCGATGCCGACGAATCCCAACTGGTGCTGGTGGACTACCAGGCCCGCCTGATGCCCGCGATCCACGAAGGGCCTCTGGTGCTCGCCAATGCGCTGCGCCTGGCTCAGATCGCGCAGGCCCTGGATGTGCCTGCCTGGGGAACGGAACAGAATCCCGACAAGCTCGGGTCAAACCCGGCGGAGCTGCGCGCCCTGTGTCGCAAGACGCTGGCCAAGATGCACTTCAGCGCCGTGGCCGATGGCCTGGCCGACTGGCTGCGCCCGCCCGCCAAGCCCCAAGGCGGCAATGTGCGCAGCCTGCCCAAGCACCTGCAAAAGCCGCCCGCAGCCCGCGAGCCGGATCGCCCGAGCATCGTGATCGCCGGCTGCGAGGCCCACGTGTGCCTGTTGCAGACCGCGCTTGAATTGCTCGAGCAGGAGCTGGAAGTGTGGGTGGTGACCGACGCCTGCGGCTCGCGAAGCGAGCGCAACCGCGACGCCGCCTTCGACCGCTTGGCCGGCGCGGGCGCCGAACTGGTGACGACCGAGATGGTGGCTTTCGAGTGGTTGCGCACCGCCGAGCACCCGGCGTTCAAGCCGGTGCAGGCGCTCATCAAGTAATCAGCAAGGCGGTCGCGCGGATGGTGGCCACTTGGCGTGGCCTTGTTTGGTGCGGTCCGACGAAGGGCAATGCCCCGGGTAAGCCCTGTCAGGCCCACGCAAGCCCGTTTTCCATAATTAAGAATTCAGAACGCCAAGCATCCCGCCCCCAGCCCCACCCGAGGAGACCGCCGCATGGGCTATGCCGACTTCCACCGCCGCTCGCTACAAGACCGCGACGGCTTCTGGGCCGAACAGGCGCATCTGATCGACTGGCACCGGCCCTTCACGCGCGTTTGCAACCACGACAACCCACCGTTCACGCGCTGGTTCGAGGGCGGGCAGACCAACCTGTGTCACAACGCAGTCGATCGGCATCTGACCGATCGGGCGCAACAGAACGCGCTGATCTTCGTCTCCACCGAGACCGATCAGGAACGGGTGTACAGCTTTGCCGAACTGCACGCGGAGGTGCAGCGCATGGCGGCGGTGCTGTTGGCCCAGGGCGTCAAGCGCGGCGATCGCGTGCTGATTTACATGCCCATGATTCCCGAGGCCGCGTTCGCCATGCTCGCCTGTGCGCGCATCGGTGCGATCCACTCGGTGGTGTTCGGCGGTTTTGCCAGCCACTCGCTGGCCAGCCGCATCGACGATGCCACGCCGGTGGCCATCGTGAGCGCAGACGCCGGCTCGCGCGGCGGCAAGGTGGTCGCCTACAAGCCACTGCTGGACGAAGCCATTTCGCTGGCCACGCACAAGCCGAACGCGGTGGTGTTGGTCAACCGTGGCTTGGCGCCCATGCACCTGGTGCCCGGGCGCGACCACGATTACGCCGCACTGCGCGAGCAGCACCTGGGCGCGCAGGTCCCCTGCACCTGGCTCGACGCCACCGACATCAGCTACACCATCTACACCAGCGGCACCACCGGAAAGCCCAAGGGGGTTCAGCGTGACGTGGGCGGTTATGCGGTGGCGCTGGCCGCAAGCATGAAGCACATCTTCATGGGTGAGGCAGGCGAGACCTACTTCTCCACCAGCGACATCGGCTGGGTGGTGGGGCACAGCTACATCGTCTATGGCCCGCTGATCGCCGGCATGGCGACCATCATGTACGAGGGTCTGCCGATCCGCCCCGATGGCGGCATCTGGTGGAAGCTGGTCGAGAAGTACAAGGTCACGGCCATGTTCAGCGCACCCACCGCGGTGCGCGTGCTCAAGAAGCAGGACCCTGCCTACCTCAAGCAATACGACCTCTCCAGCCTGAAGGCGCTGTTCCTGGCCGGCGAACCGCTGGACGAGCCCACCGCGCGCTGGATCGCTGATGGCCTGGGCGTGCCCATCATCGACAACTACTGGCAGACCGAATCGGGCTGGCCCATCCTCACCATCGCCAACGGCGTCGAGAAGAAGCCCAGCAAGTTCGGCAGCCCCGGTATCCCCATGTACGGCTACAGCGTCAAGCTGCTGCATGAGAGCACGGGCGAGGAGCTGACCGGCGCCAACGAAAAGGGCGTGGTCGTCATCGACGGGCCGACGCCGCCCGGGTTCATGCAAACCGTTTGGCGCGACGACGCGCGCTTCGTCAACACCTACTGGAAGAGCATCCCGGGCAAGCTGGTCTACAGCACCTTCGACTGGGGCATCCGCGACGAGGACGGCTACTACTACATCCTGGGCCGCACCGACGACGTCATCAACGTCGCCGGCCACCGACTCGGCACGCGCGAGATCGAGGAGAGCATTGCGAGCCACCCCAACGTGGCCGAGGTCGCCGTGGTCGGCGTGGCCGACAACCTCAAGGGTCAGGTGGCCATGGCCTTCGTGGTGGCCAAGGACGCCTCGGCCCTGGGTGACGCCAATGCCCAGCTCAAGCTGGAGGGCGAGATCATGAAGCTGGTCGACAGCCAGCTCGGCGCCGTCGCGCGCCCCGCACGTGTGCGTTTCGTGAGCCTGCTGCCCAAGACGCGCAGCGGCAAGCTGTTGCGCCGCGCCATCCAGGCCGTCTGCGAGGGTCGCGACCCCGGCGACCTGACCACCATGGACGACCCGGGCGCCCTGCAGCAGATCCGCGACCTCGTGGCCTGAAGGCCCGCCCGGCGGCCCCCGACGCGCGGTTGGGAGCGCTCGGTCTATGATCCATGCTTATATTTCCAAGCAGCGTGGGTGCCATGGCCGACATCATCGACAGCGAAGCGCAGGTCGAAAAAGGGCGCGTTTTTGAACTGGCCGCCGAGCTCTTCGGCGTGCTGGCCACGCCCATGCGCCTGCGCATCCTGAGCGCGCTGTGCGACCAGGAGAAATCGGTCTCGCAGCTGCTCAAGGAGATCGACACCACCCAGCCCAACCTGTCGCAGCACCTGAACCTGCTGTACCGGGCGGGTGTGCTGGCCAAACGCAAGGACGGCACCCAGGTGTTTTACCGCGTGCAGAGCGAGCAAGCCGTGAAACTGTGCCGCACGGTGTGCACGCAGATCGCGATCGAAATGGACGAGCCCACGGCCGTGCCGCCGTCGCAGCGCCTCTCCCCTCGCGTTGCGCCCTGACGGCGCAGTGCACCGCCGGTCGCGGCACCGTCTCGGCCATTCGGCCATCTCACCCCCGCTCGGCGCCCCGCAGTGGCACAATCCGACCCTGCAGTCAGTTCCTTCCAAAGCCACTGTCGCATCCGCCAACCGGTCAAGCCGTGTCGCGGAAGGTTTTTCAACCAGCTAATGTTTCCCTCAGGGAAGCGGAGGTCAGCGGATCCATGAGCGATTCTTCATCGGGCTCGGGCAACGTCTACGTTGCTTACCAGGGCAACTCGTATCTCTTCGGCGGCAACGCGCCGTACGTGGAAGAGATGTACGAGAACTACCTCGCCAATCCCACCAGCGTGCCAGACAACTGGCGCGAGTACTTCGACGCGCTGCAGAACGTGCCCGCCGTCGATGGCAGCAACGCCAAGGACGTGCCGCACCTGCCGGTGATCAACGCCTTTGCCGAGCGCGCCAAGCAGGGGGGCACCACCGTGGTGGTCGCCTCCGGCGCCGATTCCGACCTCGGCCGCAAGCGCGTGGCCGTGCAGCAGCTCATTGCCGCCTACCGCAACGTTGGCGCCCGCTGGGCCGACCTCGACCCGCTCAAACGCGCCGGCCGCCCCAACATCCCCGAACTCGAGCCCTCGTTCTACGGCTTCACCGACGCCGACCACGAGACCGTGTTCAACACCAGCAACACCTTCTTCGGCCGCGAGACGATGTCGTTGCGCGAGCTGATCAATGCGCTGCGTGAAACGTACTGCGGCTCCATCGGTGCCGAGTACAACTACATCACCGACCAGAACCAGAAGCGCTGGTGGCAGGAGCGACTCGAATCCACCCGCGCCAAGCCCGCCTACAACGCCGAGAAGAAGAAACACATCCTCGAGCGCCTGACGGCCGCCGAGGGCCTGGAGCGCTTCCTGCACACCAAATACGTGGGCCAGAAGCGTTTCTCGCTCGAAGGCGGCGAGAGCTTCATCGCCTCGATGGATGAGCTCGTGCAGCAGGCCGGCAAGGCCGGTATCCAGGAAATCGTCATCGGCATGGCCCACCGCGGCCGCCTGAACGTGCTGGTCAACACCCTGGGCAAGATGCCCAAGGACCTGTTCGCCGAGTTCGAGCACACCGCGCCCGAAGACCTGCCCGCCGGTGACGTGAAGTACCACCAGGGCTTCAGCTCCGACGTGTCCACCCCTGGCGGCCCGGTTCACCTGTCACTGGCGTTCAACCCATCGCATCTGGAAATCGTGAACCCGGTGGTCGAAGGCTCGGTGCGCGCCCGCATGGACCGCCGTGGCGACCCCGAGGGCCGGCAGGTGCTGCCGGTGCTGGTGCACGGCGACGCCGCTTTCGCCGGCCAGGGCGTGGTGATGGAAACGCTGGCGCTGGCCGAGACGCGTGGTTACTCCACCGGCGGCACGGTGCACCTGGTCATCAACAACCAGATCGGTTTCACCACCTCCGACCCGCGCGACAGCCGCTCCACGCTGTACTGCTCCGACATCGTCAAGATGATCGAGTCGCCGGTGCTGCACGTGAACGGCGACGACCCCGAGGCGGTGGTGTACGCCACCCAGCTCGCGCTGGAATTCCGCCTGGCCTTCCAGAAGGATGTGGTGGTCGACATCGTGTGCTTCCGCAAGCTGGGCCACAACGAGCAGGACACGCCCTCGCTCACCCAGCCGCTGATGTACAAGAAGATCGCTGCCCACCCCGGCACGCGCAAGCTCTATGCCGACAAGCTGGCGGCGCAGGGCCTGGGCGAATCGCTGGGCGACGACATGGTCAAGGCTTATCGCGCCGCGCTCGACGAAGGGCGCCACACGGTCGACCCGGTCCTGACCAACTTCAAGAGCAAGTACGCCGTCGACTGGAGCCCCTACCTGGGTAAGAAGTGGAGCGACAGCGCCGACACCGCCATTCCGCTGACCGAGTGGAAGCGCCTGTCCGAGCGGTTGACCACCATCCCCGACAGCGTCACGCCGCACCAACTGGTCAAAAAGGTGTACGCCGACCGCGCCGCCATGGGCCGCGGCGAGATTCCGGTGGACTGGGGCATGGGCGAGCACATGGCCTTCGCGTCGTTGGTGGCCAGCGGCTTCCCGGTTCGTTTGTCGGGTGAAGACTGCGGCCGCGGCACCTTCACCCACCGCCACGCCGTCATCCACGACCAGAACCGCGAGAAGTTCGACGAGGGTACCTATGTGCCGCTGCAGAACGTGGCCGACAACCAGGCCCCGTTCGTGGTGATCGACTCCATCCTCTCCGAAGAAGCGGTGCTGGGCTTCGAGTACGGCTATGCCTCGAACGATCCGAACACCCTCGTCATCTGGGAAGCCCAGTTCGGCGATTTCGCCAACGGCGCCCAGGTGGTGATCGACCAGTTCATCGCCTCCGGCGAAGTGAAGTGGGGCCGTGTCAACGGCATCACGCTGATGCTGCCGCACGGCTACGAAGGCCAGGGCCCCGAGCACAGCTCGGCCCGCCTGGAGCGCTTCATGCAGCTGGCCGCCGACACCAACATGCAGATCGTGCAGCCCACCACGGCCAGCCAGATCTTCCATGTGCTGCGCCGCCAGATGGTGCGCCCTCTGCGAAAGCCGCTGGTGCTGTTCACGCCCAAGAGCCTGCTGCGCAACAAGGACGCCACCTCGCCGCTGTCGGAGTTCACCAAGGGCGGTTTCCAGACCGTGATCCCCGAGAGCAACGCCGACGTGGTAAAGAAGGCCGAGAAGGTCAAACGCATCATCGCCTGCTCGGGCAAGGTCTACTACGACCTGGTGAAGAAGCGCGAGGAGAAGGGGCAGGACGACGTGGCCATCATCCGCGTCGAGCAGCTCTACCCTTTCCCCCACAAGGCCTTCGGCGCCGAGCTCAAGCGTTTCCCGAACGCGGTGGACATCGTGTGGTGCCAGGATGAGCCGCAGAACCAGGGTGCCTGGTTCTTCGTGCAGCACTACATTCACGAGAACATGCTCGAAGGCCAGAAGCTCGGTTACGCCGGCCGTGCCGCATCCGCCTCGCCAGCGGTGGGCTACGCGCACCTGCACCAGGAGCAGCAAAAGCACCTCATCGAGGCCGCTTTCGCAAAGCTCAAGGGCTTCATCCTCACCAAGTAACTCTGTTCGGTCTTGAGCGCCGGGCAACGCGCTGTGCGTTGCGCCGCCCCCGCTCAAGGCCGGGCCCCGAACGCACCACTGGAAAAGAACATGGCAATCGTTGAAGTGAAAGTCCCCCAGCTGTCGGAATCCGTGGCCGAGGCCACGCTGCTGCAGTGGAAGAAAAAAGCCGGCGAGGCTGTCGCCGTCGATGAAATCCTGATCGAGATCGAGACCGACAAGGTCGTGCTCGAATGCCCCGCGCCCGCCGCAGGCGTGCTGGTCGAAATCCTGCAGGGCGACGGCGCGACCGTGACCGCCGACCAGCTGATCGCGCGTATCGACACCGCTGCCGTGGCCGGCGCCGCCGCCCCGGCAGCGGCACCTGCCGCAGCGCCCGCGGCCGCACCCGCTGCAGCGCCTGCCGCTGCCGCTGCCTCCACCAGCAAGGCTGGTGTGGCGATGCCCGCCGCCGCCAAGCTCATGGCCGATAACAACCTCGCCGCCGGCTCCGTGCCCGGCACCGGCAAGGACGGCCGCGTCACCAAAGGCGACGTGCTCGCTGCTGTGGCCGCGCCGAAAGCGGTGGCGGCATCGGTGGCCATCCCCACCGGCGTGCCCACCAAGGCGTTGCCTCAGGTGCAGGTGGCCGGCCCCAACCTCGGCCAGCGCCCCGAAGAACGCGTGCCGATGACGCGTCTTCGCGCGCGCGTGGCCGAGCGCCTGCTGCAGTCGCAAGCCACCAACGCCATCCTCACCACCTTCAACGAGGTCAACATGGCCCCGGTGATGGAGATGCGCAAGAAGTTCCAGGAGAAGTTCGAGAAGGAGCACGGCGTCAAGCTGGGCTTCATGAGCTTCTTCGTCAAGGCCGCGGTGCACGCGCTCAAGAAGTACCCGGTGCTCAACGCCTCGGTCGACGGCAACGACATCGTCTACCACGGCTACTTCGACATCGGCATCGCCGTGGGCTCGCCGCGTGGCCTGGTGGTGCCCATCCTGCGCAACGCCGACCAGATGAGCTTCGCCGACGTGGAGAAAAAGATCGCCGAGTACGGCCAGAAGGCCAAGGACGGCAAGCTGGGCATCGAAGAGATGTCGGGCGGCACCTTCTCCATCAGCAACGGCGGCGTGTTCGGCTCCATGCTGTCCACCCCCATCATCAACCCGCCGCAGTCGGCCATCCTGGGCGTGCACGCCACCAAGGACCGCGCCGTGGTGGAGAACGGCCAGATCGTGATCCGCCCGATCAACTACCTCGCGATGTCGTACGACCACCGCATCATCGACGGCCGCGAAGCCGTGCTGGGCCTGGTCGCCATGAAGGAAGCGCTGGAAGATCCGGCGCGCCTGCTGTTCGACATCTGAGGACGCCACGATGAGCCAGCAATTCGACGTCATCGTCATCGGCGGCGGCCCCGGGGGCTACATCGCGGCCATCCGCGCCGCGCAACTGGGCTTCAAGGTCGCCTGCATCGACGAGTGGAAGAACGCGGCCGGCGGCCCTGCACCCGGCGGCACCTGCACCAACGTGGGTTGCATTCCCTCCAAGGCGCTCCTGCAATCCAGCGAGCACTTCGAACATGCCAACCTGCATTTCGCCGACCACGGCATCAACGTGGGCAGCGTGAAGCTCGACACCGCGAAGATGATCGCCCGCAAGGACGCCGTGGTGAAGCAGAACAACGACGGCATCCTGTACCTGTTCAAGAAGAACAAGGTCAGCTTCTTCCATGGCCGTGGCTCGTTCGTGAAGGCGGTGGACGGCGGCTACGAGATCGCCGTGAAGGGCGCCAAGGACGAGACCCTCACCGGCAAGCAGGTCATCGTGGCCACCGGTTCGAATGCGCGCGCGCTGCCCGGCGCGCCTTTCGACGAGGAAACCATCCTTTCGAACGACGGCGCGCTGCGCCTGGGCGCGGTGCCGAAGAAGCTGGCGCTGATCGGCTCCGGTGTGATCGGCCTCGAGATGGGCTCGGTCTGGCGCCGCCTGGGTGCCGAGGTGACCATCCTCGAAGGCCTGCCCACGTTCCTGGGCGCGGTGGACGAGCAGATCGCCAAGGAAGCGAAGAAGGCATTCGACAAGCAGGGTCTGAAGATCGAGCTCGGCGTGAAGGTCGGCGAGATCAAGTCGTCGAAGAAGGGCGTGAACATCGCCTACACCAACGCCAAGGGCGAAGCCCAGACGCTGGAGGCCGACAAGCTCATCGTCTCGATCGGTCGTGTGCCCAACACCATCGGCTTGAACGCCGAAGGCGTGGGCCTGCAGCTGGACGAGCGCGGCGCCATCGTCGTCGACGGCGACTGCCGCACCAACCTGCCCGGCGTGTGGGCCGTGGGCGACGTGGTGCGCGGCCCCATGCTCGCGCACAAGGCCGAGGAAGAGGGCGTTGCCGTGGCCGAGCGCATCGCCGGCCAGCACGGGCACGTCAACTTCAACACCATCCCCTGGGTGATCTACACGAGCCCCGAGATCGCCTGGGTCGGCGAGACCGAGCAGCAGCTCAAGGCGCGCGGTGCTGCGTACAAGGCCGGCACCTTCCCGTTCCTGGCCAACGGCCGTGCGCGCGCACTCGGCGACACCACCGGCATGGTCAAGTTCCTGGCCGATGCCGCCACCGACGAAATTCTGGGCGTGCACATCGTGGGCCCGATGGCCAGCGAGCTGATCGCCGAGGCTGTGGTGGCCATGGAGTTCAAAGCCAGCGCCGAGGACATCGCGCGCATCTGCCACGCGCATCCCTCGCTGTCCGAGGCGACCAAGGAAGCCGCGCTCGCGGTGGACAAGCGCACGCTGAACTTCTGATCTTGAGCGTCCGCAGTGCCTACGAGGCCGCGCTCGCCGAGCGCGGCTACAAGACCGACCCCGCTCAGCAGCGCGCCGTGGCCGCGCTGGAGCGGTGCGCTCAGGAGTGGGCGCATTACAAGCAGAAGCGCTCCAACGCGCTCAAGAAGCTCATCAACCGGCCCGACATTCCGCGCGGCGTGTACATGTACGGCGGGGTGGGGCGTGGCAAGAGCTTCCTGATGGAATGCTTCTTCAACGCCGTGCCCCTCAAGCGCAAGACGCGCTTGCACTTCCATGAGTTCATGCGCGAGGTGCATCGCGAGCTGCGCGACCTGCAGGGCACCGTCAACCCGCTGGATGTGCTCGGCGAGCGCATCGCCCGGCGCTACAAGCTGATCTGCTTCGACGAGTTCCACGTGGCTGATGTGACGGACGCGATGATCCTGCACCGCCTGCTGGACGCGCTGTTTCGCAACGGCGTGGGTTTCGTCACCACCTCCAACTTCCACCCCGATCAGCTCTACCCGGACGGTCTGCATCGCGACCGCATCCTGCCCGCGATCGCGTTGCTCAAACAGCATCTGGAGGTGGTGAACGTGGACAACGGCACCGACTACCGACAGCGCACGCTGACGCACATTGCCCTGTACCACACGCCGCTTGGGCCCGAGGCCGACACCGCCATGGAGGCCACCTTCAACGAGCTGGCCGAGGCGGGCGATCTGGATCCGGTGATGGGCATCGAGTCGCGTCAGATTCGCGCGGTGCGGCGTGCCGGGGGCGTCATCTGGTTCGATTTTCGGACCCTGTGTGGCGGCCCGCGTTCGCAGAACGACTACCTGGAGATCGCCACTCAGTTCCACACCGTGCTGTTGTCCAACGTGCCGCAGATGTCGGTGCGCATGGCCTCCGAGGCCCGACGCTTCACCTGGCTGGTGGACGTGCTCTACGACCGCGGCTGCAAGCTCGTGATGTCGGCGGCGGTGCCGCCGGAACAGCTCTACCTCGAGGGGCCGCTCTCGCACGAGTTTCCGCGCACGGTGTCGCGGCTGACGGAGATGCAGTCGAAGGAGTACCTGGCGTTGCCGCACCGTGTCGTGGACACGGCGCTAACCTGAGTACTCAGATCAACGGATCGAGCTTCACGATCACGAGCGACATGTTGTCCCCCGTGCCACGCGCTCGCGTGCGCGCCTTCTGGATCAGGAACTCGCACGCCTCGCGCGGCGACAGCATGGCGATGGTGCTGGCCAGTTCCTCGGGCGAGAAGTAGTGCCAGATGCCGTCGCTGCAGGCCATGAGCGCGTCGCCCGCGTTCAACTTGTTGACGGCGTGCAGGTCAAGCGGTGGCTCGTTCTCGGTGCCCAGGCAGCCCATCAGGATGTTGGCGTGCGGATGGTCCAGCGCTTCCTGTTCGGAAATCTCGCCCTGGTTCACGAGTGTCTGCACATACGAGTGGTCCAGTGTGCGGTGCAGCAGCTTGCCCTGGCGGAAGTGATACACGCGCGAATCGCCGGCATGAATCCAGTGGCTTTCGCCATTGGGCAGCAGCATGAAGGCGGCGATCGTGCTGTGCGGTTCCTGCTCGGCCGACACCGCGGTGAGCTTGATCACCATATGCGACTCGTTGACGATCTGCTTGAGCAGCGCCCGCGGGTCGTCGGTCTCGGGGTCGAAGCGGTCGAACAGCTGCTTGGCCGTCAGCATCACCTGATCGGAGGCCTTGCGCCCGCCGCTGCGCCCGCCCATGCCGTCGGCCAGCACCGCCAGCAGGCAGTTGGGGATGCGCATGTGCTGCAGCAGGTTGACCTGATCCTGCTGGTAGTCGCGGTCGCCCTTGTGGATGCCGGTCGATGCCTGGATGCGATAGCCTTTGGTCATGGGATGGCGTTCGTTGAAGGGGCTGGCAGCGGTGGGCGCAATGGTATCCCTTTCTCGTCGGCCGCCCTGTGAGGATTCTTTGCTTTGGCCATGCTGATCGAACGCGTACAGGCCGCCCTGGCGGATGACGGGCCGCTGGCACGTGCGTGGCCCGGTTGGCGCGCACGCGAGCCGCAGCAACGCATGGCCGTGGCGGTGGCCGAGACGCTGGAGCAGGGTGGGGTGTTGCTGGCGCAGCAGGCCACCGGCAGCGGCAAGACGCTTGCGTACCTGTTGCCTGTTCTCCTGTCGGGCGCCCGTGGCATCGTGGCCACCAGCACGCACGTGCTGCAGCACCAGCTGGTGGCCGGCGAGTTGCCGCGCCTGGCGCAGGCACTTCAACTGCCGGTGCGGGCGGCTGTGCTCAAAGGGCGCGGCCGCTACGTGTGTCTGCAGCGCACGCAGGAGGCCGCTGCAAGCGGCCCGCGACCCGGTGCGTTGCAGCGCCATGTGCGGTTGCGCGAGCTGCTCGAATGGGCGCAGCGATCGCGCGATGGTGACCTTGATGAGGTGCCGTCGCTGACAGACGATCCCGCCGTGCGTGCCGCGGTGGTCTCTACCAGCGAGAGCTGCCTGCGCCAGGCATGCCCGCGCTGGAGCGATTGCCATGTCGAGCGCGCACGGCGCCGCGCTGTCGAGGCCGATTTGGTGGTCATCAACCACCACCTGTGGCTGGGCGAGTTGCGCGCGCAGCGCCAGGGTGGTTCGGCCGGTGTGCCGCGCAGCAGCGTGCTGGTTTTCGACGAGGCCCACGCCCTGCGCGAGCAGGTGCAGCATTGGCACACAACCCGCGCCGAGTCCGTGGTGATGGCACGCTTCTGGCGCGATGTGGACGAACTCGCGCAAGGGCCGGCCCGCGGCGCCGCGCCCTGGGCCGCGCTCGCGTTGCAAGGGCGGCGTGTACTGCGTGCGCTGGGGCTGGCGCTGCAGGCGTGCGCCTTGCGCGAGGGCCTGCAGCCCTGGCCGCCGGCGATCAGCACGCCGGCCCGTGAACTCGGTGTGACCTTGCAGATGGCGCACCATGCACTGGGATCGGCGCTCGGCAGCGACGTGCGGCTGGGCGCGCTGGGCGAGCGAGCCGTCGGGTTTGCCAGCGTGCTCCAAGGCGTGCTGGCGCCATCGGGCCGCCACGCGGCGTGGCTGGAGTGGGGCGATGCGCAGCACTGGGCGCTGGTGCGACCGGGCGACGAAGCCAGCGACGCCACCGCACGCGAGCTCGCCACCGGCGCCTCCTGGTGCGCACGAAGCGTGGTGCACACGTCGGCTACCTTGGGTGACGAGCCCTCGCTGCGCTGGCACCGCGACGCGCTCGGTCTGCACGCCGCGGCGTCGGTGCGCGTGTTGCCCATCGATGAACCAGCGCTGCTGCCCGGGGCGGCCTGGCATGTGCCGCCTGGGTTGCCCGAGCCCTCCGATCCCGGGCATACCGATGCCCTTGCCCGGTGCATTGCCGGTTGGTCGGACCGGCTGGATGGGCATGCCCTTGTGCTGACCACCACCCGGCGAGCCGCGCTGCGCATGGCGCAGGCATTGGTGCCGATCATGCCGGCCCGCTGGCGTGTGATGCATGCCGGCCAGGATGGGCAGCGCCGCGCCTGGGTGGCCCTGCGCCAGGAGGATCCGCAGCGTTGTCCCACGTTGGTGGTGGCCAGCGGGGCCTTCTGGCGTGGGCTGGATGTGCCCGACCACAGCCTGCGGCTGGTGGTGGTGGACAAGCTGCCATTCACGCCGCCCGATGACCCCTGGCTGCAGCGTCGGCTGGAGCAAGCGCGCGCGCAGGGCCTGGACCCGTTCGCATCGGTGCAACTGGTGGATGCGGCCATGGCCTTGCGGCAGTCCGCAGGCCGCTTGATCCGTGGGCCAGACGGGCGTGGCTTGTTTGTGGTGGGCGACGTGCGCCTGCGCTCGCGCGCTTACGGGCCGCGCCTGGCGGCGGCGCTGTCGCACTGGCGCTGGCTGGAGGACGAGACGGCGGTGGGCGACTGGATTGGCGTGCTGGCGCTCACCACAGCTTCCACCACGGGCCGCCCTTGCGCTTAAAACCCTGGGCGAGGTATTCGCTGTTCGGGTAGCTTGCACGCATCACGCGCAAGGTGTCGTCTCGCAACTGGGTCATGCCCAGCGCGTCATACGACTGCACCATGATGTACAGCGCTTCTTCGAGCGCCGGCGCGTCCACGTAATCGGTGAGCGCGGCCTGCGCGCGGTTGATGGCCGCCAGGTGCGCGCCACGGCTGTGGTAATAGCGCGCCACATGCACCTCGTACTGTGCCAGCGAGTTCACCACGTAGGTCATGCGCGCACGCGCATCGGGTGCGTAGCGAGAATCCGGAAAGCGCGTCACCAGTTCGCGGAAAGCCTCGAACGATTCCTTGGCGGCCTTCTGGTCACGCTCGGAGAGGTCCTGCTGAGCGAGCGAGCCGAACAAGCCGAGGTTGTCGTTGAAGTTGACCAGTCCCTTGAGGTACAGCGCGTAGTCAATCGCGGGGCTGGCCGGGTGCAGGCGCATGAAGCGGTCGATCGCGGCCTGCGCCTTGGCAGGTTCGTCGGCCTTGTAGTGCGTGTAGGCCTTGTCGAGTTGGGCTTGCTGCGCCAGCGGTGTGCCGGCTGCGCGTCCCTCCAGGCGTTCAAACAGCGTGACCGCGCGTTCGAAGTTGCCGGCGTCACGCTCGTCGGTCGCCTCGCTGTAGAGGCGGTTGGGGCTCCAGCCGGCGGTCTCGTCCACCGGGGTGGTGCTGCAGCCTTGCAGCGCGGCCACCAGCACGAAGGTGGCAAAGGCAGGAGCCGATAATCGACGGCACAACTTCAAGGGCACACCTCTGGAACAGGACTCGTTTTCGGAAGCGGACAGTATATCGGCGGGGGTCGAGGCGCCCGAGGCCGATGCCCTGGACGAACAGGCCGAGCAGCGCCACTGCACCGTTCCCGCGGCGCTGCACGGCTGGCGTATCGACCGCGCGCTGGCGCAGATGGTGCCTGAATTCTCGCGCTCGTACCTGCAGCAGGTGCTGTCGGAGGGCGGCGTGCACTGGCGCGGCCAGCCCTGCCTCAAGGCGTCGGCCAAGGTGGCGGTCGGCGATGCGCTTGATATCGTTCTGCGGCCGACGGCCCAGGCGCGCGCCTTCGTCCCGCAACCCATGGCACTGGCCGTGGTGTTCGAGGACGAACATCTGCTGGTGCTCGACAAGCCCGCCGGTCTGGTGGTGCATCCCGCCGCCGGGCATTGGTCGGGCACCTTGCTCAACGGCCTGCTCGCGCACCACGCGGGCGCTGCGCTGCTGCCGCGCGCGGGCATCGTGCACCGTCTCGACAAGGACACCTCGGGTTTGATGATGGTGGCCAAGTCCCGCCCGGCCATGGACGCCCTGGTGCGCGCCATCGCGGCGCGCGAGGTAAGCCGCCAGTACCTGGCCCTGGCCCATGGCGCCTGGCGCGGTGCCGATGCGCGCAGCCTGCAGGGTTTCATCGGACGCGACCCGCACAACCGCCTGCGCATGGCGCTGGTGGGTGAGGGCGGTGGCAAGCCGGCGCATACCGACCTGCTGCGCCTGGACGGTCACGACCTGGCCACGCTCGTGGCCTGCAAGCTGCACACCGGCCGCACGCATCAGATCCGCGTGCACCTGGCCTCCATCGGTCACCCCCTGGTGGGCGACGCGGTGTATGGCGGTCGCGCCACCTGGGGCTTGCACCGGCAGGCCCTGCATGCCAGCTTTCTGCAGTTCAGGCATCCGGTTTCGGGCGATGTGCTGAGCTTCTGGCGCGACCCCCCGATCGACATGCAGCAAGCCCTTGCGCAAGGGGGGCTCCGGTACAATCCACCCCCTGTCGGCAGGGGCCTGATCGCCTGACGCCCCCCTGCGTGGCACCCCTGGCGGGCCTACCCGCCGATGGCTTGCGGGCCTCGCGCTCCTTCCTCCCATTTCACCCGAGCGGCCGCGCCGCGCAAACAGCGACCATGAACACCACGGATGCCCGGCGCGTCCTCGAGACGGCACTGATCTGCGCCACGCAGCCCATGACGCTGCGCGAGCTGGCGGTGCTGTTCGACGGCGAGCTCACGGCCGACACGATCAAGACCTTGCTGGCCGACCTTCAGCTGGAATGGACGGGTCGCGGCGTGGAGCTGGTGCAGGTGGCCACCGGCTGGCGCTTCCAGAGCCGGCCCGAAATGCGCCACTACCTCGACCGGCTGCACCCTGAGAAGCCGCCGAAGTACTCGCGCGCCACGCTGGAGACGCTGGCCATCATCGCGTACCGACAGCCCGTCACGCGCGGCGACATGGAAGACATCCGCGGCGTCACCATCAACTCGCTGATCCTCAAACAGCTCGAGGACCGCGGCTGGATCGAGGTCATCGGTCACCGCGAGACGGTGGGCCGCCCCGCGCTGTTTGCCACCACGCGCCAGTTCCTCGACGACCTCGGCCTGAGTTCGCTCGACCAGCTTCCGCCCCTGGAGGCCCGCGAAGTGCAGGAGTCTTCCCTGGGCTCCTTCGATTTCGAGCAGCTGGCAGCCCAGCTGCCGCTGCCGGCCGACACCGCGGCGGATGAGAACGCCAGCGACATCCCGCCCGACGCCAGTCCGGCGGCCGACACCAACACCCCCACGGAGGACACGCATGACCAAGGCGGCACCACCCAAGCCCCGGCGTGACCGCCGCGAACCCGACCCACGGCCCAGCGCGGCAGCCCATCCAGGCGCCGTTGCGCAGGCCGATGTCGACGCCGCACCCGCGCTGAGCTTTGACGAGGTCGTCAGCGGCGCCTTCGATGAGGCCCTGGGCGCCGAGCACGCGCCGCAAGCCGAAGCGCCCGCGCGCCGCGTTTTGCAGCCCGAGGCCGACTCGCCCAAACTGCACAAGGTGCTGGCACAGGCCGGCATGGGCTCGCGCCTCGAAATGGAGGCGCTGATCGAACAGGGCCGCGTCTCCGTCAACGGCGAGCCCGCCCACGTGGGCCAGCGCATCCGCCAGAGCGATGTCATCAAGGTCAATGGCAAGCCGGTCCGCCTGCGTCTGCAGGCGCCGCCGCCGCGCGTGCTCGCGTACCACAAGCCCGCGGGCGAGGTCGTCACCCACGACGACCCGCAGAACCGCCCCACCGTGTTCCGGCGTCTGCCGCGCCTGCACGACGGCAAGTGGCAATCGGTGGGGCGGCTCGACCTCAACACCGAAGGCTTGCTGCTGTTCACCAACGCCGGTGAACTCGCCAACAAGCTCATGCATCCGCGCTTCGGTCTGCAGCGCGAGTACGCGGTGCGCGTGCTCGGGGCCCTGTCGAACGAGGAAAAGCAGCGCCTGCTCGATGGCGTGCAGCTTGAGGACGGTGTGGCCCAGTTCCAGACCATCGACGACGGCGGCGGCGAGGGCGCCAACTGCTGGTACCGCGTCACCATCGGCGAAGGCCGCAACCGCGAGGTGCGCCGCATGTTCGAAGCGGTGGGTCACGCGGTCAGCCGCCTCATCCGCATCCGCTACGGCGCGGTGATGCTGCCACGCGGCCTGCGCCGCGGTGATTGGGTCGAGCTCGACGCGCACGATGTGCAACGCCTGGGCCTGGCCGCCGGCGTGGAAACCCCGCGCCCGGTGCGCCGCGCACCGGCGGGACCTCCCGCCACCGCGCGCCGCAAGTACGGCCCCGGCCCCAGCACGCCGCCGCCGTCGCCCTCGCGGGCGCGCCGGCCCAGTGCCCCGCGCGGCTTGGTCGATCCGGCCAAGGCCAGCCGGCCCGTCGCCCAAGGCCCCATCGGCGGTGATGCCCTGGAACGCCAGCGCAAGCGCCGCCAGGGCGGTGCAGGCCCCGGCGCGCCCAAGGGCCGGGGGCGCAGCGGGCCACGGGGCTGACGCTCCCGCCATGTAGAATCGTGGGCTTTGCGGATGCTTGCGCACCGCCCCGATTTCCCTCATAACTTCAGGACTCCCATGGCCATCGAACGCACCCTCTCGATCATCAAACCCGACGCCGTTGCCAAGAACGTCATCGGCCAGATCTATGCCCGTTTCGAGGCCGCTGGCCTGAAGGTGGTGGCCGCACGCATGGCCCACCTCTCGCGCCGCGAAGCCGAGCAGTTCTATGCCGTGCATGCCGCACGCCCCTTCTTCAAGGACCTGGTCGAATTCATGATCAGCGGCCCGGTGATGATCCAGGTGCTCGAAGGCGAGGGCGCCATCCTCAAGAACCGCGACCTCATGGGCGCCACCGACCCCAAGAAGGCCGCCCCCGGCACGATTCGTGCCGATTTTGCCGACAGCATCGATGCCAACGCGGTGCACGGCTCCGACGCACCCGAGACGGCTGCCGTGGAAGTGGCGTTCTTCTTCCCTGGCATGAACGTCTATTCGCGTTGATCATGTCATGACGGTCAACCTGCTCGACTTCGACCTCGAGGGGCTGGCCGCCTTCTGCGAACAGCTGGGCGAGAAGCGCTTCCGCGCCACCCAGTTGTTTCGCTGGATCCACCACAAGGGTGCGTCCGACTTTGCCCAGATGACCGATCTCGCGCGCAGCCTGCGCGAGAAGCTGCCCGCGGCGGCACGCATCACCGGTCTGCCCGTGCTCTCGCGCCAGGATTCGGCCGACGGCACCATCAAATGGTTGTTCGACGTTGGTGACGGCAACGCCGTCGAAACCGTATTCATTCCCGAGGACGACCGCGGCACACTGTGCGTGTCCTCGCAGGCCGGTTGTGCCGTGGGCTGCCGCTTCTGCTCGACGGGGCACCAGGGCTTCTCGCGCAACCTCACCACGGGCGAGATCCTGGCCCAGCTCTGGCAGGCCGAGTTCTTCCTGCGCCAGCACCTGAACCGGCCCGGGGAACGCGTGATCACCAACGTGGTCATGATGGGCATGGGTGAGCCGCTGCAGAACATCCACGCGCTGATCCCCGCACTCAAGGTCATGCTCGATGACCACGCTTACGGCCTGTCTCGCCGGCGCGTGACCGTGTCCACCTCGGGCGTGGTGCCGATGATCGACCGCCTGGCGCAGGAATGCCCGGTGGCGCTCGCGGTGTCGCTGCACGCGCCCAACGACCCACTGCGCGACGACCTCGTGCCGCTCAACCGCAAGTACCCGATCGCCGAGTTGCTGGACGCCTGCCTGCGCTACCTGCCGGCCGCGCCGCGCGACTTCATCACCTTCGAATACTGCATGCTCGACGGCGTGAACGACACGCCCGAGCACGCGCGCGAGCTGCTCAAGCTGTTGCGTGAACATGGTGGTCGCGGCGTTCCCTGCAAGATCAACCTGATCCCCTTCAATCCCTTCCCCGATTCCGGCCTGCGCTGCTCGCCGCGCGCCGTGGTGCAGCGCTTCGGCCAGATCCTCAACGAGGGGGGCATCGTCACCACCATCCGCAAGACGCGTGGTGACGACATCGACGCCGCCTGCGGCCAGCTCGCCGGCGATGTGCTCGATCGCACCGACGCTGCACGGCGCCTGGCCCAGCGCCGCGCGGTCGAGCAACCCATCCGTTTCGTGACCCCCCATCCCGAAAGGCAGGCATGACACAGCCCGTGACCCGATCACTCCCGTCCTCCACCCGCCCCGCGTTGTGGCTGCTGTCTGCGGCCCTGGCGCTGGTGCTGCTGGCCGGTTGTGCGTCGCAGGCGCCGCGGGTATCGTCCACGCCCACGCCAGGTGTGGAGCCGCTCACCGCGTCCGACGAGCCGGCCTCGGTGCGCCGCGCGCGCCTGCGCTACGAGCTCGCTGCCAATTACTTCGATCAGGGCCAGACCACGGTGGCGCTCGACGAAATCAAGCTCGCCCTGGCGGCCGATCCGAATTACGGGCCGGCCTACATCCTGCGAGGCCTCGTGTACATGCGCCTGAACGACGACGCACTGGCCGAAGACAGCTTTCGCCGCGCCCTGCAGATCAACCCGCGCGATGCCGAGGCGCAGCACCACTACGGCCTGTTCTATTGCGAGAAGGCGCGCTACGTCGAGGCCGAGCGCCTGTTCGAGCAGGCGCTGGCCAGCCCCACCTACAAGAACCGTCCGCGCACGTTGCTGGTGCAGGGCGTGTGCCTGCTGCGCGCGGGCAAGCTGCCCGAGGCCGAGGCCGCGCTGGCGCGGGCTTACGAGTTCGACACGTCCAACCCGATCGCGGCCTACAACCTGGCCAGCCTGAAGCACCGACGTGGCGACAGCCAGGGCGCGCAGTTCATCATCCGCCGCGTCAACAACTCCGAACTCGCCAATGCCGAGACGCTGTGGTTGGGCATCCGCGTGGAGCGCCGCCTCGGCAACGATGTGGCGGTGGCGCAGCTCGCGCAGCAGCTCAGCCGCCGTTTTGCGGATTCGCCTCAATGGGCCGCCTACCAGCGGGGGGCATTCAATGACTGAGGCGGTGATGGAGAGTGCATCCGCGTCCCTGCCCGAGCGCCCGGTTCGCCTGCGCGAGGCGCGCGAGGCCGCGGGCCTGCACATCGCGGCCCTGGCCGCGGCGCTGAAAGTGCCCGTGCGCAAGCTCGAGGCGTTGGAAGCCGGGCGCTACGACGAGCTGCCCGACCTCACGTTTGCACGTGCGCTCGCCTCCAGCGCATGCCGTCAGCTCAAGATCGACCCTGCGCCCGTGCTGGAGCAGATCCCGCAGAACCCGACGCCATCGCTGGGCGAACGCGACAACGCCATCAATGCGCCGTTCAAGCCGGCCAGCGAGGCGCCAGCCGCCAGCCCGCTGAGCTGGTTGTCCAAACCCGCGCTGCTGGGCGCGATTGCACTGCTGCTGGCCGCGCTGGTGGTCTTGTTCATGCCGCAGTCGTCCTCGACGCCCGAACCCACGCCGGTGGCCGCCACGTCAAGTCCGCCAGTGCCGCCCGCCGCACCGATCTTCCAGCCGGGTGCCCCGGCGTCCACCGAGGGTGCCGGCCCTGCCGTGCCAGCTGGCGATACGCCGGTGCCGGTGGGTACGCCTGCCGCCGTCGCTGGCGATACCGTGCCATCGGTACCCGACCCCAGCACGGCGGCCGCACCTGCCCTGGGATCCGCCCCCGCACCCGCTGCAGCTACGCCCGGGGCAACGCTGGCCCCTGCGTCCGGTGCTGCACCGGCCGAGGGTGCCGTGCTGCGGTTGGAAGCACGTGAGGAATCCTGGGCCGAAGTCACCAACGGCACTGGCACGGTGGTGCTGCAGCGCCTGCTGCAGCCCGGCGAGCGCGTCGAGTTTTCGGCCGCGCCGCCCTATGCGGTGCTGCTCGGCAACGCGGGGGCGGTGCAGGTCACGGTGCGGGGTCGCGCGTTCGACGCGGCCGCCGGTGCGCGCAACAACGTGGCCCGTTTCGAGGCCCGCTGATGACCGACAGGAGTCGCATGGAGCACCCCATCCCCCTGCCCGAGGCACCCCGACGCCGCACCCGCCAGGGTGTGGTGCGCTGGGGCAGTCATGCCGTCACCATCGGTGGCGACGCGCCGGTGCGTGTGCAGTCCATGACCAACACCGACACCGCCGATGCCATCGCGACCGCGATCCAGGTGAAGGAGCTCGCGCAGGCGGGCTCCGAACTGGTGCGCATCACGGTCAACAACGACGAGGCCGCGGCGGCCGTGCCGCACATCCGCGAGCAGCTTGACCGCATGGGCATCGCGGTGCCCCTGATCGGCGACTTCCACTACAACGGCCACCGCCTGCTGACCGACCACCCGGCCTGCGCCGAGGCGCTGTCCAAGTACCGCATCAACCCCGGCAACGTGGGCCGCGGCGACAAGGGCGACCGTCAGTTCGCGCAGATGGTCGAGATCGCCGCGCGGCACGGCAAGCACATCCGCATCGGCGTCAATTGGGGCAGCCTCGACCAGGACCTGCTGGCGCGCCTGATGGACGAGAACCATGCCCGTGCCCAGCCCTGGGACGCCAAGCAGGTGATGTACGAGGCGCTCATCACCTCGGCCATCGAATCGGCGAAGAAAGCCGAAGCCATCGGCCTGCCCGGCGAGAACATCGTGCTGTCGTGCAAGGTCAGTGCGGTGCAAGACCTGATTGCCGTCTACCAGGCGCTCGCGCAGCGCTGCGACTACGCGTTGCACCTGGGCCTTACCGAGGCGGGCATGGGCACCAAGGGCGCGGTGGCCTCCACGGCTGCGCTCTCTGTGCTGTTGCAGCAGGGCATCGGCGACACCATCCGCATCTCGCTCACGCCACAGCCCGGCGAGGCACGCACGCAGGAGGTGGTGGTGGGCCTGGAAATCCTGCAGGCGCTGGGGCTGCGCAGCTTCGTGCCCAGCGTCACCGCTTGCCCGGGTTGCGGGCGCACCACCAGCACCACCTTTCAGGAACTCGCCAAGCAGATCGACGACTACCTGCGCGCTTCCATGCCGGCGTGGCGAGAGCGCTACCCGGGTGTCGAGGGAATGAAGGTCGCGGTCATGGGCTGCATCGTCAACGGCCCTGGCGAGAGCAAGCACGCCGACATCGGCATCAGCCTGCCCGGCACCGGCGAAGCGCCGGCCGCGCCGGTCTTCATCGATGGCCAGAAGGCCATGACCTTGCGCGGTGCAGGCATCGCGCAAGAGTTCCAGACCATCGTCGAAAACTACATCGAGAAGCGGTTCGGCGCGCACGCCTGAACCCGCACACGCCATGGCAGAAAAACTCAGTGCCGTCAAGGGCATGAACGACATCGCGCCGCCGCAGTCGGCGCATTGGGAGTGGCTTGAGGCCACGCTGCGCGAGCTGATGGCTCGCTACGGCTATCGCAACATCCGCACACCCATCGTCGAGCCCACCGCGCTGTTCGTGCGCGGCCTGGGCGAGGTCACCGACATCGTCGAGAAGGAGATGTACTCCTTCGAGGACAAGCTCAACGGTGAGCAGCTCACGCTGCGGCCCGAAAACACCGCGGGCGTGGTGCGTGCCGCGCTCGAGAGCAACATGCTCTACGACGGTCCGCGTCGCCTGTACTACATGGGCCCGATGTTCCGCCACGAGCGCCCGCAGCGCGGCCGGTACCGCCAGTTCCACCAGTTCGGCGCCGAGGCACTGGGCTTTGCCGGGCCTGACGTCGATGCCGAACTCATCGTGCTGGCCTGCGATCTTTGGCGGGCTCTGGGACTCACCGGCATCGAGCTCGAGATCAACAGCCTGGGCCAGCCGCCCGAGCGGCTGGCGCACCGCCAGGCGCTGATCGCCTATCTCGAATCGCACGCCGACCAGCTCGACGACGACGCGAAGCGGCGCCTGCACAGCAACCCGCTGCGCATCCTGGACACCAAGAACCCCGCGATGCAGGCCTTGGTGAATGCCGCGCCGCGCCTGATGGACCACCTGGGCGCCGAATCGCTCGCGCACTTCGAGCGCTTGAAGGCGCTGCTGGATGCGCATGGCGTTACTTACCGCATCAACCCGCGCCTGGTGCGCGGCATGGATTACTACAACCTCTCGGTGTTCGAGTTCGTCACCACACAACTCGGCTCCCAAGGCACGGTGTGCGCGGGCGGCCGCTACGACGGCCTGTTCGAGCAGATCGGTGGCAAGCCCACGCCAGCCGTTGGCTGGGCGCTCGGCATGGAGCGCATCCTGGAATTGCTGAAGGAGCAGGGCCGATTGCCCGACGTGCCGGTGCCCGACGCTTACGCCGTGGTACCCGGCGCGGCCGACCTGCCGCGCGTGATGCCGGTGCTGCGTGCGCTGCGCGCGGCCGGCGTGCGCGTTCAGATGCACGCTGGCGGCGCCGATGGCATGGGCAGCATGAAGTCGCAATTCAAGAAGGCCGACGCCAGCGGCGCCCGCTGGGCGCTCATCTTCGGCAGTGACGAGCTCGCCCAGGGCCAGGTTGCTCTCAAGCCCTTGCGTGGCGAGCGCGGTGAGGCCAACGCCCAGGCGTTGCTCCCACTGGCCGACACGGCCGCGCTCGCGGCTCGCGTGCGCACCGCCTGAGGGTGCCAGCGCCCTCCCTACAATCCAGCACTTTCGCGCAAGAACCAAGCCATGGCCAAGCACCTCGACCTCGAAGAACAGGAACAGCTCGATCAGCTCAAGCACTTCTGGGACAAGTACGGCAATGCCATCACCTGGGTGCTGATTGCCGTGATGGGCAGTTTTGCCGCCTGGAACGGCTGGAACTGGTGGCAGCGCAATCAGGGCGCCAAGGCCGCAGCCTTGTATGAAGAGATGGACAGCGCTGCTGCGGCCAAGGACCTCGAGCGCATTGAACGCGTCTTGACCGACATGCGTGCCGACTTCGGCGGCACCACCTTCACGGGCCAGGCCGGCCTGCTGGCCGGCAAGGTGCTGTTCGAGAACGGCCAGGCCGACAAGGCCCGCGCCGCACTGCAAGGCGTGATCGATGGCAGCAAGGATGCCGGCCTGCAGGCCGTGGCGCGTTTGCGCCTGGCCTCGGTGGAGCTGGAGGCCGGCCAGGCCGAGGCCGCACTGAAGGTGTTGCAGGCCAGCGCACCCGCTGCCTTCGAACCGCTGCTGGCCGATCGACGCGGCGACGTGCTGATGGCGCAGGGCAAGGCCGATGAAGCCAAGGCCCAGTACCAGGCGGCGTGGAACGCGCTCCAGCCCCTCAGCGACGCCCGGCGCCTGGTGGCCATCAAGCTCGCTGCGCTCGGCGTGGCGGTGGAGCCGGAGGCACGCTCATGAACCGTGGTCTTGTTGCCGTGGCCCTTGCGCTGTGCGCCACCGTGCTGGTGGCCTGCTCGTCGGGCCCAAAGCGTCCCGAGCCCACGCCGCTGGGGCCGGCCAGCGCCCTTATCGGTACGCGCCTGATCTGGACCGCCAACGTGGGCGAGGGCGGTGTCGGCTTCGTGCCGGTGTCTGCCGGCGGCCGAGTGGCGGCCGCCAGCGCGGCGGGCGTGGTGGCCACCATCGATTCCACCAGTGGCGCCGACCTGTGGCGTGTCGACCTGCGCACGCCACTGTCGGCTGGCGTCGGCAGCGACGGTGAGACGGTGGCGGTCATCACCCGCGACAACCTGTTGGTGGCCCTGGGCGACGGCAAGCAGCGCTGGCGCGTGCGCCTGGCGGCGCGCTCGTTCACGCCGCCGCTGGTGGCCGGTGGGCGGGTTTTTGTTTTCACGGCCGACCGCAGCGTGGCCGCTTACGACGCCGCCAATGGCGCGCGTCTGTGGTCGCAGACGCGCACCGCCGACCCGCTGGTGCTCAGCCGTCCAGCGGCGCTGGCCGCGGTGGGTGACACGTTGGTGGCCGGGGTTTCCGGCCGCCTGGTGGGCTTCAACCCCGACAACGGGGCCGTGCGCTGGGAAGTGCCGGTGGCCAGCGCCCGCGGCACCAACGAGGTGGAACGTCTGGTGGATATCGTCGCGCCCGTGGGCCGCATCGGTGGCAGCGTCTGCGTACGTGCCTACGGTGCGGCCGTGGGGTGCGTTGACACGCAGCGCGGCCAACCGGTCTGGACGCGCCCGGCCAATGGCACCAGCGGCGTGCACGGCGACGACCGACTGGTCTTCGGCGCCGAAAGCGACGGCACGCTGGTGGCCTGGCGCCGCGACAGCGGCGAACCCGCCTGGCGCAGCGAACGCCTCAAGCACCACCCGCTGGGCGCACCGCTGGCCCTGGGCCGGGTGTTCGCCGTGCCCGACGGCAACGGCCTGGTGCATCTGCTCTCACGCGAGGACGGCAGCGAAATGGCGCGCCTGAGCACCGACGGCTCGGCCATCGTTTCCCCCCTGGTGCTCGCCGGGGACGCGCTCGTGGCCATGACCAGCCGGGGCAACCTCTACGCCTGGCGTCCCCAGTGAAAGTGCCCTCTTGAAACCCGTCATCGCCCTCGTCGGTCGCCCCAACGTCGGCAAATCCACGCTCTTTAACCGCCTCACAGGCACGCGCGACGCCATCGTTGCCGACTTCGCCGGCCTCACCCGCGACCGCCACTACGGCAACGGCCGCATCGGCAAGCGCGAGTACATCGTCATCGACACCGGCGGCTTCGAGCCCGACGCCGGCGAGGGCAGCATCTACCGCGAAATGGCCCGCCAGACACGACAGGCGGTGGCCGAGTGCGACGTCGTTATCTTCGTGGTCGACGCGCGCGCCGGCCTGAGTGCCCAGGACCACGACATCGCCAACTACCTGCGCCGCCTGGGCAAACCTTGCCTGCTGGTGGCCAACAAGGCCGAGGGCATGACCGCGGGCGCGCAACTGGTGGAGTTCTTCGAGCTCGGCCTGGGTGAGGTGCTGCCGGTGTCGGCCGCGCACGGGCAGGGCGTGCGCTCCATGCTCGAGTCCGCGCTTGAGCGCATCCCGGGCCTGCCGCCGGAAGACGAGGACGAGCCCGAAGCCGACACCGGTGTGATCCGCCTCGCCGTGGCCGGCCGGCCCAACGTCGGCAAGTCCACCCTGATCAACGTCTGGCTTGGCGAGGAGCGCCTGGTGGCCTTCGACATGCCCGGCACCACCCGTGATGCGATCCGGGTGCCGTTCGAGCGCAAGGGCCAGAAATTCGAGCTGATCGATACCGCCGGCCTGCGCCGCAAGGGCAAGGTGTTCGAGGCCATCGAAAAGTTCTCCGTCGTCAAGACGCTGCAGGCCATCGAAGGCGCCCATGTGGTGTTGCTGTTGCTGGACGCCACGCAGGGCGTGACCGACCAGGATGCCCACATCGCCGGCTACATCCTCGAGAGCGGACGCGCCGTGGTGTTGGCCATCAACAAATGGGACGCGGTGGATGCCTACCAGCGCGAGCAGATCGAGCGCCAGATCGAGACCCGGCTGGCGTTTCTGAAGTTCGCTTCGCTGCACCTGATCTCGGCGCGCAAGCGCCAGGGCCTGGAGCCGGTCTGGAAGTCCATCGGCCAGGCGCACGCTTCGGCCATGCGCAAGATGTCCACGCCGCTGCTGACACGCCTGCTGGCCGAGTCGGTGGCCTTTCAGGCGCCGCCGCGCAGCGGTGGCGGCCGGCCCAAGATGCGCTACGCCCACCAGGGTGGCATGAACCCGCCCGTGATCGTGATCCACGGCAATGCGCTCGACCGCGTGCCCGACGCCTACACGCGCTTCCTCGAAGGGCGCTTTCGCAAGGCTTTCGACCTGGTGGGAACGCCACTGCGCATCGAGTACCGAACCGCCGACAACCCGTTCAAGAACGGCTGATTTCCCCATTCGGCGGTGGGAATGCCCCTGTGGTATGTTCCACGTTCCGAAACGTCGAACACGGAGCATATCGTGAGCAACAACAAAGGTCAGCTCTTGCAAGACCCTTTCCTGAACCAGCTGCGCCGGGAACATGTGCCGGTGTCGATTTATCTGGTCAACGGCATCAAGCTGCAGGGCCAGATCGAATCTTTCGACCAGTACGTGGTGCTGCTGCGCAACACGGTCACGCAGATGGTCTACAAGCACGCCATCTCCACCATCGTGCCGGGGCGTCCGATTCAGTTCTCGGCGAACCCCTCCGAAGAACCCAACGCCTGAGCGCCGCCCGCGCAAACGCCCCTGGCCCGCACGTGCAGGCGGGGCGGGCAACGCAGGGCGCGTTGCCCCTCTGATTTGACCTCCGAGCCCCGCTCCGCCACCAGCACCCCCGCCGTCATTCTGGTCGGCGTGGACTTTGGCTTGCCGCATTTCGATGGCGAGCTGCTAGAACTTGGTCTGCTTGCCGAGACAGCGGGCTACCGTGTGGCCGAACGGGTGGCCTGCAAGCGTCGTGCGCCCGATCCCGCGCTCTTCGTGGGCTCCGGCAAGGCCGACGAAATCAAGATGCTCGCCCAGGCGACCGGTGCCACCGAGGTGCTGTTCGATCAATCGCTGAGCCCTGCGCAACAGCGCAACCTCGAGCGTCACCTGGGCCTGCCGGTCAACGACAGAACGCTGCTCATCCTCGAGATATTTGCCCAGCGCGCGCGCAGCCACGAGGGCAAGCTCCAGGTGGAGCTCGCCCGGCTGCAGTACCTCTCCACCCGGCTGGTGCGGCGCTGGTCGCACCTGGAACGCCAGAGTGGTGGCATCGGCATGCGCGGCGGCCCCGGCGAAACGCAGATCGAACTCGACCGCCGCATGATCGCCGAGGCCATCAAGCGCACCAAGGAGCGGCTCGAGAAGGTCAAGAAGCAACGTGCCACGCAGCGCCGCCAGCGCGAACGGCGCGACGCCTTCACCATCTCCCTGGTGGGCTACACCAACGCCGGCAAGAGTTCACTCTTCAACGCTCTGGTGAAAGCGCGCAGCTACGCGGCGGACCAGCTTTTCGCCACCCTCGACACCACCACCCGACAGCTCTACCTGGGCGAGGCTGGCCGCACCGTGTCGTTGTCCGACACCGTGGGCTTCATTCGCGATCTGCCACACGGCCTGGTAGACGCCTTTGCCGCGACGCTGCAGGAAGCCGCCGAGGCCGATTTGCTGCTGCACGTGGTTGACGCGTCCAACCCCGATCACCCGGAGCAGATCGCCGCCGTGGAACGGGTGCTGGGCGAGATCGGCGCCGCCGATATCCCCCAGTTGCTGGTCTTCAACAAGGTCGACGCCATCGATCCGGCGCGCAAGCCGCGCCAGCGGCTCGACACGTTCGAGGTTGGCGCACGCCTGCTGCCGCGCCTGTTCGTCAGTGCGCATGAGGGCACCGGGTTGCCCGAATTGCGGGCATGGCTGGCGGCCGAAGTGGCACGCCGCAGTTCGGGCGGCGCGACACAAGACCCCCAGGAAGCACTTGAATCCGGGAACCCCCCGGCCTGATTCGGCACAATGGCATGACACCGTTGCACACAGGAACCTCTCACAGCATGGATGTGACCCCTACCCACCCGCATTCCGGCCAGCCTCGCCGAAGCTGGAGCCGCTGGCGCGGCATGTTCAATCTCAACGATCCCCGCTGGGGTCGGGACGAGGGCGGGCAGGACGGCCGCAGCGACGAAGATCCTCGCGGCGGGCAACGTCCGCGCGGCCAGGGCCCCAACCAGGGGCCACCCGACCTCGATGAACTCTGGCGCGACTTCAACCGCAAGCTGGGCGGATTGCTGGGCAATCGCCGCGGCGGTGGTGGCGGCGGGCAGGGGGGCGGCATGGGTGGCGGCGGCGGCGGTGGCTTCACGCCGAATCCCAAGGCCGCCGGGGTGGGCGCGGGCCTCATCCTCGGCGTCGCCTTGCTGATCTGGCTCGGCACCGGCTTCTTCATCGTGCAGGAAGGCCAGCAAGCGGTGGTGACGCAGTTCGGCCGCTACCACAGCACAGTGGGCGCGGGCTTCAACTGGCGTCTGCCTTACCCCGTGCAGCGCCACGAAACCGTGTTCGTGACGCAACTGCGATCGGTCGACGTGGGGCGCGACAACGTGGTGCCCGCCACCGGCCTGCGCGAGTCGTCCATGCTCACCGAGGACGAGAACATCGTCGACATCAAGTTCGTGGTGCAGTACCGCCTGAGCGATGCGCGCGCCTTCCTCTTCGAGAGCCGTGACCCCGACCTGGCCGTGCTCAAGGCCGCCGAAACGGCGGTGCGCGAGGTGGTGGGCAAGATGCGCATGGACGCCGTGCTCGCCGAGGAGCGTGACCAGATTGCGCCGCGCGTGCGTGCATTGATGCAGACCATCCTCGACCGCTACAAGGTCGGTATCGAGGTCGTGGCGGTGAACCTGCAGCAAGGCGGCGTGCGCCCGCCCGAGCAGGTGCAGGCGGCGTTCGACGACGTGCTTCGTGCCGGCCAGGAGCGTGAGCGCGCCAAGAACGACGCCGAGGCCTATCGCAACGATGTGGTCCCGCGTGCCCGCGGTACGGCTTCGCGCCTGACCGAGGAGGCCGAGGGTTACAAGGCGCGCATCGTCGCGCAGGCCCAGGGTGACGCGCAGCGCTTCCGCTCGGTGCTGGCCGAGTACCAGAAGGCGCCGCAAGTCACGCGCGAGCGCCTGCACACCGAGGCCATGCAGCAGATCTACAGCAACGTCACCAAGGTGCTGGTGGACACGCGCAACGGCGGCTCCAACCTGCTGTACCTGCCGCTGGACCGGTTGATGCAGGCCGCTGGCGCATCGAACACCGCCCCGACGCCGCCCACCACCATGCCCGGTTCACCCGTGCCGTCATCCAGCCCCCTGGAGCGCGCACCCGATTCGGCCCGCTCGCGTGACCGCGAGAGCCGCTGAACACGGGAGAGCAACACATGAACAAGATCGGATTCCTCATCACCTCGCTCATCGTGGTCCTGGCGATCGCCAGCTCCACCTTGTTCGTTGTCGACCAGCGCCAGTTCGGCGTCGTCTATCAGCTCGGTCAGATCAAGCAGGTCGTCACCGAGCCGGGGCTGAACTTCAAGCTGCCGCCGCCGTTCCAGAACGTGTCGTACATCGACAAGCGCCTTCTCACGCTCGAAAGCCAGGACACAGAGCCCACGCTGACGGCAGAGAAGCAGCGCGTGGTGATCGACTGGTACGTGCGCTGGCGGATCAGCGACCCGCAGGCCTACATCCGCAACGTGGGCGTCAACGAGCGTGCCGGTGCGCTGCAGCTCAACCGCGTGGTGCGAAACTCGTTCCAGCAGGAAGTCAACAAGCGCACCCTGCGCGAACTGCTGTCGGCGCGCCGCGACGACCTCATGCGCGACGTTCAGCGCCAGGTCACCGCCGCCATCCAGAGCGCCAACCAGCCCTGGGGCATGGAGGTGGTCGACGTTCGCATCAACCGCGTCGACTACGCCGAGTCCATCGTGACCTCCGTCTACCAGCGCATGGAGGCCGAGCGCAAGCGCGTGGCCAACGAGTTGCGCTCCACCGGCTTTGCCGAGGGTGAGGCGATCCGCGCCGATGCGGACCGCCAGCGCGAGGTGATCGTGGCCGAGGCCTACCGCGACGCGCAGCGCATCAAGGGCGAGGGCGATGCCTTGGCAGCCGCTGCGTTCTCCGACGCGTTCGGGCGCGATCCGGCCTTCGCGCGCTTTTACCGCCAGCTCGAGGCCTACAAGGCCAGCTTCGCGGGCAAGGGCGATGTGATGCTGGTCGATCCGTCGACCGACTTCTTCGGCACCTTGCGCAGCAGCAACGTGGGCGCGCCCAGGTGAGGGTGCGCACCAAAAGGCCCAAGCGACGCGTGTCATGAGCGACGCCTGGTGGCTCGCGTTGGGCCTGGTGCTGGTGTTCGAGGGGCTGCTGCCCCTGCTGTCGCCGGGTGGCTGGCGTCGCGTGTTCAGCCAGATGCTGGCGATGCGCGACGGGCAGATCCGCTTTTTCGGCCTGATCAGCGTGGCCATCGGCGGGTTGATCGTCCTGCTGTTCGGCTGACGCATTGCCGCGTCGCAAGGGGCGGCGGACCTGCCCGGTAGAATCGCGTTTTTAACAGCGTCCCACAAACGCCATGTCCGCCTGGGTCCTCCCGGATCACATCGCCGATGTCCTGCCCTCCGAGGCCCGGCACATCGAAGAACTCCGCCGAAGCCTTCTTGACACCGCGCGCTCGTATGGCTACGAGCTCGTGATGCCGCCTTTGGTGGAGCACCTGGAGTCGCTGCTCACCGGCACCGGCGAGTCGCTCGACCTGCAGACCTTCAAGCTGGTGGATCAGCTGAGCGGCCGCACGCTGGGCCTGCGCGCCGACAGCACGCCGCAGGTGGCCCGCATCGACGCCCACCTGCTCAACCGCCAGGGCGTAGCCCGCTTGTGCTATTGCGGCCCCGTGGTGCATACCCGGGCCGACCGCCCCGCCGCCACGCGCGAGCCGCTGCAGTTCGGTGCCGAGATCTACGGTCATGCGGGGCTCGAAGCCGACCTTGAGGCCGTCGAACTGGCTCAGGCCTGTCTGCACGCCGCCGGGTTGCGCGATCTCCAGCTCGACCTGGCCGACGTGCGCGTGATCGACGCCGTGCTTGACCCGCTGCACCTGCCCGCTGCCCAGGTGGCTCGTCTGCATGCCGCCCTGACCGCCAAGGACGCGGCCGAGCTGCATGCCCTGTCGCGCGATCTGCCGGTCGCCACCCGCGCCGATCTGGCCGTGCTGCCCAAGCTCTACGGCGATCGGCATGTGCTTGCCGAGGCGCGTCGCGCGCTCACGCCTTCCTCACTGCTGCACGCCGCACTCGACGCTCTGCAATGGCTGGCTGACCACGTGCGTGGCATGCAGCTGTCTTTCGATCTCTCCGATCTGCGCGGCTACGCCTACTACAGCGGCGTGCGTTTTGCGGTGTTCGCGCGTGACGCGCGCGGTCCGGTGACCGATATCGCCCGCGGTGGCCGCTACGACGAGGTCGGTGCCATCTTCGGCCGCAAACGCCCCGCCGTGGGTTTCAGCCTCGATCTCAAAGAGCTGGTGGGCGCTGTCGCACCGCGTCCGCTGGCCGCCGCTGTCCGCGCCCCATGGGGCAGCGAACCGGGCCTGCGCGAAGCCATCTCCGCCCTGCGGGCGCAGGGCCAGACCGTGGTGTGCGCTTTGCCGGGCCATGGCCACCATGTCGATGAATTCCATTGCGACCGCGAGCTGGTGCCCGACACCACGCGCGCGGGTGCCTGGACCGTAAGAACCCTCTGATTGGAAGACGCGATGAGCAACAAGGGCAGCGCCGCAACCCCCGGGCGCAACGTGGTGGTGGTCGGCACCCAGTGGGGTGACGAAGGCAAGGGCAAGCTGGTCGACTGGCTGACCGAAACCGCGCAGGGCGTGGTGCGCTTCCAGGGTGGCCACAACGCCGGGCACACGCTGGTCATCAACGGCGTCAAGACCGCGCTGCACCTCATCCCCAGCGGCATCATGCGCGCAGGCGTCAAGTGCTACATCGGCAATGGCGTGGTGCTGTCGGTCGGCAAGCTGTTCGAGGAAATTGCAGGCTTGGAGAAAGCCGGTGTGGAGGTGCGTTCGCGTCTGCGCGTAAGCGAAGCCTGCCCGCTGATCCTGCCGTTTCATGCCGCGATCGACATTGCGCGCGAGGCCGCCAAGGTCAAGGCCGGCACCGAGAAGATCGGCACCACAGGCCGCGGCATCGGGCCTGCCTACGAGGACAAGATCGCGCGCCGCGCGTTGCGCGTGCAGGACCTGAAGTACCCCGAACGCTTCGCGACCAAACTGCGCGAGCTGCTGGATCTGCACAACCATGTCCTCACCAGCTGGCTGCACTCGGCCGACATGGCCTGGGACGACAAGATCGCACCGTACATGAAGGACGGCGCGATCCAGTTCGAGCCGGTATATGCCGAGGCCATGCGCCAGGCCGAAGCGCTCAAGCCCATGATCGCCGACGTGTCGCGCGAGTTGAACGAGGCGCACAAGGCTGGCGTCAACCTGCTGTTCGAAGGCGCTCAAGGCACGCTGCTCGACATCGACCACGGCACCTACCCCTTCGTCACGTCCAGCAACTGCGTGGCCGGCAACGCCGCCGCGGGTGCCGGCGTGGGCCCGCAGCTGCTGCATTACGTGCTGGGCATCACCAAGGCCTATTGCACGCGCGTGGGCGGCGGCCCTTTCCCCACCGAACTCGATTGGGAGAAAGAGGGCACGCCCGGCTGGCACATGTCCACGGTGGGCGCCGAGAAGGGTGTCACCACCGGTCGCTCGCGCCGTTGCGGCTGGTTCGATGCCGCACTGCTCAAGCGCTCGGCGCAGGTCAATGGCCTCTCCGGCCTGTGCATCACCAAGCTCGATGTGCTCGACGGCCTGTCCGAGCTGCAGCTGTGTACCGGCTACGAGCTTGACGGCGAACGCATCGACATCCTGCCCATGGGCGCCGACGACATTGCGCGCTGCAAGCCGATCTACGAAACCATCCCGGGCTGGACGGAAAGCTCCGTCGGCGTAACGCGCTACGAAGACCTGCCTGTCAACGCCCGCCTGTACCTGCAGCGTATCCAGGAGACCACCGGCGTGCCCATTCACGTGGTGTCCACCAGCCCCGACCGCGACCACACCATCCTGCTGCACCACCCGTTCCACGGGTAATTCCGGGTAGGGCGTTCGCTTCTGTCAGACCACACTTTTCCGATCCCCCTCCCGGAGTCCGCATGCTCACCGAAGACGGCAAACACCTCTACGTCTCCTACGACGAGTACCACAACCTGATCGAGAAGCTCGCGCTCAAGGTCTACCAGTCGGGCTGGGAGTTCGACACCATCCTGTGCCTGGCGCGCGGCGGCATGCGCCCGGGCGACATCCTCTCGCGCATCTTCGACAAGCCGCTGGCCATCATGTCGACCAGCTCCTACCGCGCCGAGGCCGGCACGGTGCAGGGCAAGCTCGACATCGCGCGCTACATCACCACGCCCAAGGGCGAGATCGCGGGCAAGGTGCTCCTGGTCGATGACCTGGCCGATTCCGGCCATACGCTCAAGGTTGTGATTGACCTGCTCAAGAACAACTACGCGCCCATCACCGAGCTGCGCAGCGCGGTGATCTGGACCAAGCAGTTGTCCACATTCACCCCCGACTACTCGGTGGAGTTCCTCCCCACCAACCCCTGGATCCACCAGCCGTTCGAGGGTTACGACAGCCTGCGCCCCGCGCAACTGCTGGAAAAATGGAAGCTCTGATCGCATGAGCGAGCGACGGCTTTCCACCGAACTGATCCACCATCCCTACAAGCCCCCCGAGGGCTTCGAGGCCGTTGCACCCGGCGTGCACAAGGCCTCGACCGTGATCTTCCCGAACGTGCACGCCCTGCGCACGTACGACTGGAAAGACAAGAGCGGCTACACCTACGGCCTCCACGGTACGCCCACCACGTTCACGCTGGAAGAGCGCATCGCCACGCTGGAAGGCGGGCGCTTCTGCGTGCTCGCCCCCAGCGGCTTGTCGGCGCTGGCGTTGGTCGACATGGCCTTCCTGCGCAGCGGCGACGAACTGCTGATTCCCGACAACGCCTATGGGCCCGGCAAGGCCTTTGCGGCCGGTGAGCTGGCGGCCTGGGGTATCACGCACCGTTTCTACAACGCCATGGACCCGGCCGACCTGGCCGCGAAGATCACGCCGGCCACGCGCCTGGTGTGGTTCGAGGCGCCCGGCTCGATCACCCTGGAATTCCCGGACGTGCCGGCCCTGGTGGCGGTGGTCAATGCCGCAAACGCAGGCCGCGTGCGCCCCATCGTCACCGCACTCGACAACACCTGGGGCGCCGGCATTGCCTTCTGCGCCTTCGACCTCGGTGTGGACGTTTCCATGCAGGCGCTCACCAAGTACCCCAGCGGTGGTGCCGACGTCCTCATGGGCTCGGTCGTCACGCGCGACGAGGCATTGCACCGCGAGGTGCTGCTGTGCCACATGCGCCTGGGTCTGGGTGTGTCGGCCAACGACGCCGAGCTTGTGTTGCGTGGGCTGCAGACCATCGAACTGCGCTACCACCAGCAAGACGCCACGACCCGCGAGCTGGCCACCTGGCTGCAGACTCAGCCAGGGGTGGCGCGCGTGTTCCACCCAGCCTTGCCCGGCTCGCCCGGCCACGCGGTGTGGCAACGCGACGCGCGGGCCGCCGCCTGTCTGTTCAGCGCCGCTTTCGACGCGTCGATCCCGCAGCAACGCATCGACGCCTTCTGCGATGCCTTGCGTTGCTTCAAGCTCGGCTGGAGCTGGGCTGGCCCCATCAGCCTGTGCGCGCCGTACCACGTGCCAGGCATCCGTGCGCTGGGTTGGCCGTATGCGGGGGGTCTGGTACGCTTTGCCGCAGGTTTGGAGGGCGTCGAAGACCTCCGTGCCGACCTGGCCCAGGCGTTGCCCCGGCTGCACCCCTGATCCCTTCAACCCTTGCAGGAACATCGCATTGGCCACCCCCAACTACGGATATGAGAAGCGCCAGCGCGAGCTGGCCAAGAAGCAAAAGAAGGAAGAGAAGGCACGCCAGAAGGCCGCCCGCAAGACGGACGAGGGCGCTCAACCTGGCGATGAACCGCAGGGCGATGTCGGCGCCGGTGGTGCTGGTGCGCCAGGCGGCGAGGGCGGCAGCGCCGACTGAAGCCTCGCCCCGCCCGTGACAGCAGGGCAGCGCTAGCGGGTTTCGCTGGCCATCAGTTCCAGCGCTGCGCTGCGCATCGCGCTGGCCGAGCGGTCGGCCAGCACGCAGGGCAGGGCCTGCGCCAGGCGTTGAAAATTGCGCTGGGTTGACGTGCGGTAGGTGGGGTCGTAGTGCCGCACCAGCAAATCCAGAACCACCGCCGGGATGTCGCCGTCACGCACCTGTTGCGTCCATCCAGCGACGACCTCGGCACCCCGCACCTCACGCAGTGCCTGCAGTCGTTCAATGAAGAAGGCCGGCTGCTGCACGAAGAAGTCGTAGTCCTCCAGCAGCAGCGCCACCCGTTCCTCGTCGGCCAGTTGCAGCGCGATGCATTCGCTGGCTCGCATGGCGTCCATCAAGGCATCGGGTACGCGCAGGTTCCCCACTTTCTTGCTCTCGCTTTCCACGTACACCGGTCGCGCCGGGTCGAACCGGCGCAGCGTGTCCCACACCAGCGAATCGAAGCGCTTCTGGCTGGGCTGTGGTTGCCCCGGCAGCAGGCCGAGCACAGAACTGCGGTGGCTCGCCAGGCCTTCGAGGTCGAGCACCTGGGCGCCTTCGGCAGCCAGTGCCTGCAGCAGCCTTGTCTTGCCGCTGCCCGTGGGACCGCACAGCACGCGGTAGCGCAGGCGGCTGGCCTGTTGCGGCAGGTCTTCCACCAGCGCCGCACGCCAGGCCTTGTAGCCTCCTTCGATCAGGGTCACGTGAAAGCCGATGGCGCCCAGGATGGTGGCCAGCGCGCCACTGCGATTGCCGCCGCGCCAGCAGTACACCAGCGGTCGCCAGCCCTTGGGTTTGTCGATCACCTCGCGTTCGATGTGCGCCGCGATGTTGCGCGCCGACAGCGCTGCGCCGCGCTTCTTGGCCTCGAAGGCACTGACCTGCTTGTACATCGTGCCGATGGCGATGCGCTCGGCGTTGTCCAGTGTGGGCCAGTTCAGCGCTCCAGGCACGTGGTCGAGCGCGTGCTCGTCCTCGGTGCGGGCGTCGATGATGGTGTCGAATTCGGCGAGGCGGCGCAGGGCGTCGGCTGCGCTCAACGTGGCAACGGGCATGGCCGGATTATCCGGCGGCCACCAGCTTTCTCAGTTCGGGCCAGACGGTGTCGCGCATGATGGGCTGCGCCTTCTCGTTGGGGTGGATACGGTCGCTCTGGAACAGCGCCAGTGGGTCGGCGGTGTCGGCCACGCCCTTGAGGAAGAAGGGCACCAGCGCCGTCTTTTCCTCGCGCGCCACCGTGCTGAAAAGATCGCGGAACTCCTGTGCGTACTTGGCACCGTAATTGGGCGGCATGTCCATGCCCAGCAGCAGCACCCGCGCGCCCGCCGCCTTGGAGGCCTTCACCATCGCGGTGAGGTTGTCGCGTGTCATGTTCAGGGGCAGGCCGCGCAGCGCGTCGTTGCCACCCAGCTCGATGACGACCACCGCCGGCTGGTGTTGTTTGAGCAGGGCGGGCAGGCGGGAGCGCCCACCGGACGTGGTGTCGCCGCTGATGCTGGCGTTGACCAGGCGTGCGTTCAACTTCTCGCTCGCGAGCCGCTGCTCGGTGAGCGCGACCCAGCCGCTGCCACGGCGCAGGCCGTACTCGGCGCTCAGCGAGTCGCCCACCACCAGCACCACCGGGGCGGGCTTGCCCTGAGCCTGCAGCGCGCCGACATGCCCCAATGACAGCGCTGTCATGAGGCACAGGCTAAAGTGGCGGCGATTCGAACTCGGGAAATGCTTCATGTCGGATGTGATGATTGCGGTCAGCCATGTGTTCAAGTCGGTCACCGACTCGACGGGCACGCTGACCATTCTGCGGGATATCGATTTCTCCGTGCGCCGCGGCGAGACGGTGGCGATCGTGGGCGCCTCGGGCTCGGGCAAGAGCACGCTGCTGTCGATTGTTGCGGGCTTGGATACGCCCACACAGGGAACGGTTCACATCGATGGGGCCGATCTGTTTGCGCTCGATGAGGACCGCCGCGCCGGCCTGCGTGCGGCCAAGGTGGGCTTCGTGTTCCAGAGCTTTCAGCTGCTGGCCAACCTGACCGCGCTGGAGAACGTGATGCTGCCGCTGGAGCTGGCCGGGCGGCGCGATGCGCGGTTGGCCGCCACCGCGATGCTGCAGCGCGTGGGTCTGGGCGAGCGCTTGAACCACTATCCCAAGGTGCTATCGGGCGGCGAGCAACAGCGTGTGGCGTTGGCGCGCGCCTTCGTGGTGCGCCCGGCCGTGCTGCTGGCCGACGAGCCCACCGGCAGCCTGGATTTCGCCACCGGCGAGGCGGTGATGGCGCTGATGTTCGAACTCAACCGCGAGCAGAACACCACCCTGGTGCTGGTCACGCACGACCGGGGCATTGCCGAACGTTGCGATCGGCGCATCACCATCGCCGCCGGGCAGGTGGCGGACATCAGCAGCGGTGCCGCCACCGCGAAGGCGGTCTGAGCCGAGGCGGGATAATCCCGCCATGTCTTCTGCACCCAAAGCCCCGTCCACCACGAAGGTCCTGTTCGGTTTCCACGCCGTGGGCGTGCGCCTCAAGACGGCGCCGCAAAGCATTGTTGAAGTGGTGTTCGAGGGCACGCGGCGTGATGCGCGCATGCGCCAGTTCCTGGAGCGTGCGAAAGAGGCGGGCGTACGCCTGATCGAGGCCGATGCGTTGCGCATCGCGAAGCTGGCCGGCAGCCACGGCCACCAGGGTGTGGCCGCGCGGGTGCTGCCGATCGAGCAGGCCCGCTCGCTGGACGATTTGCTCGACCAGCTCGAAGGCACGGGTGAAGCCCCGCTGCTGCTGGTGCTCGACGGCGTGACCGACCCGCACAACCTGGGCGCCTGCCTGCGTGTGGCCGATGGCGCCGGCGCACACGCCGTCATCGCCCCCAAGGACCACGCCGTGGGCCTGAACGCCACCGTGGCCAAGGTGGCCAGCGGCGCGGCCGAGACGGTGCCTTATTTCATGGTGACCAACCTGGCGCGCACCCTGAACGAACTCAAGGAACGCAACATCTGGGTCATTGGCACCAGCGATGACGCGCCTAAGACGGTTTACCAGGTGGACCTGAAGGGCCCGGTGGCCCTGGTGCTGGGCGCAGAGGGCCCGGGCATGCGCCAGCTCACGCGCAAGACCTGCGACGAGCTGGTCAGCATCCCCATGCGCGGGGCGGTGGAAAGCCTCAACGTGTCGGTGGCCAGCGGCGTGTGCCTGTACGAAGCCTTGCGACAACGCGAGGTGTGACGTGGTCGAAGCGCTGCGCGAGACGGTACGCTCGGCGCGCGCCATCGTCTTGCTCAGCGGCGCCGGCATGAGCGCCGAGTCGGGCGTACCTACCTTTCGCGACGCGCTCACGGGGCTGTGGGCGCAGTTCGACCCGCAGCAGCTCGCCACCGAAGCGGCGTACCGCCGCAACCCAGCCCTGGTATGGGACTGGTACGCCGAGCGGCGCGAGGCCATTGCCCGGGTGCATCCCAATGCCGGGCACCGCGCCATTGCGCCGTTCCAGCAGCGCCACCCGGGGCGCCTGACGCTGATCACGCAGAACGTGGATGGCCTGCACCAGCGCGCGGGCAGTCCCGGGGTGCTGCCCCTGCACGGCAACATCGCCGAGGATGGCTGGCTGGACGCGCCGCGAACCTGCTGCCAGAAGGAGGCCATCGAGCCCGGTCGACCGCCGCGCTGCCCGGTGTGCGGGAACCTGCGCCGCCCCGCGGTGGTGTGGTTTGGCGAGATGCTGCCGGAGCCCGAACTGAGTGCTGCCCAGGCCGCCGCCGAGGCATGTGACCTGATGCTCGTGGTGGGCACGTCGGGGGAGGTGTACCCGGCCGCGGGGCTGGCCGGGGTGGCACGCCGTGCCGGTGCAGGCGTGGTGATCGTCAACCCGCACGAGACCGCGCTCGATGATGTGGCCCACGTCACATTGCGCCAGACCGCAGCGCAGGCGCTGCCAGCCTTGCTGGCCGAGCCAGGCTAACCGCTGCTCGCGCCTTCGAGCGTTTCGAGCAGCTCGGTCTCGATCTCGATCTGCCGCTTGTTCACCTGCAGCGGTGCGCCGCTGATGAGGAAGGTGTCTTCCACGCGCTCGCCCAGCGTGGTGATCTTGGCCAACTGCACGCTCACGCCGTGGCGCGCCAGCACACGCGAGATGCCGTATAGCAGGCCGGCGCGGTCGCTGGCGGACACCGACAGCAGCCAGCGCTGGGCCTTTTCGTCGGGGCGCAGGTCCACCCGCGGCGTGATGGGAAAGCTCTTGACCCGCCGCGACAGGCGCCCCTTGGTGGGCGGCGGCAGCGGCCCGCGGGCATCGATCACCTGCGCCAGCCGGTTCTCCACCATCGCCACCAGCTCCCGGTAGTGCTCGGCCAGTTCGGGTACCACGACCTGGAAGGTGTCGAGCGCGTGGCCTGTCATGGTGGTGTGCACGCGCGCATCGAGGATGCTGAACTGCGACATGTCGAAGTAGCCGCAGATGCGCGCGAAAAGATCGCTCTGGTCCGGCGCATACACCAGCACCTGCAGACCTTCGCCCTCGGGTGACAGGCGCGCGCGCACGATGCAGCGTTGCGGGTCGCGATCGGCTTTGGCGAGCTCGCGCGTGAGCACGCGCGTGTGCCAGGCGATTTCGTCGGCCTGGTGGCGCATGAAGTAACTCACGTCCAGCGTGTCCCACAGCGTTTTGTGCGCGTTGTGGGGCAGGGTGTGCAGCGCCAGCAGCTGCAACGCCTCGCGCTTGCGGCCTTCGATTTCGGCACCCGGGTCGGGTGCACGGCCGCCCAGCACGCGCAGCGTGTAGCGGTACAGGTCTTCCAGCAGTTTGCCTTTCCAGGCGTTCCACACCTTGGGGCTGGTGCCACGGATGTCGGCCACGGTGAGCAGGTACAGCGCGGTGAGGTGGCGCTCATTGCCCACGCGGCGCGCAAAATCGGCGATCACGTCCGGGTCGGACAGGTCGGCCTTCTGCGCCAGGCGGCTCATGGTCAGGTGCTCGGCCACCAGGAACTCGATCAGCCTGGCGTCCTCGCGGTCGATGCCGTGCTGACGGCAAAAGCTGCGCACGTCGTGTGCGCCGAGTTCGGAATGGTCGCCGCCGCGGCCCTTGGCGATGTCGTGAAACAGCGCCGCCACGTACAGGATCCAGGGCTTGTCCCAACCCGCCGCGAGCTGGGAGCAGAACGGGTATTCGTGCGAGTGCTCGGCGATGAAGAAGCGGCGCACGTTGCGCAGCACCATGAGGATGTGCTGATCCACGGTGTAGACGTGGAACAGGTCGTGCTGCATCTGCCCGACGATGTTGCGGAACACCCAGAGGTAGCGCCCGAGCACCGAGGTCTGGTTCATGAGCCGCATGGCGTGCGTGATGCCCTGGGGCTCCATGATGATGCGGCGGAAGGTTTCGCGGTTGACCGGATCGCTGCGGAAACGCCCGTTCATGACCGAACGCGCGTTGTAGAGCGCACGCAGCGTGCGCGCCGACAGGCCCTTCACGCCCACCGTGGTCTGGTAGATGTGGAAGGTCTCCAGAATGGCGTGCGGCTGCTGGATATAGAGGTTGTCGTGCGCCACCTCCAGCATGCCGCCCTTTTCCAGGAAGCGCTCGTTGATCGGGCGCAGTCGCTGCACACCGGGCTCTGCGCTGGCCAGGCGCTCCTCGATGTTGAGCAGCAGGATCTGGTTGAGCTGTGTGACGGCCTTGGCGGCCCAGTAGTAGCGCTTCATCAGCGCTTCGCTGGCACGCCGCGTGCCGCGCGGATTGGTCTCGCCGGGCGCAGGCAACTGGGCCTTGAAGCCGAAGGACTCGGCCACCGCGGTCTGCAGATCGAACACCAACCGGTCCTCGCGGCGCCGGGCGATCAGGTGCAGCCGCGCGCGGATCAGGCTCAACAGCGCTTCGTTGGCCTTGATCTGGCGGGCCTCCAGCGGGGTGGCCAGGCCGGTGCGCGCCAGCTCGTCCCAGCTGCGGCCCAGGCCCGCGGCCTTCGCCACCCAGAGGATGATCTGCAGGTCGCGCAGGCCACCCGGGCTTTCCTTGCAGTTGGGCTCCAGCGAGTAGGGCGTGTTCTCGAACTTGTGGTGACGCTGGCGCATCTCCAGCGTCTTGGCCACGAAGAAGGCCTTCGGATCCATCGCCTCGCCCAAGCGGCGCACCAGCGCGTTGAAGCCCGCGCGGTGGCCGGTGATGAGGCGGCATTCGAGCAGCGATGTCTGGACCGTGACGTCCTTGCCGGCCTCGGCCACACAGTCGTCGGCCGTGCGCACGCTGGAGCCGATTTCCAGCCCGAGGTCCCAGCAGGCGCCGATGAAGGCCTCGATGCGCGCCTTCAATCCAGCATCGGCGTCGGGCACGCAGCCGTCGGGCAGCAGCACCAGCACGTCCACGTCGGAATGCGGAAACAGCTCGCCGCGCCCGTAGCCCCCCACCGCGAGCAGCGCACAGCGCGGGCCGAAGTCGGCACGCTGCCAGAGGGTCTTCAGGGTGCGGTCGGTGAGGCGGGAGAGCCGCGCCAGTGCCTGGCGCACGCCGCGCGTGGACGCACCGGACTCGGCCAGCTCGGCGAACAAAGCGGCCTTGTCGTCACGGTAGCGCTGGCGCAGCGCGGCCAGGTCGTCCATGGCGCGCGCGGCTTCAGGCGGGGACGGCGGCCGCGGCGCTCACGAAGGCCGGCGGCGCCAGGCTGCCGGCCGACAGGGTGAGCACCTCATAGCCTGTTTCGGTGACGAGCACCGTGTGTTCCCACTGGGCCGAGAGGGATCGATCGCGCGTGACGATGGTCCAGCCGTCACCGAGCTCCTTGATCTCGCGCCGGCCGGCGTTGATCATGGGCTCGATGGTGAAGGTCATGCCGGGCTTGAGTTCTTCGAGCGTGCCCGGGCGGCCGTAGTGCAGCACCTGGGGCTCTTCGTGGAAGCGCTGGCCGATGCCGTGGCCGCAGAACTCGCGCACCACCGAGTAGCCGTTGCCTTCGGCGTAGGTCTGGATGGCATGGCCGATGTCGCCGAGCCGCGCGCCCGGGCGCACCAGCACGATGCCTTTCCACATGGCCTCGTAGGTCACCTGGCACAGGCGGCGCGCCTGCAGCGAGCAGGCTGCCTCACCGCCGATGAGGAACATGCGCGAGTTGTCGCCGTACCAGCCGTCGGGCGTGATGACGGTGACGTCCACGTTGAGGATGTCGCCCTTCTTGAGCGGCTTGTCGTTGGGAATGCCGTGGCACACCACGTGGTTGAGCGAGGTGCACAGGTGGCCGGGGTAGGGCGGGTAGCCGCTCGGCTGGTAGCCGATGGTGGCCGAGCGCGTGCCCTGCTGCTTCATGTACGCCGCAGCCAGCCGGTCGATCTCGAGCGTGGTGATGCCGGGCTGGATCAGCGGCGTGAGATGGTCCAGCACCTCGGAGGCGAGGCGGCACGCGGTGCGCATGCCCTCGATACCGGCGGCGTCCTTGTAGGTGATGCTCATGGGGCCGGATTATCCCACCGGACCCCGCCCGCACACCGCCTCGGGGGGCAATCGCCATGGGGGCGGCAGGTAAAATCGCGGGCTTTCGGCCACCCCGCCCGCGGGTGGTTCAATGCACCACAGGCCCCACCGTGTCCCTGCACCTGCGCACCTTTGATGGCGGACATGCCATCAGCGACTTCAAAGTCCAGCAGCTTCTCCCCCGTCTTCAAGCCATCCACGACAGGATCACCGGCCTCAGCGCGCGCTTCGTGCACCTGGCCGCCTTCGATTCCGCGCCCGATGCCGATACCGAGCGCCGCCTGGGTGAGTTGCTGACTTACGGCGAGCCCGCGCAGGCCGAACACCTCAAGCTCGAAGGCGATGGTGCGCCCGCGCTGATCGTGATGCCGCGCCTGGGCACGGTGTCGCCCTGGGCCTCCAAGGCCACCGACATCGCGCGCAACTGCGGCCTGACCGTGCACCGCGTGGAGCGCCTGGTCGAGTACCGCATCGCGCTCAAGCCCGGGTTGCTCGGCGGCAAACCGGCGTTGACGTCCGAGCAGCGCTGGGCCGTGGCCAGCCTGCTGCACGACCGCATGACCGAGGCCGTGGTGGCCACGCGCGGCGAGGCGCACGCGCTGTTCACCGAACTGCAGGCCGCGCCGATGGAGCGCGTGGACGTGCTGGGCGGCGGTCGCGCTGCTCTCGAGCGTGCCAACGCCGACTGGGGCCTCGCACTGGCCGACGACGAGATCGACTACCTCATCAGCGCCTTCACGGGGCTGGGCCGCAACCCGACCGACGTGGAGCTGATGATGTTTGCGCAGACCAACAGCGAGCACTGCCGCCACAAGATCTTCAACGCGCAGTTCACCATCGACGGCGTGGCGCAGGACAAGAGCCTGTTCGGCATGATCCGCCACACCCACCAGCGCAGCCCGCAGCACACGGTGATCGCCTACGCCGACAACGCCTCGGTGATGGAAGGCCACGACGTGCAGCGCTTCGTGGCGCGATACGACGGTGCCGCGGCCCCGGCCTACCGCGCCGAAGCCGCCACGCACCACGTGCTCATGAAGGTGGAAACGCACAACCACCCCACGGCCATCTCGCCCTTCCCGGGCGCCTCTACCGGCGCGGGCGGCGAGATTCGCGACGAAGGCGCCACCGGGCGCGGCTCTAGGCCCAAGGCTGGCCTCACTGGCTTCTCGGTCGGCAAGCTCTGGGGCGGCCTGAGCGACCAGCCCGGCGGCAAGCCGGAACACATCGCCAGCCCGCTGCAGATCATGACCGAGGGCCCGCTGGGCGGCGCGGCCT
>VFQP010000651.1_pt1 | contig 59779 bp, 99 predicted proteins | sample 3512351 | NCBI WGS metagenome assembly VFQP01 (sample SAMN10412372, study PRJNA504923) | tailings metagenome | isolation source: Relicate 1 Philex TSF1 revegetated site | place: Philippines: Tuba, Benguet | collected 2017-08-29 | reverse complement strand
GTGTGTGTGTGTGTGTGTGTGTGTGTGTGTGTGTGTGTGTGTGTGTGTGTGTGTGATGACCATCTATTTCCCCCTCCTCCTGTGTATTTCTCCCTGCTCCTCCCATCCCATTCACATCATCATCATAATCTGCATCATCATCCCATCCCATTAATCATCTTCATCATCACAACAACAGAGAGCCCCCCCCCGAGGCAATAGGGCCCCTGCACACCCACATAGGCAGCATCCACTTTCACAAAATACTCCTCATGGGTGATGATGCTGTGACAAGAGCAGCACGCCCCGACCTAGAAGCATGGTTGGGTGGGGATGCTACTGTTACCACTGCATTGCCGGGCATGCTTGAGGTATGAATTATGCGTATGCATTGTGTTGTTGTACATATTGCTGTCTGTATATGTTGATCACCTCACACACCCTCTCAGTACCCCTTGTTACCGCCTTGTACATACTCCTCCCCCTCACACATCCCCCCCTCACACATCCCCCCCTCACACATCACCCTCCCACAGCGTTCCCCCCTCACACATCCCTCCCACACATATCCTCCCTCCCACACATATCCTCCCTCCCACACATATCCTCCCTCCCACACAGATCCTCCCACTGGGTGCATCCAAAGGCACTGGTGTAGGCATGATCCTCCCCCAGCTAGGTGTCTCCTGGGAGCACGTGCTTGCTGCAGGGGATGGTGAGAATGATCTGGAAATGCTGCAGGCTGCTGGGTGGGCAGTTGCAATGGGAAATGCATCAGAACAGGTGAAAAAGAGTGCTGATTATGTAACATTGACGAATGATGAGGATGGGCTTGCTGCTGCTGTGGAGCAATTTGTGCTGAAGGGGCAATGATTGTGCTGGGAGGGCAATGATTGTGCTGGGAGGACAGTGATTGTGGTGGGAGGACAGTGATTGTGGTGGGAGGACAATGGCGTGATTGTGCTGCTTGCTGTTGTGTGTTTCTGTGTCTGTGATGTTGTATGTTTCTGTGCCTGCAATTGATTGTTGATATTTGTGGAGCATTGCTATGGGTACTGCTATTAAACATACAGATACACACAGAAAACCACTATTTGTAACACAATTGTATGTGTCAGGCGCAACAATGTGGGTTTGTTGTACATTGCTGGTGTGGCTTGTGTGTATAGTTTCAGCAACCACACAGGGGTGCACAACCCTCTGTGTATATGTTGGTGCTGGTGGTATGCATGATGACACAAAGTGTGCATCATGTCATGTGGTGTGCATGATGACACAAAATGTGCGTCATGTTATGTGTTGTGCATCAAACACTTATTGTGCATGATGACGTGTGGTATGCATCTAGGCATACAATGCAGGCAATGTGTTGCCCAATATGATGAAGAGGCAATACATGATGACTAGGCAATACATGTTGCCAAATATGATGACGTCATCATGTACGCGATGAACACTGGACAAGCATCTCAAAACAACATATCTCAAAATCCACAATTTCAAGACAAACAGGGTCTTCTCAAAACAGGATGCACATGGCATCATATGCGCTCCACACGAAAAGCAATGTGGGCTCGTTGCAATGGCAGGACAATGGTGGGTGGGGCCCATTCCAACCCACAAGCAGCCATGGTAGTGTGAATAACAACAACATATAAATGGAATGGCTGCAATAATGGCATGGATGGCATGCTGTATGATCAATATGGCTACCATGGCAATGATTGATCGATTGGGTGGTCGTAACAGCAAATACGCCACCTTGGCACACTATGATATGCGCTCAGCACCTCCCCACACGGGGCACAACACGCCCCCGCTGTTGGACTGGCCACACAGGACGGGGGGGTTGGGGCTTGCCAAGCACACCAACACGGCGGGGTGCGCACTTGGGGGACACGCGGCGGATGGGTGGCAGCTGGGTGTGCCCCGTTGTACGACCCTTGAACTGCAGCAAGCTGTTTTCAGCCTTGAGTGCTGCTATCTCGGCTTGCTGGCGTGCCATTTGCTCCTGCAGGGCCTGAAACCGGGCATCACGGTCTCGCAGAGCTGCGCGTGCTTCAGCAAGGTCGAGCAGTGCATACGTGTATTCGAGCTTGAGTGCAACAAACTGCACGTCCTTGGCCTCCAGTGCTCCCTGGAGCTCCTCGCTGCGCGTGATGAGCTCCTTGTTGTGCGTGATCAGCTCTTGGTTGTGGAGGTGAAGCCTGTGCTTGCGCACCAACAAGCTGTCGGCATATTTCGTAAGAGTGGCCTCCCAACGTTGTTGCTGGGTGATAAATTCATGGAGCTCTTGTGCAGTAGCTGATTTGGGGGGTGTGGGTGTGAGCACGGTTGGTGTGGGTGTGGTTGCTGCGGGAACGATGTTGATCTGGGTGGTTTCCACAACGTCGTCCTCCATGCTCTTTGATTGACTGATGGTTTGGCAGGCTCTCAGCCAAATGCCCATGTACTGAACGAGCCAGGGAAGCGGGTTGGCCTGTGGTCAATCGGGATAAACAGTAACAAACCGTGAGCACAATACTTGCGATGGTGTCCATGGACGACGTTTACATCATCAAATGCAAGGTCGTGCCTTTTCATCCCCGTTTTGGCCTGAACGCGCAAAAGATTGAAACATCTTGGAATTTAGCTGGGCGTTTAGGGGCGAGTGAGGGTTTGCTAGCACGCACTAGAAGCGCTCTGATGGGCACACGTCATACGACAGTGTTGGACGAAAAACGAAAGAAGAATGATTTTGGTCTGTTTTGTACGACCAATATATATCTTTCTCTTCGATTTCACTGTGACGTCTGCCCTAGTCCGTACACACAGAGGGACACTCAAGAGGGCTGGTCTCAACCATCACCTACATTGAAACGTTACAACAACAGCAAACTCTTGTGCAAAATCGTTCATCCCACAACCAAAAGGTTGCGACCGCCATCCACCACAGCACTGTACACCACACGCCCGCCAACGAAAAGCCTGCCGCCCACAAAAAACATAGTCCTGAATCACACCAGGTTTGTTGGTATCACTGTCACATACTTCCACCACATCATACTCCTCCGCACATCATACTCCTCCCCAATACACTCCCCTGTCATTTACAACCACCACCATAACGTTTATACGGTGGATGCCACTTTCTTCGCCTCTTTCACCATCTCAATAAACTGCTCAAAGCACGCATCACCATCGTGGGGCCCGGGGGATGCCTCTGGATGGTACTGGATGGAAATGGCACGCTTGGAGGGGATTGCCAACCCTGCGCACGTCCCGTCGTTCAAGTTGATGTGTGTAACCTGTGGTGGATGATCAAGCAGGATGGTGGATGATCAAGTGTATGCCATGATCACCCTCATCATATATCCATCCTGTACAAATCACACACCCAAAACACACCTCGGCATCAGCAGGGAGTGTGGCAGGGTCGACTGCAAAGTTGTGGTTTTGTGCAGAAATCTCCACACGACCCGTGGGTGCATATCGAATGGGATGGTTGCCACCATGATGCCCAAACTTGAGCTTGAATGTGCTGCCACCCAATGCCTGTCCCAAAACCTGGTGCCCCATGCAAATGCCAAACATGGGCTTTTTACCCAACAGCTTTTTTGTGTTTTCCACAGCATAGGGCACTGCAGATGGATCACCAGGGCCATTGGACAAGAAGATGCCGTCTGGATTGAGCTCCAGCACCTTTTCTGCGGGGTAGTCGGCTGGCACAACGGTGATCTCGCAGCCATAGGATGCCAAGCGGCGCAAGATGTTGTGCTTGATGCCAAAATCATATGCCACAATCTGTGTTTGGGAAAGGTGAATGGGTGGAGGTGATGTACATTGTACATGTATGGGAATGTACATAAACACAGTTGATATATAGTGACCATGTGAACAACATGCAGTCGTACACCATCCCAACCTTGTATGGTGTGGTGCGACCGCCCTCCTTGGCTGCACTGCTAAACTCCCACTCCCCATCAGTGGGGTCCTTCCACTCGTATGGTGCACTGCACGTCACTTCCTTGATCAGATCCTTGCCCACAATGGTCCAGTTTTTGGTCATTGCCAACAAATCGTCATCGCTGATGGATGCGTCGGTGGAGATGGCAGCCACCAAGCACCCGGTATCACGCAGGCGGCGGGTAATGGCACGAGTATCAACGTCAGACAGGCCCATCACGTTTTGCTCCTTGAGGTACGTGTCCAGCTCCTTAACAGAGCGGTAATTGGACACCTTGGTGCTGTAATCACGCACAATAATGGCACCCAGATGCACCTTGGTGCTCTCCATGTCCTCTGTAAGGGGGGGGGGGAGTAAGTATGGGTGTGCAGGTTTATTTGAGATGCATCAGCAGTGTGTACTACACAACCACTCCCGTATGAGGGTTTGCCATGGCGGTGCTGCTGTTGTACCTCCACAACAACCCCCCCCAAACCACACACCTTCATTGATGCCAACATTGCCGATATGGGGATGTGTAAACACAACAAATTGCCCCTTGTATGAGGGGTCGGTCATAATCTCCTGGTACCCGGTGATGGATGTGTTGAATACACACTCTCCCACTTGCGTGCCCTCGGCTCCAAATGAGCTCCCTTTCCAGATCGAGCCATCCTCAAGTGCAATACGGCAGTTGCGGGGCTTCCAGGGCGCTGCAGCCATACACACGTGCAGGGTTTGTCGTGATGCACGGCGTGCTGCGCCGCCCATGTTTGCAAATGTGGGTGTAGGAACAATGCTAAGACGCATTCCACATGCAACAGGCATTTGCGTCAGTCGGTGTGGCCCACAGCCGACAAGACACTGCGATGAGCGTGATGCAGGTCGGCTGGTTGTAGCCAACTGTGTGTGCTGCATGTGTATAGCCATGATGTGATATTGATCGTTGTGCTGGGGTCTGGTGTGTGCTGGGGAAATGATTCTTTCGTTGTTTCAAGTTGGTGTTGGCGAATTTCGTTGGTACCCTTGGGGGGATGCGAAATAAACGTGGGACGACCTTTTTGTGTGTGACTGCACAAAGTGTGTGTGACTGCATATGTGTGACATAGTGTGATAGTTTGTGTTTTACAATGACAGACGTGATTGCATTGTTACAACGGCTGTCTTCAAACAAAGCAGCTGGAACATCATCACATGCGCTTGTGCCGCCCGTTGACAACCACTCCATTCACGCAGAGGTATATTTGTTGTGTTGGTGCCAAGTATTTGTATCGGGCACCACTGAAACACCACCAACCCAACGAAAGTTCACACAGGATGCTGCTGGATTGTCATTTGAGGAGCTAGAGCGTCGTCGTCAGTTTGGTGCACGCCTTCCCCCCCCCCCACCACGCCCGCAGCAGCACACACCACTACCACCCCCACCAGCATCCATGGCAAAACCCGAGCAACTGCCCCCACCGCCACCCAAGCGTGCCAATAAAAACCGTCCCATTGAGCAATCCTCCAAAAAGGCTGTACCACGCTTTCGTGACGTCTTGCAAGTTGGCAACAAGGCTGCTGTAGATCCCAGATTTGCGAGTGGGGGGTTGGAGGAGCCAGCAGCGAAAACCAGTGACAAGGAGCTGTGGCGCAAGCGATATGCATTTGTGTTTGATGAGCTGCTACCAGAGGAGAAGCAAGAGGCACAGCGTGCATTGACGGTAGGCGTTTGTGTGGGGTGTCTGTTGCATGGGGGGGATGTCTGTTGCAGGGGGGCAATGTATGTTGAACGGCGAAAGCCACATGAAAAAGGGTGATCAACTGTGCTTCATGGCAAATCGTAAACACCACCACAGAAGGTGAAAAGCAGTCGAAGCAAGGCAGAAATACAGCAGCAGTTACGGGCGGTACAGTCACAGATGCAAGCAGAGCGAGACCGCCAGAAACGAGATGACCGTGAGCAGAAGCTCAAGGTGTGTTGTTGTTGGGTGTGGTGTTGTTGGGTGTGGTGTTGGGGAATGTTGTGGGGTGTACTGCAAGGAGCCATAATGCATGTGCACAATCCACCATCAAAACACAGGCAACACAGCGAGAGGCGCGTTCGCAAGGCAAGGCACCATACTACCTCAAAAAGTCGGAAAAGCGCAAGCTGGAGCTGCTGGAGCGGTACAAGGAGCTTTCCTCTGCTGGCAAGGTGGATCAGTACTTGGAAAAGAGACGCAAGCGCAACGCAGCCAAGGATCACAAGTTGGTGCCATCTACGCGGCGTACGATGATGGATGACGAATGATGAGGTTTTTTTTTTGAGTTTCTTGACACCATTGTACACTCACCATGTTGTAAACTATAGTGTCCATAGTTGAATTTGTGTTGCACCCCAGTTTTACTAGCCACCTGCATAAACAACACATTTCCATCCATTGTCTCCCCAAGATAATCATCACGATGGCTGCCAAGTTGGATGCAGTTGCAACAGGACGACTGACCCAGGAACGTAAAAATTGGCGCAAGGACAAGCCCTTTGGTTTCCATGCACGTCCTGCTGCTACTGAAGATGGTGGTGTCAACTTGCTGCATTGGAAGTGCATAATACCTGGCAAACAGGGGACATTATGGGATGGGGGTTTTTATCCTATCACGTACGTTGAGGCGTTGCATTGTCTTGTTGCTTGATGTTGTTGCTCATCACCATCTGGTACCTCTCACCAGGCTTGATTTTGTAGAGGGCTATCCTGCCAAGCCACCCAAGGCCAAATTTCCACCTGGCTTTTTCCATCCCAACATCTACCCATCGGGCACAGTGTGCTTGTCCATCCTCAACGAAGATGAGGCATGGAAGCCATCAATCACCGTCAAACAAATCCTTCTTGGCATTCAGGTGTGTGGTGGGTTTGTCGTGGTTCATAAGGTGCTCACGATCATCCTTTATCATACAATGCACACAGGAGCTGTTGGATCATCCCAACGAGCTGTCGCCAGCACAGAGTGATGCATATGTATTGTATACACAACAGCGGGCAGAATATGACCGCCGTGTCAAAGCACAAGCTATGAAATACCCGCCACCGTCTTAAATCATCACCATTTCATTCATTTTGACGTTTTTATTGCATGTTGTACATAGTTTACATATAGTTCTCAACCACGATGTAACAATCCTGTATTGATAGAGCAGGTCTATTTATTAAAGTAGATCAGGAATACACTCATCATGACAATGAAATCAAAAAGGGGGACGAATTGACCACATACAACTCCACACGTTGACCATCCAGCTCATCAAACGTTTGGCATGCCGCCCACACACGAGAAGCAGCCCTGGGAGTGTGTGTAAGACACGTTTGTGTGCTATGCATGTGCTCTATGAGCTCCAAGCAAATGCATATGAACAAAAGCAGATACAAACAGCAAAAAAAGATACAAAAACCCATTACCCTCCCCTTTTTCACGTACGCGGCAGGGAGCTTGATAATGGCAGTGTGCGATGCTGCATGATAATGGAGCATGGTCCATGTCACCTCTTTGACACCCTGGGTACCAAATGCCTCCAGCAATGCCCGCCGCAACACCGACACAAACGTTACTTGAGGTACCTCGATTGACGACTTTGCTGATGGTGCACTGAATTTGCTGTGCATATGATATGAAAATTGATGTAATATCGTGCAGCAATATGCACATGTTAAAGAACACATGCACGTACAGTTGCAACTTCATGTAGCGATGTGGGCAGGGCAGATGCCATGTCTTCTGACTGAGGTTTGTGGGCGTTTCATCGTGAGCACCTTGCTGTGGTGGCGTGTTCATTGTTTACGATACACATGTTGGGTTTAATCAATGACAAGTGTTTATATATATACAGAGTGTCAAATTGTGTGACAATACGTGACGTGTGTTCATATGTGTGTTCTCCCCCCTCCTTGTTCCACCCATCCACCCTCCCGAATGCCCTGCACCTCACACGCCACCGTATCCATGGCAGCCTGCACTGCAGACAACTCCTCTTCCGCCACAGCTTGCGCCAATTGCGCCTCTGTGTACGCGGGTGGTGCACGGGTTGCGCATACGGGACCATAAAACGTGTGACGGTCATCAAAAACACCCACCAAACTACCCACCTTGTAATGCCTGGTGCAGCTGCGTCAATTCCTGCTGCTGCTGCATCAATATCACCTCTCGGTGCTCCAGCTCGTGCTGTGCGCTCGCCAGTTGCTCTACCACATGACTGTACTCCTCTCGGAGCCGCTCCAGCTGCTGACATGCCCCAGTCAACTGTGACTCTGCAGCCTGCCGAGCCGCACGCTCACTCTGCAGTTGTCTTGTCAGGTGTTGCGCTTTTTCCTGTGCCTTTTCCTGTGCAGCAACTGCATGCTGGGTGGTGGTGCTGTGCTTGGCAGCCCGATGCTCCAGGGTGTGTACTTGTTCTTGCAGGCGAATGACGTGGGTTTCTGCCTTGTGTGCTCGGGCTTGGGCGCTGGACAACCTAGGGAGGGGGGGGTGGTAGGGGGGAACAGCATGTTGTCCTGTACACCTACCATCAGTGCACCTTCCATCACAGTACAGGAAAACGCCTATTGTACAACAACACACACCCTGGCAAACACCCCCATCCATACTTGGTGAGCACTTGCTTGTGCTTGTCACTTGATGCCTGCACCTCATTCCGCATACTCTCGACCTGCTTGCGCAACACAACACCACGCCGTTGTGCACGTGCTAAGTGTGCCTGCAAATGCTGCATTTTGTTTAATACAATTCGCTTTCTGTCACGCAGCAATGCAAGAAACGTGACATGCCCGGAGGGGACCCCGGGCGCCCGGGGTCCCCTCCGACAGTGTGCGCTGGGGGGTGCATGGTTGCTGGAACGATGTTGGCGACCCAGCACAGCAGCATGTGCTTGTTGGAGCTGTGTCACGTGACGTGTGGGAGATTAAAATGGGTGAAAAATACAACACATATGGACACAATGAACGACCTACACACAGGCCACCACACACCTACACACCAACACCAACACACCTACCTCTTCTTGTGCTGCAGTCAGTGCTGTAGTGAGCCTTGTTGCTTCCTTTTTCAGTGTGTCCTCCTTGTGCTGGTGCTCCTGCTTGGCCTGTGTGAGGGGATATTTGTCCATGTGTATGTGTGACACATCAATGACACATGTACAACACAACAAAAACACATGAACAACACAGCAATAACACATGTACAACACATCAATATCAGTACCGCAGCAAGGGTTGCCTGTGCCTCTTCATGTGCAGCCTCTGCTGTGTGGAGGAGCTGTGTAATGTGCTGACGCATGCTGGTCATCTCCTGTTCCTGCTGACGTCGCTGTGCTACTGCTGCTTGCAATGCCTGTAGAGAATAGGGGGAGTGACAGACCACAATATAGGAGTGACAGACAATAAAGTAAATAATAGGAGTAACAGACAACAATAAACATACAGCACGTATCCCCATTCATCTGCCCCTCCCTCCCACACGCACACCACTCCCATACACGCACACCACTCCAACACACGCACACCACTCCCATACACAAACACCACTCCCATACACAAACACCACTCCCCCACACACACCACTTCCATGCGTGACTGCAGTGTCAGCATGTCTTTCTTCTTTTCAGCATGCTCCTTTTTCACACTCACAAGCTCCTGTTTCACCATCACAAGCTCTTCCTGTGCCACCTGCAGTGCCTCCTGCAGTTGTTCCTCTGTGACACTTGCCTCTTCACGTGCTGTGTGTAATGCACTCAATGCTGCCTGTGTCTCCTGCTGTGCTGCTGTGAGTAGGGCGTGCTGGGCGTGCATGTCGGTATGCAGCTGCTCTTCTTCACAGGACCATGCTTCTGCCCTGGGTGATGGTGGGTGATGGGGTCGGTGGGGTGTGTTGTATAGGGTTTGTTGTATGGAGGGTATGTGGGTGATAAAGGGCACAGGGTATGTTGGGGTTGGAGGGTATGTGGATGATAAAGGGCACAGGGTATGTGGATCATGAACCAGGTATGCGGATTATGCACAAGGTATGTGGATCATGTACAACACTCAGACTGCACAACACCACACAATACCTCAGTACAAGTTGTGCCACATGTGTTTGAGCATGTTGCAGGTATGAGAGCAGGGCATGTGGGGTAGCAGGGTCAACAGTGGGGTGTGGTGCATTGTCAGTGGATGTGAGTGACGCCAGCTGTGCTACCAGCCGCTGCACAATGGTGACTTCATTCCCTGTGATGTATGGGATTGTGTGTGATGTCAGGGGGAATGACAGTCATGTTGTTGTGCACAGGATAGAGTTGTAGTATGTGTCGTATGCTATGTGGGATATATACTCGTTATACAGTGCACTCTTTATACAGTGTAGTCTATGTTGCGCACCACCACACCACCACACACCAACACACCACAGCACACCACGACACATCAACATACCATGGTCCCGCATGTGTGCACTATACTTCTGTGCAACAGTGTGCATGTGTGTGTGTATGGTCGTGATTGCAGCTGCAAGTGCATGTGCTGCTGCATCCACCTGGTCAACATTTTGGTCAACAACTTGGTGAACAACTTGGTGAGTGTGGGCAGGTTGATCTATCGCACCAGCTGCTGTGGGGTGTTGTATGCCATCCTGTTGACCATCCGTGTTGACCAGTTGACCTTTATCATGATTGGTGCATGTGGCACACAGCACATTGTGCAGTTGTGCTCGTATCTGCTGGCATATCTCATCACCACTTAGATGATGCACTGCACCACCAGGAACTGCACTATCATTGTCACCATTTCTGCCATTGGATGCCTCACACCCAGGAGCAGCAGGGGTGACACCGGCACATTGGACATGGCATGCTGTGCTATCCTCCTTACGGCATGCTGTGCTATCCTCCTCACCACCACACGTATGTGTATTGTGCTTGCCCACATCCTCCACATGTTGCCCAAGTGTATGGGCTATGTGTTTCACCAGTGTCTGGGCTACCCACTGTGTCCATTGACACATGTGATGTACTGCAGCTGCTTGGGTGTGTTGCAATTGTGTTGTGAGTGCATGGTGTGCTGTGTGACTGGCTGACAGTTTTGTTTTGAGGCGTTGCACCTCTTGTGCCTGTATTGTGTGATGCATTATGTATTTTTTATTATTTATGTGAGTGTACATGTGTACATGTGTGTGTGTATGTGAGTGTGTGAGTGTACATGTGTGTGCATGTATGTGAGTGTGTGAGTGTACATGTGTGTGCATGTATGTGAGCGTATGTCTGTGTGTGTATGTGTGTATGCATGTGTATTTGTGTGTATGTGATTGTACATGTGTGTGTATGTCTGTGTGTGTGCGGATGTATCCTATACATCCTAGGAGCCTACCAGTGCATCTTCTTGTGTCCTACTATCTTGTAGTAGCTTCTGTGCCTCTGCTGCTGCCTGCTGATGTTCCTGCATGAGTGCCTGTACCTGTGACCTGTGTGTGTATACGTGTGTGTGTGTGTAGGTGTGTGTGTGTAGAGGTGTGTGTGTGTAGAGGGGTGTGTGTGTAGAGGGGTGTGCGTGTGTATAGGGGTGTGCGTGTGTATAGGTGTGTGTGTGTGTGTAGAGGTGTGTGTGTGTAGAGGGGTGTGCGTACAAGGGTTTGTGTACAAGGGGGTGTGTACAAGGGTGTGGGCAGGCAAGACAACATGGCCTCCTTGCTACACACAATAGTCTTGCTATACACATATATACATACACATACACATACACGTGTAATCACACACACACACACATACACACGAACACTCCAGTGACCTACCCCAACTCCTCCACGCGTGTGTCTCTCACAGCAGCAGCCTCTTGCAGGTCCCTCAACATGTCATGTGCCTGAGCATGCCTCACATCAGCATCATGCAGCTGTTGTAACGCCTGCTGATGTTGTGCATGTGCCTGTGACAGTTGTTGCTGCAGGAGTGGTACTTGGGATGCCTGTGTGTTGTTGTGTGTATTCATGATATGTGCATCCATGATATGTGTATGTGCATAGAGAGTACTGTATTACAATGTACCCACAGAAATGCTTGTAGCACATGTGCACCCATGCGCTTCTGTGTTCACATACACACGCCACCATAGCCATGTCACGCATATTTTCCACACCCCACATAGCTGGGCTTCATGTACCTTCCTCTGTGCATCCTCCACCACACTTTGCAACTCCTCCCTCAGCCGTCGCTCCTCCTGCAGCGTCTCCTGCAGCACAGCACAGCGTGCATCCCCTGCCTGGGTGCGCTGCAGCGTATCTTCCAGTGCACCTGCCTGCTGTACTGCTGCGGTACACCATTGCTCACCACGTTGCACTGCAGCATGCACTGCAGATGTATCCCACACGTGCTGCTGCTGCTGCTCCTCAACATACACGTGTTTCTGCTCATCATACCCATGCTGTTTCTCCTCATCATACACATGCTGTTTGTGCTGTTCATATATGTACAAGCATGCAGGAATATTGATATGCATGGCAGTCAGACATGTGCGCAATGCAGCCATTGCAACATGTGCATGCTGCTGTGCGGTGGATGCTGTGTCTTGTGCTTGTTGGAGCTGGTGTGTGTGTTGTGCATGAAGCGTGGTGCGTGCATGTTGGATGCTGGTGTCCATATCCTGTTGGTGGTGGTGTTGTTGATGGTGATGCTGGTGGGTGTGGTGGTGTAGTTGTTGTAATGGAAAGTGTATTCTTTATGCAACATGTATCGTTTCTTCTTCACCCATATCACACACACACAAAAAAACACCCACAAAAACACACACCTCCACTCGCCCCCGTAAGTCATCCAATTGACAACGAGCAGCATGTAGTTCTTGTTCCTTGCGTGCATTGGTGTGCTGCAATTCCTGTGTGTGCATGTGGTGTGTGTGGAGGCTGCATGTGGTGTGTATGGAGGTTCTCACATACTCACATCAATACCTTCAAGTGCATACATACTCACATCAATACCTACAGGCACCCCTCTACGTCTGTGTGCAACACCAACAACCATACCCACTCCACACCCAACCACCACAACATCATCACACCTGTATACGCTCCTCCATCACCCGTTCCTGTTGCCCCGCCCTCCCCAGTCTCCCCTTCAACCCCTCCACCACCCGCTGCTGTTCCCTTACCACCTCCTGCAGCCGAGCCACTTCAGCTCTGTGTGCTGCTGCTTTTTTCGCAATGCTGGCCTCGGCTGTGGTGCTCACCCGCTGTGCTGAGGCTGCCTGAGCACGTTTGCCTCGCTCCTTTGCCAGGGCGGCGTTGCTGTTGGTGAGGGCTGCTTCGAGGGTAGCGACGCGGGTGGTGGCTTGGTGGAGTTGCCCCTGGGTCAGGGCCAATTCTGCCTGTGATGGAAGAAAAGAGAGGGGAAGGTGGGTTAGTGTTTTGGGGTTGATGTTCTTTTGGGGTGTATGGTGTATTATATGTATTGTATTGTATATTGTATTGAGTGGGTGTATCTACATGATAACAGTGTACAACGACAGAGGCGGTGTATAAGAGGTGGTATGGTGGGGTATAGATAAAAAACCAGAGACAATGGTGCTGGCTCATGAGCACCTGGAGTGTGGTGTTGTGGTGTTGCTGCTGTGTCAGATTTTGTTCCACACCGCGCAGCGTGCGTAGCACGTCTGCCCATTCCGTGTCTTCGCCCTGTGGAGTTGATCACCCATGTGGTTGATATATACACAACACAGATGCACAACATGAGCAACACAGGTCTACGTACCAGTGCCCGCGGGGTAGGGAGGGATGTGGTGCTGGTGGATGCGCGCAATGGCTGCTGCAGGACATGCAGACTTGGCGAGCTTGATGAGGAGGAGTCATACTCGGTGTGGACAATGGCAGTGGAGTGATTGTTTGGTATGGTGATAGAGTGTGTGCTTGCCAACGAGATGCTGTCTGTGTTGTGAGGGGGTGGAGCAGTTGACACATATCATCAATGTGCACCAGTACCACCAATCAGCATCAACACCTGCAACAGTCGTCTGTCGATGCACTGCGGCTGAAACACGTGCAATGGCCTTGTCAGCTGCTCGTAGTGCATCGTCGATCCCCTGGATGTTGGTTGGCAAACGCAAATGGCGTTGGTGATATGGTGATTGGACACGCATTAGTGCCCAAAATACCCCACCTGACTCATAGATCGCGACATGGGTGTGTGTTCGCCAAGGATTTGACGCATCTTGTTTCAATGCTTTCGGTTTCCTACCACCTCGTGACAATTCATTGCAGTTTACACAACAGCAAAACAGATGCGATCATTTCCTCCCTGCGATCAACAACAATAAGTGTTTATAAATAACAATCCACCTGTTGTCAAGCAACAACACATTTCTTCCGACCATCACCACAACACCCTGTGTATCACTCTCTCACGCAACCCCATGCGCCACCCCAGCCACCACCGCATCGGCAACCATCGCCAATGCACCGCCATCAGCCTTGGTGTGTACATAGAAAAACACAAATGCAATGAGAATGTAGGTCGCGATGAGCTGCAAGCCCAGCAGCCAATTAGACCTCGCATCACTACTGGCAAACTGCGTGTTGATCACCGCCAATGTGAGAACCAACGTGGCAAAAGGGTCAAAATTGAGCGACATGGGTCGTCCCATGGCCCATCCCATCAGCACAATAAAGGGGACGACAAACAAGGCAATCTGCAGGCTGGATCCCAAGCTGATGGCGATGGCAACATCCATCTTGCCCTTGACTGTGTTTTTGGGTGTGTTCACAGGATGTCGGCATTGCTGCAGACACTGATTGTGAAAACATGTATGCACACAGAATCATGTACAACACCATGTACGCACCACACCATTCCCCCACATCCCCACCACCCCCACTGACCTGCAACATACACAGCAGTCAGGTGTTCACATGCATTCCCAGCAATGGGCAGCACAATCAGCCCCAGGAAATCTGCAGACAGGCCTGTACTATTGGCAACTGCTTCAAGAGAGCCTGTGAGTAGTTCTGAACACACAGCGACTATGAGTGTGCATGCAGTGAGGCCCAACAGGGCCCCCCATTTGCTCAGAGAGGGCTCCTCCTCTTCCTCCTGTGGGAGTGTACATATACATATATCACAACTATGCACGTCAATACACCATATAAAACCAACCATGTACACACGCATTCCAGGCACACCACCCTCCACACACAACCATACCCACAAACCCCCCTTCCCTTCCCACTCCCCCCCCCCTACCTCTGATGTAAATGCATGCGCATGTGTTTTCAACTGGAAAAACAAATAGCAGCAATACACCAATGCCAGCACCACTGCAACCAGCCGTGATAGCTGCAAGTTGTCTGCTTCTGTCATGACATGTAATGAATACAAGTGACGAGATGCAGTTGGAATGGTGACACCCAAGCATGCCATGAACAAGAGGGAGGTGCTGGTTTTATTGGCCAGGGCGTTGAAGGATTGTTCACTGAAGCGAAGACCACCAAAGAAGAAACAACACCCTTTGTATGTGGGTGGGGGGGGGGGGGGGGGGGGGGGTGTTGTGCGTGATTGGAGGCGGGGGGGAGGTTGTGCACACACATCACATATCACCCACATCAACACCCACACACACAACAACACACAACAACACTTAGTACCTAGTACAAGGAGCAGGTTTGATAGAATAGACCCTATCAACGACATGGCTACCACACTATACAAGCCCTTGTTCAGCGCTGCAATAGACAATAACAACTCTACCACATTGCCGAAGGTAGCATTACATAAGCCACCAACAATGTCACCAAAACGCAACGCCAAGTCCTCTGTGATTGGTGCGTTTGTTTTGTGTGTGTTTTGTGTTTTTTTTTGGTGCTTTGTGTGTGTGTTTTTGTATGTGTAGGGGTACTTGTGTGAGAAAGGGTGGGTGTGTTTTTGTTTGGAAAGCAGTTAGGAGGAGATGCACCCCATCTCCATCCACACGCCCCACCCCTGCATGCACACTCACACACACCACTGACCGCCTCGTATACCTGTGATTTCACCCAGCAACAGCGCCAGGGGCACCAGTGCCAAAAAGTTGAATGCAAACACAAACAGGGGGTTCCACTGCAACACATGTGCAAGTATACCAAGTGGTACACACAGCAGCAGTATACTCAAGTAGCTCCCAGATACACTTGCTGCATAGACACTCAAATCGCTTGTACACCCTTTGTTGTATGGGGAGAGGAGGTTGTGTGTGAGGGGGTTGTGTGGAACTGTGTGGTGGGATGATGTACAACGACTCCCTCAACAATTCCCTGCTGCGTTGGGATACTGTTGCTTTGACATAAGCAATGCCATGCAATGTATACCATCATGCTGACTTAAACACAATGTACTACACACACACGCACCAGTCCAACAATTGACAGGCTGATCGTCATCATTCAACACGGAGGTGGGGCGCTGCAGAGTCACTGTGAGCCCCTTGATGGTGCGTTTGCTTTCCAACAAATCATTGACCTCTGTTGGTAAGAGCTTGCTACGAGCTATTCGCCACAGGGTTGTGCCACTGCGTGCAAGGCGTGTGGGTACTTCGGGTGGGGATGCACCACCAAAGCTGCCGTTGAGGCTGGAAAAGGGGGTGGCTTGTCCATTGAGGGTGAGTGACGCTCCCCTGGATGGTTCGATTGGCTGTGGTGTCCCAGCTTCTGGTATTCCAGATTCTGATGGAAGTGATGCATTGCTTATGGCGTATGATGCTGACAAGTTGTCGCCACGCTGCAAGTTTTCTCGTTTGAGTTGGTGTGCTCGACGAACAGCATCCATTTTGGATGTCTTGTACGTTTATTGTAAAACAGAAAATGTGCGGGTGTTTGCTGGCCTGTTGGGCTTCTTATACCATGCGGCGCACTGCGCGTGTGTGTTGCCAAATGGTAAGACAGGCGAGGTGTTTGATCTGCAAATTATGTTGACTAGTGTATGTTGACCAGAAATGTTGGGCTTGTTGTGTCTATCGTAGCCTGCAAAGAAGTATTTGTTGCACGCCGTATGGTTGTGGTGGTTCGGGGTGTTTTCTGTTACTAATATTGTTATTTGGCTATGTTCCTCCCACAAACCCTCCTCAGGTGCCACAACATTGCCACAACATTGCCGCAACATGTACACAACACTGCAAATGATGGGTGCGCTGATGATAATGTTTGTCATAAGGCCTCTGCTGCATAGGAGCATCAAATTGATGAGCAGCACAGGCCCGCGCTGCCCTACAGATCTTCTTGCCCCTCAGGGCTTCCCTGAAGATGTATCCATCATCCATCCCCCTCCTAATTTGTCCTCCGCCTCCTTATGCTTCCTTGTTCACCGCGGTCCCTGCGGCACTGGAGCCATCATCCCATGGCTGCAGGTCAAACATGGGTACTGCGTCCTTTGCGCTGCTCTCCTTGGTTTTTGGTTGGTTGGTTTGGTTTCTTGGTTGGTTTTTGGTGAAAGGGCTCTTGGGGCTCCGTGGGCTTTTAAACCCAAAACCGAGGATACTGGTCTTCACCTTGCCCAGCTTGATGTTGCGCTGCTCAGCTTCTGCCTTTTCAGCAGCCACTGCTTGCTCCTCTGCAGCCACATCTTCTGCCACTTCTGCAGGCAAAATGGAACCCGTGCGGGCTGGTGGCGCCATCTTTGGTGACACGCTGCTCGAGGACAGTTTTGGGGTGGTGCCAGAGGACAGCTTTGGGGTAGTGCCAGAGGACAGTTTTGGGGTGGTGCCAGAGGACAGCTTTGGGGTGGTGCCAGAGGACAGCTTTGGGGTGGTGCCAGAGGACAGCTTGGGGGTCATGCCTGTTCGTGGAGTGCTCAACCCACGACGAGGGGTTTCGATTGCCAACTGTTTGCGCAGTGTGCAGCGCTGCTCACGGGTAAGTGTCGCCAAAAACACCTTGAAATCATCGCTGCTCACTGGGCCATTGGCTTCCTCGGTGGCTGTTTCTGTGCAGCGCACACGCATTGCAGGTGGGGCTGGGGTGTTGAGCTCTGTTTTATCAGTGGCATTGTCTGTGGTGCTATCGGTGTTGGGCAAAGTATCAGAGACACTCTGGGTCTGACCATCACGGTCCAGGCTTGGTGTGTTGTCTGCAATCTGTGTGTGTGATATTGTGGTTGATGGAAACGGAATACAGCACCCAGCACCACCCAACACAACACCTACCGCTTGGGTACTGCTGCCATAGGATTTGGGAGGATCCTGAGTGGCTTGTGTTGGGCGGGGCAGGGTATTGGGAACAGATTGCGTTGCTGCATCTGTAGACTTTTGAAACGCCGCGGCAGTGGTCTCCACAGCTAGAGGGCTCTTGCTCTGCTTGGAGGCCTGCTTGGAGGCTGATGGGCGGAAAAAGGAGAGGCATGCATACCAAAGCGAGGCGCGGGGCACCTTGTCGGGGTCGTATAGTGCAAGCTGCTTGCCATCGAGCTCTGCCTGGCGCTTGCGTTCCTCTTCTGCAGCCATTTTGGCACGATATGCCGCACCTTTGATAGCAGCACTCTTCACAATCTGTGTGTGTGAGAGAGGGTCGTGGGTGTGGCCGTGCGTTAATGTTTGGCCATGGGTACCCGTACCCTTCGCGCTAGCCATCGAGCGAATTTTTGTGTGCGCGTGTTGTACTTGTATTTACGGCGTGAACGACGTCGAGGACGACGTTTGTAAGGCGCTCGGACTGGTTCTTCTGGCACGTATTGTTCGAGTTGCATGTCGATGGGGTCCATCTTGTATATATGTTGTGTGTGAGAGTTGACCGAGTAGCTGACAGTGACGATGAGTGACGATCGATGTGAATATGTGATTGCAATAAAGTGTGATTGCACAGGCGAAGTAGGCGAAATAAATGCTTTGGTTTTTTTTAGTGGAGAATTTTCCATCCCTGGCGAGACTTTTTGCTTCACACAAGTGTTGCTTGTCCATCATCATGTTGTCCAGGTACAACGGGTTGCAACTGCTTGCGCGTGTGACAACCCCCTCCCGACTACTAGCAACAGGTGTGAAAGCAGCAGTCCTGTGGTGCTTGTCATCGTGCATACAAATCACACGTACCATAATGCACACGAATAAACACGTACCAATGCACACAGATGTCTATGAGGCAGCAGCAGTGCCACAGTCCTCGCCCCAACAGCAGCATGGCATTCTCTCCCAGTTGGTTTCCTTGTACAGGTGTGTTTGCATAGTCTCAACAACCCAAAATGTTTGTATCATCTTACATTTTGTATCACCCAACATCATCACAGCTGCACGTCCGAGATGACACCATGGCGCACTGCAGCATTGTCGCTCCCATCGTTGCTGCAAGAATGGATTTGGTGGGCAGTACCCAAGAAAAAGGTAGTCTGCGTGTGGTTGAGATGTCTTCCTTGAGATGGATGTCTTCATCATGCACCAGCACACTACACCAACATGAACACAGACAAGTCCACATCGGCGTGGCCTGCGTAACAAAAACAAGTGGCTCAAACCAGTGACCCACATTAGTCTGTGCAGGTAGTTGGATGTGGGGGTGTGATGTGTAGCAACACTGTGATGTGTATGAACAAGCGCATATACCAAAACCACGTCGATTCAGGGAATGTGGGCGTGCAATGCACCCCATGGCAATACCAACGCGGTGCAAGAACAAAGAGTGTCCAGCACAGGCAGTGCCGGATCCAGCAGTGCTTGTGAGTGACCACACCAGTGAGGATCCAATTGCAAGTGCTCAGTAGGGTCAATGGCGCATGATAGTTATTGTTGGTTTTGTTTGTTTGTTGGAAAATTACATAGAGAACACAGAGGTAAACACGACATGGACAACAACAACATGGAAATGGTTGGCAGCTGCACTGTGTGTGCAGTTGCAGTATGACACCCATGAATTGGTGATCAATGGTTTTGCAGAACGAGCAAGTCTCGACCTCAACGGAGCATGAGCATTTCGGTAAACAGTGACTCATCAAATCAGCAGCCATTGCTGCATGATGAGGAAGCAGCAACCCGACCTCAGGATGATGCCATGTGCGTACAATGCATCACACACCTGCATCCAATAGCAGATGCCAACACACCCAACCCATCACCACCAGGGTTGAAGAAGCCAATGACCACCACATTCATCACAACACACCGGCCACCACGTTGCGTGCAGTGGCAATCAACCTCACCAAAGCAATCTTGGGCTTGGGTGTCACTGCACTGCCGCATGCTTTTGGCATCCTGGGTATCCTGCCTGCTATGGCTTGTCTTGCAGTGACGGGGGTGCTGACCTACATTTCCTGCAGTGGCCTTGCGCAGTATGTGAGCGTTGATGTGTATACGGTTGCTGGTGTGTTGCATCATCATGCGTATCACCATTTATGTATACTCAAATGGCAAGCCTTTGTATATGGTATGCAGCACATGTACATGCTTTTCCAAAACAACCCCTCGCCTGACACAGGGCATCCATCACCAGCAGCATCCTCAATTATCCATCCCTCGTTGCACATCAATTTGGCCGAATCGGTGCCCTGTCCATGCAAGTTGCGCTCTTGATCAACTGTGGTGGCATGCTTGTTGCGTACCTTGTGGTCATACGTGACTTGATACACAGCGCATGTGAACGCCATGCGGGTGATGTGTTGGATGCTGGTGTGCTTGGTGCATCCATGTGGAGTGTGGAGAGTGGTGTCATGTTGGTTGTGGTAGCAGGCGTGTTGGCACCACTGGTAGCATTTCGGTACGGATTGTGTGTGTATGTGTGAGTATGCACACAAACAAAAACCAACAACCTCCCCACGACAAAGGCGATTGAAAACAGTTGCAGCAGCAAGTGCAGTAGGCCTCCTCGCACTAGGCTGTTGGGCTCTATTGACAGGTGTGGCTGTGTGTGTGGCGGTACATCACAACACGTCACACAGCCTGCAGTGGTGGCCGCATGAGGGTTCATGGGTGTCTGTGTTGAGTGATGCTGCAAGGGTGGTCCCTGTACTCCTGGTGGCACTAATTTGTCAGTACGGGTACGTTTTCAGTCAGTGGATGTTTTTCAGTGAACATACACATACCACATAACGTACATTATGATGTGTGTATGTGACTCTCCTCCTTCACAGTTTCCACCCAATCATATGTGACACCCTTCTTTCACAGTTTTCACCCAATCATATGTGATCTGCAGCCCCTCACATCACAACGAGTATCCCATGTGTTGACAATTGCCCTGTGTTCCTGTAGTGTGTTGTATGTGCTCTTGTGTATGGGGAGCTTGGCATTGGTGGGGCCAGGTGTGGAGGCAAATGTGCTCCGGAGCATAACCCCAGGTGAGAGAGAAGGGAGTGGGTGGGTGGGTGGCAGGTTGTCTAATGTGTTTTGAAAGTGTAGCACCGGGTGCGCATGGAGGTGGGTGGGTGGTGTGTTTTGAGAGTGTACCCGGCATTGTTGTTGCATGGTTTGTGTATGCCAACAACGTATGTGTATATATACAACCCACCACATGTGTTGAGCAAGTATGTGTTGCAATCCCCACCCCACACCCCACACAGACACGCTCTCCCCAGTGATAGGCTCCACGCTTGCTTCTGTCATGTATTTCACCGTCCACAGTGCGTTTTTGGTGTCCCTCACCACATCGTTTCCCTTGCAAATGTGGCCCGCTCGTCTCGCACTGTGGCGCCTCCTATGTGGTAATACACGCCCGTTTGTGGGGTGGGGTTATTGGTGCACGACGTATGGGCTGCTGCTGCTGGCGGTGCTCCTGGCAGCAGTGTGTCCCAGTATATGGGTAGCGCTCGAGGTTATAGGTACGTATTTTGGTTATGGGTGTGTGGTCCATGCATAATGGAGCGGTTGTGTGCAGATGGTGATACCAACACACTCACCACAGGTGCAACGGCAGGCATGTATATAGCTTTCATCATTCCAGGCCTGCTTATGACGTATGGGGAAGGAGCAAGCAGGTTGCAACGGGCACAGGGGGTGGTGCTGGTGGCGTGTGGAGTTGTGCTGGGGGTGGCCAAACTGTAGGCCATTGGTGATGATGTAATGTCAGATCATCATCAAATTCATCATTCACATCATCGTTCCAGCAGTTACGCAGTCGATCACGCGTCGTCATACACGTTCACACACATCGCAGACAAAAAAGTTCTGAACCTTGGCTGCAGCCTCATCCCCCCGTGCTGCTGAGGTCACCATACCACGCTTTTGAGCTGAGGTGTGTGCCCTTGTAGTTGTGACCTCATGGTAGTTGTGCTTGTGAAATGTCGTTGCAGCACGACCACCGCTAGGGGACACGGATCCCCCTGTCCCTGCACACAAATGCCCACCTTCTCTCCCACACAGCATCCCCACGACGCACACATACTCCCCAGGCCAACACTCGAAGAACCTTACCGGATCACCAACCCCGCGTCGCGTTCGGTAGTGTCACCAGCAGACGTCATGCTCCATAACGTGAGCCCTGAAATGTTGGCAGCAGCAGGTTTGAATGCCGAGTTGCTTGCCAAGCTTAGTACCACAAGCACTGGTGCAACGCAGACGGTGCCATTTGATGCGAGCAAGGCAGGGCTGGCGCCTATTCCCACTGTGGTAGCGCCAATGCCCAACCCTTCTCCCCAGTTGGTTGGGTTTATGGATTGGCTGCAGCAGTATGCCAATCCCAATGCAATGCCATCGGGACCCTCAGCTGCACCCCTTGCAGCTATTCCTCCACCACCGCTACCAACATTTTCTGCATCGCTGCTGCCGTCGGCATCGCTGGACGCCACACATACCAGGAGCGACAGCAAAGAGACCGAGCCAGAGGGAATGAAGGAACTGGTGCACAAGGTATGGGGTACTTGGTGGTATAGGGGTTGCACGCCTTACAGATACGCACATTCCACATACAAACCCCCCAGGTACAACGACGCTTGCATCAAAACCGTGAATCAGCACGCAAATGCCGCCAGCGCAAAAAGGCATACCTGCAAGAGCTGGAAGAGGAATTGCACCTCCTTCGTCGGCAGCAAGAGGAAGCCAAGCAGCAGAGGCTGAGCAATGTGACAAATGGCCTGTCTGCCAACACATCCAAGGAGGGTGCCGAGGCAATTGCAATGCTCATCAAATGGCAACAGGATTGGGAAGCAGCCCTGGGTCGTGTGCGTCGTCTCATCAACGCTGCCGGCACCAACGATCAGCTCAAGTATGTTTGTTTGTTGACGGGGTAGATGTATGTGCGGATATGTATTTAGGATGGAGTACATGGATGGGTATGTCACCCCAAGTATGTGGTTGCTTCAATTTCGTCATATGCTCCCCCTCCTCCCAGTGCTGCAATTGCCCATTGTTCCGAAATCATGTCCAAACGCAAAGCCCTTGTTTCCGATCTCATTCGCAAGGATGTGTTTGCAGTTATGGCTGGGGATCATGTGTCCCCTGAGCAACGCATGACCCTGTGGCTGGGTGGACCCAGACCCTCACTGAGCTTGGACCTCATCATACAGCGCCTGGAGGATGTGCAGCCCAACTTTGAACATGGTGATGCACTCAAGCGTCTGCAAGCATCCTGGAAACAGGTGTGTTTGGGGAGGATGGGGTGTGTGGGAGAAAAAAAAGGGGTGGGAGTAGTAGAGGGGACATGTATGTGTAGGCTGTGTAGTTATGCAATTATATTTGTGTAGGTTTGTTACCCTCACCATCAAACATACCATTTACCACACCAACACACCAGAGTGAAGAGGCACAAACATCGGGTTTTGAACAAACCAAGGCCCAAATCATCATGACCCTGGAAGCACCAACCGCCGCTGATGGCACCGCCACTCCACAAATGTTGGGCAAGCTTGATGCCCTGCGCATTATGCTCAACAATGCAGAGGATTTGCGATGGCAGTGTTATTCAGAGCTCATGGAGAAGCTGCCCCTAAGGGATTTTGCAGAAGCAGTGACGGTGCCGCTGATTGCCATTGAACGCCTGCGGGCATTGCATGAGGCATGCATGCAGGGGCGATAGGGGGTTGGTGGGGTGATAGGGGGTTGATGTCCTAATAGCAGGAGAGGATCTGTGTCCTAATAGTGGGAGAGGATATGGGGAATATGTGTTTTTGTGTGTGGTTTTAGGTGCCCCCCATGTAGGGGTTGGTTTCATTACGCTGCTGTACGTGCGTGTGAGTTTTGTGTTGTGGGTGTTGTTGCAGGAACCTATTATTGTTTGTTGGGTGTATATATACTTGATTACTGCCATTCTTCTTCCCCGCACATCCGTGTATGCTTGTGCGAGCGTTTTCATTTATTAACTTCCGGTGGTGAGGCGAGAGGTTGTTGTTGTATATGCTTGCATCTTGGTGGCGCATCTGTGGCGTTTTGTGTACATGACGGGGGATCACATCCTCTCTCTCCTGTGTGTCCCCGCCTTTGTTTTGTTCAGTGCCAAAATGATGGGTTTTCCATTCCTTTTCTGATGTGTACCGCATTTTCCTTTGTTTTTCTTTGTCCAACGTCTCTTTTTTACATGTTTTCCACTTTTTTCGCTCTCTTTTCTCCCTCTTTTTTCTCTTGCAAACGCGCGCCAACAGCAGTGAAGTTTGTTTTACATCTCATCTTGGGTAACAACCCCAATCACAGTCAACTAACGCCCCTTGTTCAACCCATCACTCCCCCTCGTTCACTCCTCGTCAGCAACCCCATCCAGCATCGCCTCAAGCGCCTGTCGCAGCGCATCCAGCCCGTCACCAGACACTGCACTGCATGGCACCACTGCCATTGGGAGCCAGGATGCATCCTGCAGGTCTGGGTGTGCCTCCTGGTTTGTATTGGAGGGTTGCGACGTGGGGTTGGTGTTTCAAGTATTTCAAAGTATTTCCCATGCACGGCCCGAAAACACACAAGGAGCCCTGTAAGTAACCACACCTGTAGCTGCCCAGCAATCCGTCGGATGTCTGCTTCGATTTCCTGCTGCAATACATGTGCATCCTCGAGATCCATTTTGTTTAGTGCTACCACATGCGGCTTGGCAACCTGTAACACAAGGGAATTCAAGGGGGACACTAAGAAAAAAATAAATGAAAAAGTACTACTACTATCCAAGCAATGAATGTGTTATGCATGCAATGAATGCAACAAAAACAGCCCGACACAGCACTTTACACTTTCAATCCAACACAACCACAATCATACATATTCGGGGTTGTACATGCGTAGCTCCTCACGAACAGCCCAATAGTCTGATGCGGGATCAGGTGCAGCAGCATCCACAACATGCAGCAGGGCCCTCGTTCGACGAAGGTGCCTGAGGAAATTGCGTCCCAAGCCACGTCCCTGTTGTGTGGGATGATAATGGGTGATGATGCAGTTTGGGGATGCATGGTTGCATACATATGCCAAGGCACAAACACACATGAATGTACGTGTAAAAAAAAAGAAAAACAACAACACACAAACGCACAGCCACGTACCACATGGGCACCCTCTATGAGCCCTGGCAAATCTGCGAGGACTGCTCTTTTATTAGTTTTTTGCCAATCCTCTGCTTCCATTGCTTCCCAGTCATCCTCAGTGAGGTCTGCCACAGCTGCTGGTTGAGGGGAGTAGACACCCTGGAGCAAGAAAAACAAGGGGTATGGGATGATACAAACAAGGGGGTATGGGATGATACAAACAAGGGGGTATGGGATGATACAAACACGGGGGGATGGGCATGGTTGGAATGTATCCATGGCATGTATGTGGATTTTATCTGTTTTTGTGACAAAAGGGTGATCATCCATGCAGCAATGCACCACATATAATACACAACACGGTCCACATACCAAGTTGGGTGTGAGGGTTGTAAACGGGTAGGGCGCAACAGCAGGGCGTGCGGCAGTGAGAGCACTGAGTAACGACGACTTGCCTGCATTGGGAAACCCTACAAGTCCCACATCCGCAACCACACGCAGCTGTACATGGTGAGGGAGTGCATGGAGGGTGGGAGGGCAGCTGTTGCATGCACATAATGCAAAGCACATCATGCAAAGCACATTACGCAAAGCACATCATGCAAAGCACATCAACAGCATATCGCCACCCGTCAACCACCCACCTGCAAGTGCAATGCAAGTTCTTCTCCTGGTTGACCATGTGAATCTACCTTCCAATTGTCATCTTCAACCTCGACCACACCTTCAAGTTGTTTTCGTGAGGGACGGGGTGCATCACGCCTTGGTGCCACAACACCAACACCACCTGTGTGATGCAATGATGTGTGATATGTATGTATAGATGTTAGAGCACAAGGAATAGTGGAATCAATTGCACTGGTCATTGATTGCCGTAATTCAATTGCCGCAATCCCAAGCATACATGTTGCAATGTGCCATCCACACAGTACATCATAACAACATACCTCGACCACCACGTGCCACACACAAGGTATCCCCCACGTTGATGAGCTCACCCAACACTGTGCCACCACGCTTTTTTCGTACAACAGTGCCAGGTGGTACGCCTATTCGCAAGGGGGTTGTGCGGGGTGCAATCTTGCCTCGTTTTCTGGGTGGTGGTGGTGTGTGGAAATGGTGGTGTGAAAACACATGCATTGTACATGCATGCTATTGTGTATACTCTCGTGTATACGGAATGTACTCCTTGTGTATGCACAATGAACTCCCAAGTGTGTATACACAAAAAACAAACAAAGACATACTTTGGCCCCCCGGATCCTTGTGCAGGGTTGCCACTGGCCCCATCTTTGGCTCGATATGTGGTGCGCTCATGCAGGGGGAGCAATGAGTCCATTGCAGGATCAACCACAAGACTGTACAGGGTTGAGGTGTGTGTGTGTGTGGACGACACCCACAATACACAATACACCCACAATACATAATACACCCACAACCACCCAATACACGTACATGACGTCTGCGCCTGGTGCACCATCGGCTGGCTCCCCAGCAGGCAGCCATACTTGTTTTGGGAGGTTGCCACCGGGTTTGTACTTGAAGTTGCGCACGTATTTGCCGCCACCGGACTGGGTGATTTCACCACTGCCACCATTGCCAGATCGTACAGTTATGAATGCCTCGTCGTATTGCTTGAAGTTATCACGTTTTGTCTTTTCTGTGGGTAGGCAACCATGTGTGTGGTCAAACATTTGGATGCGTATTGCACCTGGTACGTGCGTACCTGTTTTGTACTGACTAGATTGTTGTGCACGCGTTATTACTTGTCTTGTGGTTGTGATATGGTAGATACGAAAGACAACAGGCACGGTGGTGTGCTTTTGATGATGCGTTTTGTGCGGTGCTGCTTGTGGGTGTTTGTGATAGCCACCACGTATGGGGGCGTTGAGATAGAGCAGCATTGCGACTGTTTTTGTGATACAATCGCTCTAGGCACTAATACATGGTGCACAAAGAAAAGACCATAGTGGGGCTGCAGTCAACGCTGATGGGTGGTGGTGTGTGTGCACCACATGTGCGGTTGTGTCCATGATCACATGTGGGGTTGTGTATACGAAATGGGCATGGCCCTGTGGCCCTCTCAACAAGGCACCCCCCACCTTGTGCTGGCGGTGGTGCCTGGGTGCGTATGTTGACTCCCCGACTTCTTGTGTTGACTGACGCAGTTATTGACAAGCTGTGTTCACATGTTCAACACGACAGTGTTGGCGGTATATACAACAACCCACGCCAACTATTGCCAACACGCCGCAACAATTTCCAGACTGACATAGGGCAGCTTGTTGGGAAGGTTCTTGCAAGTGGCAATCTGGCAACCCAAACTTTTTCCAGTCCAGATTCTCGTTTGTCATTCTTCGACTCCCCAACAATTCTTGCAAGCACCCAGGACTTTCTTTAACAACAAACACACGCCTTCCGCCAACAAACAGCAAGCAGTCTTCACCATGAAGGGCGTTACCATGATTCTGTTCATGCTCCTCGCAGCACTGTTCACAGCAGGAACTGTAAATGCACAAGGTATGCAGATAGACCGGCCATATCCGGGGGTGTTTAGGGTGTATTTAGTGTGCGAAGACGTCGCGCCACCCCCCGCATTGGATCTCACCGACCTCCCGCCTGCCCCCACAGTTGGCACATACGTTATCCCAACACCCTTGCCTTACTATTCGAGCCCTCGACCATACGGCTACTACTCTCCTACACCATACGGCTACACGGGGGCAATCTCGGTGGGCACGGTGCAGGTGAACAATGTTGTGCCCAACGGCAACAGGCGCTTGCTCGCAGGCGTACAAGAGCCCCCTGCCCTTCGTTTGGGTCGGTAGAGCACATGCCGGAGGTGCCGTCGGGTCGAGGGAAGTTGGATCTGATCTTGCAGAGCAGCCGCCGCCCTCGTTGGTGACTAACCCATTTTTTGTTGTCTTGTGCCTGTGCATCTTTTACCCCTGATTCTTTCACAACATATCCCTGCTGATGTTCTCATCTGCGGTGTGTGTTGTGTGGTGTGTTTGATGCTGTTCAGGGGTGCCTGCGTGCACCCCTGTGAGTGACAACACCCAACCCTCAAAACTGTCTGTTATTTTGTGATCTTACTGGTCAATCCCGCGTCCCATGCATCATCGAGTCCTTGCCGGTGTGTCATAGTTTTTTACATAGAGGACGCCGTAACAGCATAACATCAAAGAGTAACAATCATGATATTTTTCTGTGAAGGTACAAACAATCAATATCGACGCCTCGACGATGTCACCTCGTTTCTGCTGCCTGTGCGTACGGAAGACACTGCAGAGTGATATGAGCAGGCATCATCCATCTCCTCTTCATCACTGTGCCCCACCACACAGGAAAACCATTGCTCGCTGGGTTCCGGCTGCGGTACGGGCGGCTCCACCATGCGCTGCTGTCTCTCTCTCTGAAACACAGACCACAGGCTGGGTCGCGGCAACTGTGGGGGATTGAAATATGTGCGCCTGTTCAGCACCCCCTCCACCCAACACATACACAATCCCACACCTGTCGTTCCACATCCCTCCCCGACAACAAGGCCCTGCAAAGCGGACACCGCGCCGGCCCCTGCTGTGCTGAGCGCTGCAGCCACGCTCTCAAACAGTGCAAATGAAACACGTGCTTGCACGGCAACACTTTGGCACGAACGAGCTCCTCTTTGCAAATGGCGCATTCGCGGTCATCTGCAAAAGATGGGTGGGCATCTTGAAAGCGGTGCTGCAGGGCCCATGTCACTGCCCAGTAATCCCAGTATTTACTGTGTGGGCAGTTTACTGGGGTGTGTGTTGTGTATTCACTCCGCCTTAACCACCACAATCACATACTGTATTTTGGCTCGCAATTGCCCCGCCACGGTGCGCACGTCCATAAAGAGCAGCACGTCAATGAGCTGAAACGACACGCCATGCAGCAACCACAAGTGCATATAGTGAAGCAGGGTCAAGACCTGCCCCATGGTTTCCAGAAGCAACCCCATGTGATATGCAACCCCATGCAAGCCACTGCCCCACAGTGCTCCAGACTCGATGCTGTGGGACTCTATGCTGTGATTTTGTTGACGGAGGCGGGTCCATGCTGCGTATGCGGGGGCAACGATGTGCAAACCTGGGACCAAATGGTTGATTTTGTGTGGGCTATCTGCTGCACTGTGCAATCCTTACTCATGACCACCCTACCAAGTGCGCTCAGCATGTGGATGGCCTCGAGAAATACCATCACCAAGTCGAATCCCCACAGCAGCAACAGGGATGTGGGGCCTGGTGCACCTGCAAGGAGACGCACCCGAAGGCCCAGACGGTTTCCAGCAGGAGTGCCCCGTGGCTGTGGTTATTATGTAGTGGGATTACCCCATCTGGTCAACATATGGCCAACAAAATATACTCACACCATACCATCATCATGTGCGGCACATGCACCAGTACAATTGTCACTGCCACCAATTCTCCAAGGAGCACCATCATGAGCATGACCGTGCGTGTTAGGGTGCCTCGAGGGGGACGGAGTGCAGAGGCAATGCCCTCTATGCGATCACGCCCAAGCCCGAAAAATGCCTTGAGATAGCCCGTCATGCATACCCTTTTTATATTATTTTTGGAGTGGGGTGTGGGGTATGCTGTGTTCTGCTACTTTTCGCACACAAAAACAGCCCACACACCCACATACCATGCTGTCCATGCTGCAAGCTGATCAATGTTGGGCCCTACAACGGCACCCAAACTTACAACTTTTATCATAAAGAACTTCAACAACCGCTCTGCCATGTGTGCTGATTCAATGCCTGTCAAGCTGCCCAAAAACATGTGCTGTGTTGAGGGGGTGGCTTTGGTTCCTCGGAAGAGTACAACACCGTAGACTGCAACCCCCCACAAACACACCTGCACCAATGCAGCATGCAGAAGAAACAATGCGCTGATCATGTTGAGTAGGAGAAAGGCACTGATGCCGGATCTGCGCAAGTGGGCGACAGTGCTGTGCACGATGTGCAGAATGGCATCGTGCGGGAGTGTGCATGGTGTCTGAATGCATTTGTACAACGTTGTCAATGTTGCTGTCAGATATTCCTGTTCCTGGAGGCTTGCTTTACGCCACAAACGTGCTGCAAGGGACAGGGATGACAACGCGGCGTACGAGATGGCAAATGCCAGTCCATTCATGTTGGTATCTACATTTGTGTAAACCGAATGTTGTGCATGTTGTTGTTGTGCATGAAGGGTGACACAGCATAACAGGTTTTCTTGTGTGGGATTGCAATGGAGTGATTTCTACACAGTTGTACAAAATGTGTGAAAAATATGGGTTGCATGAAAATGCCTCAACAGTTTCACACATATACTACATGCGTTTGTATAGACATGGGTGATGTGATCTTCACATCTCACAACACCCTGAGGGTATAATACATCGATTGCTGGCAGCGGACTAAACCGAGCACACACCCTCCAGCAGCATCAACAACTGTATCGTTGGTGTTACATTACGCACTACCTAAAGCGATGTGTTGCTGACAGCAGTACATCCATCTTTCCCATCCAGATGTGGCGACCTCTTGTACCCATTTTTGTTGTCTTTTTCATTGACAGAACCTACACACAGCACACAAATGTGTGTCCGTGCGATCGTGAGGGATCATGGTCGATAGGGTTCTTGCAAGGGCCGTCGCCCTTTGAGCTGCGGCCCGTAGGCGTACGTTGCCGTGTGGTTGTGTATGCAACAACACTCCCAGCAGATGAGCAACACCTCCAGCACACACACACACACACAGGGTACACCCCATGGTATGCAAGCCTACCACCCCTCTATCAACTGCTCCTCCATCAGCAGCCCCCCCGTTGCCTTTGTGGCCGACCCGTTTTTGTGGGTGTCCAACAATGCCCTGTATGCATTCTACGAATACAAGAGTAAGGCCACCGAAAAGGGTGAAATTGGTGTTGCCATAAGCAGGTTGGGATGAGCACTCTGTATTACTACTTGTGTGACTTGAAACGCGCCGTGCACGCGCACTCGCTCCATATCTCCATCACTCCATCACAAACCTTCCCCACAGGGACAAGGGTATTTCCTGGCAGCACCTGGGCACAGCACTCAGTGAAGCATGGCACTTGTCCTACCCCTTTGTGTTTTTGTATCAGGGTGAGGTCTACATGCTTCCAGAAGGATATCAGGTGGGCATCATGTGGGGCATCATGTGCACAAACACCATTGTGTGCACAAACGCCATTGTGTACACAAACAAGAAGCTGTATTCTTTCTCTGTGCCACCAGTACCCCCACCAATATTCACCATCACACACCCATTACCATCATACACCCAATGGTTACACAGAGTGGTTCTCTTCGCCTGTATCATGCAACAGAGTTTCCATTGAAATGGGAGTTTGATAGGGTGCTGTACGAACGCCCACTCGTAGATGCAAGCATCGTCAAGTACCAGGGCATGTTTTGGATGTTTGCCAGCGACCAGGTGGCATGGCGTGTTGTTGTTGTTGTTGGACAGATAGTTTGTTCCATACAGATAGACAGTACCAACCCTCAACCTCCTTAAAACCACTCGTTTCACTTTTTCACAAAACAGGATAGAACCGCGCAACTGTGTGGACAGCTGGAGCTGTACCATGCGGCCACCCCCTTGGGACCATGGACACCCCATGCAGCCAACCCTGTGCTCAATGGGGACCCCTCATGTGGTGCCCGCCCAGGGGGCCGGCCCCTTGTGTATCAGCACTCCCTGTATCGCTTTGCACAGGACTGTGGTGGGGCGTATGGCAAAGCATTGCTTGCCTACAGGGTGGATGTCCTCAACACCACACACTTTGTACAGGTATGGTTTGCAAACATGGTGGGTTTGTCCATCATGCAATTTCTACCCCCTACAATTCCATACAACAACAGACGCCTGTGAAACACAACCTGCCCGTTGGGTGGTGGAATGCAGGGCGCCTTCACCATCTTGATGCACACCAGATGCCTGATGGCCGATGGGTTGCGTTGATGGATGGTGATCGAGGGCCAGAGTGCCCTGGGGAGTATGACTTTGTGCAGGAAACATGTGAATGCCGGCCCCGTGTAGTTGTGACATAGAGGTGACCACATTATGATGATTGTTATATATGGTTGGTGTGCAATATTGTGCTGCCATTTCTGATCGACATTCGCCAACACTTGGAAAAGCATTGCAGACACTGCTGGTAATGTTGGGACGTCCACAACGTGGTCACCAGAAGAACTTGATGTTTTTCAGTTGTTTTTGTTGCTGTCGTGCTGTTGCTTCATGTTACCTCATGGTGGGCAAGACTATGTAAGACACACAGAATTCAGACTGTACATAGTGGCCCAAACAACGCGCTCTCGAGCAACACGCTTCAACTCGCTGTACACTTGGACACACACGCAGGAATAAGTTGAAAGCTTACCCTAAAACAGCTCCACAGACATCACGACCAGCTCAACAGGTCCTTCATCTCGCCATCGCTGCATTTGTAGCGGCGCAACTGGCCACGCATCACACCAGCAGGGTAGGCAGTGGTGTGGAAATTGACATACACATTGCCCTCTTCAGCCAGCTCGATCAACCCTGTAAAGTCATCGCCATTAAGGGGGCCGGTGAACAATGCATCATCAATGACAGCATAGGCTTCCAGCTTTTCGCTTGTAAGGGGAGGTACAAATTGGGGAAGCACACCATTGACGACGGGTGTGCCAGGCGTCAAGGGGACCAAGACAGGTCCGTTGGTGGACGAGTTGCCCTGTTGGATGTGGGAGTGGGTGTGGCGGTGTTGCAACTGCATACATGCTGATCACATATGCTAATCACATACCAAGTGCAGGTGGGTCATGAACAGCTTGTCCACGCGTTTGGCAACCTGGAGGAATGCAGCATCACCTGTTGAGGTTGGGTTAATGTGAGTGCGCATGCCTGTGCAATTCATGCAGATGCCTTTAAGAGTCATTACCTGAGCTGATATTTACGGCGATGTAAAAGTCTCCGGATGGAGCCTTGGATTCATCCGAAGACCAACGGGTGATAGGCGGCACGCTTTTTGATGGCAGCGCAATTGCTTTGTAGCAGACGACATTGCTGTCGTTAAAGGTGAACCTCGTGCTGTTTTTCGCAGCGACCGTGCCTGCACAGGCAACACACAGCAGCAGGGCCAAGAAGCGGGTCGTCATGGTGCCGTAAAGCTGAGTTTGGGGTTGCCAGCGGTAAGAATATTGGGAAAGGGCGCTGCTTCTGGGGTATAATTTTCTTGGGTTACACAATTTCTTCTTGGTCACAAACAAACATTGGGGAAGAATATACAGGCAAAAAGCATTGCACTGATGGTGATACACTGATGGTGATAAATAAACATTGAAGAAGAATACGCAGGGGTCGACGAATGCCTCACCCAGCAAAGTTGCCAAAGGTGCGTGCAATCAAGTGATCAAAGCGCATATCCTCGTCGCAAGGCACCTGGTGGAGCTGTCCACGCATGATACCGGCGGGGTATGCAGTGGTGTGGAAGTTGACATACACATCGCCCTGCATGATGGAGTCCACAAGCTCCCCCATGTCCATGCCGGCCATGGGGCCGGAGAACAAGCCCTGGTTAAACTCAGCCACTGCTGTCAAATGACCCTCCTGGACTGTCAATGCGGGCACAAACATGGGGAGCACGTTGTTGACAACGGGTGTGCCGGGCGTCAAGGGCACAATGACGGGGCCGTTGGTGGTCTTGTTGCCCTGTGAGTGTGGTGGGATGTGTGGAGGTGATGCCGTGTGGAGGTGAAATCCAGTGTGATGAAATAAAAGCAGCAGCATACCATGTGCAGGTGGGTCATGGTGAGGTCCTCGATGTTGCTCACCATTTGTACAAACTCTGCGTTGCCCGATGTCATGTTGACGTCCATGAAGAAAACGCCACGAGCCTTGATGTGGTCTCCTTTGAGGGGTGGCACTTCATTTGCGGGGCTGGCTGCAGCACCAAAGCACATGAGATGATCATTTTCGTAGGGGTTTGACTTGGATGCAGGGGCAGGGGCACGTGGGTGGCGTGCCATGGCACCTGATGCCAGGAGGAGCGCAATGCAGAGGATGGAGTACTTTTTTCCGATTGCCATATTGGTGTGGTGGTGTGTGGTGGTGGTGGATAATGGGGTGAATTAATGATGCAATGGGTTTCCAGGTGGTGAAGAAATAGCCTTTTGCTAGGTTCTTGTCAGCTCCCCTGGTGGTCACCCGCACTGCACCTACGTCGGAGTTGCGCCGGGTGGACCCTGCCGACATGAGGAATCGTCTCTGGTGTCAACGGTGCTATTTGCTTGCATGCATATACCCCATTAAATCATGTAAAAATTAAGGATCACTAGGCAATGTGCTTGCCACCAAACTTGCCACCAATCTTGGCATCACACATTTGTATCAAACACAGTCACCCCTCAGTCATTCTCCCCTCCTCATCAATGTACAATAGGATTAACACCAATCATAGTTAATCAAGGTTAACCCACGGCATTGACAAGGAGAGACCAAACGCACATCATGTCAATCACAGAGCAACAAAAGAGTTTGCGTTTTTGCCTCATGCTGGAACACACCAGCGCCCTTGCACGTGATTGGGAAGACTTGAAAACCAACTACGTCATGCCCCTGCTGCATGGTGTTGCCAGATCCTACAAACAGAGAGCAGAGTGTGCATTGGTCATCTACCGCACACGCACGGGTTGCAACAGTGAAGACATGGTGCAGCATGTCAAATGGACCACCGACTTTGCAAGTCTGAAAGCATATGTAGATGGCTTGCAACCCAGTGGTGGTGGTCAAATGGAGGCTGCATTTGCAGAGGGACTCGCAGAAGCAATGTACCTGTTTTCCCGACCATCACGGTACTTGTACTTGAAGAGGGTGAGCAGTGCCACATGCAACACCTGTACATGTAACACCTGTACATGCAACAGCTGTACATGCAACACCTGCTGTATCACACCAAACAATACACACAACACATACACACAGGTTGGCAGCCCCCGAATTGCTCAGCAAGCACTTGTTTTTTGTGGGTGCCAGCACAGCACATCGTCAGCCAATACGATGGCCATTCCCAGCAGAGTGCAAGTCCATACCGGTATGTATATACAATGTGATACGGTGGTGTTGTGATTTTGCCATTGTCGAATACACCCACCATTACCAAACACACAGTCAGTAACACACGCAGCAACATATACAGACCTCATTGCCTGTCTGCTCCCTCGCAACATTCATTTCAGTGGGGTTACTAGACCCACCACTGACTGGGTTAGGCCTCAGTTTATGGCACTGGTGATGGCCAGAGAAGCACAACGTGTAGGGCGGGTAGGTCCTGGGGGGGTGGGTGCATGGTGTGGGGGTGCATGGTGGGGTGGATGTATGGTGAGACCCATACACTATAGTCAACTCATACACACAATAAGCAACCACTCATGCAACCCCATACAACACACCTGAAGTGAAAACACCATCAACACACACATCCATTTCCTACCCCCCCCCAACACAGCCAACCCCCCCCCCCCCACACACACACACAAACCCCACAGGCGTTGACTTCAGAGGAACAAAAAGTGTTGGTCAAACGTCGACATGAGGAATGTGTGTTTAAACGCAGACACCTCTTATTTGTTGCCCCAGGGTCCAGATGGGCCCTGTTGTTTCTCCAGGCTGCTCACAAGGGCAAGGACCTGGCGGGGGGTGGAAGTCAGACACCACATGCTGGCCACCAGCCAAACACACAAGGAGGAGCGTTGCAAATACATGCTGCTGCTGCTACAGGTGCTACTGTGGTGTTGTGTTGATGGTGTTGTGTTAATGGTGTTGTGTTGGTGTTGTTGTGTTGGTGTTGTTGTTGTGGTGATGGTATCCACTTGTATACATCACCCACCCACATCACCCACCCGCATCACACACCCACATCACACACCCACAGGCACAGCACAGCACCAACCACAGCAGCAGCACCAACCACCAACCCAAGTGCCCCCCAATCAAACCAACCCCCCTGGTTGGACACCCACAGGAAACACACCTACAGAAATCACTGCAACCCTCCCCAACATCCTGGTGGCCCATCCCACCACTGCTGCCGCTGTACATCCTGCCAACATGACACAACCACAACAACAACAGCAGGTACAACAACAACAGCAGGTACAGCAGCAACAGCAACAGCAGGTGGCGGGGTATGGAGCACATGTGGTCCCTGTACAGCCACATGTGCAGCACATGCAGCATGCACACCAGGCCTCAGTGCAGTACATGCAACAGGGTGGTGGTGCTGTACCAATGCAGACAGCTATGGGGGTACGTGTGCTTGTGTGGGTTGTGAATAATGGGTTGTGTGTGTATTAAGGGATATGTGATGATTTTGAAGCATATGTAGTATATTTCTGCACTTATTTGTATAAAAAGATATTTGTTGGTGTGTGTGCATGTATATACATGTACATATACACTGCACGAATACACTTACAACACATGCTCCCTTCCCCCCCTCCTAGCCTTCCTATGGTGCACCAATGCCCATGCATCATGCCCCTCACCAACCACCACCAGCCATGATGCAACAACCACCACCACAGCAGTACATACCACCACAGCAGCAACAATATGCACCACAACATCCCCAATACATGCCCCCACAGCATTCACAATACATGCACCCGCAGCAACAACAGTACATGCCACCACAGCAGCAGGCACAATACATACAGCCCATGCAACAACCGTACATGCCACCACAACAACCACCACAACAAATGATGGCCCCACCACAGCAACAGCAACCATACATGCAGCAACCACAGCAATACATGCCGGCACAGCAACCACAACAGGGTGCATCTCGAAGTATGTTGGGGGGGGTGCAGAGCGTGCAATGCATGCTGTCGTAAGTTAAGTTGGTACATCTTCTAATTTTCACATCTTCTCATCCTCTCATCCTCTCATCCTCTCATCCTCTCATCTTCTCACACCCATTTACTCACACTCATTTTCTCCAGGTCAAGCAGCGCTGGGATGGTCTGGCTCTATGTCCTTTTCCCCTAGGGCACTGGCTGACATCATGCCCAACCCACCCCCACAACCACTGTGGCTGGGGGAGTTGCAGGGGTACATGAAGCAAGAAGCTGTTCAACAAGGTGTGCTGCGGTGCATCGTGGGGTTGAGTTTGGTCCTGGGGGGAAGGCACGTTGTGAATTGATGTATGCACGTTGTGTATGGATGTATGCCAAGGCCAGCATACCCCTGCCTTGTGTATTGTATGCACACAGAAATAAGTACACGCAGTCCTCTGTATTACTTCCTCTGTATCATTTATTTCCTCTGTATTGCTTCCTCTATACTATTTCCTCTGCACCACTATCCTCCACTTGAATACACATACACACGCAGGGTTGACCTCCTCGTGGCCTGGTCAACTTGTGGTTCATAGATTGTTTGACTCTGGTTCACTCCTAAAGCAGCTGCAGGCTCACTTTTCTGGAGCACCCAGGGTACAATTTCAAATGCGTCCCAGCCCCCAAGTGCAGGTGTGATGATGATATGTGTGGGGATGATACATAGATATGATGATACATATGTGGATATAGATATAGATATGGTACATGTATAGATATGATGTGTGAAGATGCTTATGTAGATATGATGTGTGAAGATACATTTGTAGATATGATGACAGTCATCGTTATCCCCTACATGCTCACAGTCGTTGTTGTCTCATGTGTTGGAGCGCAAGATGGCGCTGGTGGTCAACCTACCTGCACAGCAGTTGGTCATCATCTTTAAGAAAAGCCTACAACAGCCATTTGGGGCACTCCTTCAAGCCAACACCATTGCATGCTGATTGTTTTTGTGAGCGTTTGTGTGTCTGTGTTGTTCACAGTGTGCTGCTGTATGTGTGTGTCTTTCCTTTCTGCATGATGGTATTTCATATGACTCACTGTTTATCTCATGTTGACCAACATGTTGTTGACCAGCAACATTGGTGATATTGTTACAAGATTACTTTTTTCCATAACAATCTAGTGCCCCTGACTACACTGGTGATGATGATGTAAGCAACACCACTGATGATGTATGCAACACCATGTAGCAACATTGGTGGAGTAGCAACATTGGTGGAAACAGCCACCTGTTCACATACAAAGCAAACAACACACAAGAAAAAGTCCACAACGATCACAATATCCCATCACACTATATAAAGATCATTGTACGGCATCCTGCAATTGTCAAATTCACACACTCGTTATGTCGCTCGTCACAATGTAGGTTTTTTAGGGTTTTTTTGGTCGTACCCGTTTGACTAATTCGCATGATAACAAATAATCCAACTGGGGAAACTGGGCATCGAGGTAACTTTTACCTTGGGAATGCAATTTTCCCTGATCCACATCATCCTTGTACCCCCCGTAAAAGCTATCAACCACTTCCATGCCCCTGGTTACCTGGAGTTGATGGTAGTGTGCATGGTATGTGCGTACTTTATTGGCATGCCGAATGTGCATGCCAAATGTGTGTGTCTTTTGTACATACAAAATGTACTGACATGATCAACACACACCCATGATCACAGTGCTGTAGCACCACACTGTACCACACAATAAAATCAGTAGTACCTCTGCAAAGGGGGTTTCCCAAGGTGCATTGCCCAGTCCTGCAGCACCCTCATATCCAATAAACACTTGTGTACTTCGCGAATTCACACCATACCCGGCAAACGCCATCAGCCCTTTGCGAAAGCTGATGCCCAGTGGTGGATCATCTTTGAGCTGTTCAGCAAAGCGGGAATTCATGTCGGGGTCGAGGCTGATGCCAAATTGCACCAAAAAGCCTGGGACCACTCGAAACAGGGGTATGTTGTTGAAAAAGCCCGCGTGCACAAGCCTGAGGAATCGACGAGCCCCAAGGGGTGCCCATGCTGGGTGCACTGTGTGATTGTGGGTGGTGATTGTGGGTGGAGGGCACACATGAGGGTGCTCACTTCGAGGCAAGACCCGTACCTGAAATGTCAAAGTCGCCCTTGGTGCTCTTGCAAAGTACCTTGATGATACGATCTCTGTTGTCAGAAGCTTTGGGGAGTGCGTGCGCTGTGCAGCAAAGCAAGAGCACGACAAGGCAAGCACTGTGACTGGGTTTACAAAACATGATGATGAGATGGGGGATATGTACGTAAGCGGTATTATAACTAGTATATCTCACCGTGCTGCATTGTGAATATGGAAAAATGGATTGTATAGGGTTTGCTGCAAAGTTGGTCTCTTCAGAATTTTATTGCCTGAACAAGCCAGGAACAAGCCAACATAGGAACAATGTGCACAACCTGTACCACAACTCCAACTATACTCCAACAACAATGCCTGTAGCTTTAATATCGTCTAGAGGTCGTCAATCAATTCCACCATGGCAACCAATGCTGATGAACATGAAACATTGATCCAGCACCTCAAGGCACGCATATAGGTGTATGATCAACATGTGTAAACCTATACACCACAACCATACATTGCAACACACTACAGGCACGCACTGCTGCACTGGACACCTCGGCAACCCATCTCGAAACATGCACATCACTACGCAGCGCCAACACCACACCTCAACGACCAGGTGGCTGTAGTGTTGTTGCAGTATCAACCACTGGATCAGTGGAAAACACACTGTTGTTACATTTGAACGCAGTTACACATGCGTACCACGAGCACCCGTCACACAACAACCCACCCATACACACACTACACACCACCCACACACTTCACACAGGTGAGAATGACCTCAACAAGCTGGATTTCAGCATTAAACGCAATACAACATTGCTGAAAAAGCTGAAAGCAATAAGTGATGACACAGTACAAGCTATTTGTACAGACATAGCCAAAACCAACCAAAGCAAGGTGTGTTGCTGCATTGGGAATGCAACAGCCTGGTGGATACAATGCAACATACATGGTGAAACGCATGCACAATACAAACCACCTGCACAAAACCCCACCATCCCCACAAACCACCACCACCTACACCACGACCCACACAAAAAACACCATCACAACAGTACATCAGTGAAGCAGTGGGTGCAATTCTAGAAGCACCACTGAGGGCAAAGGATGTACCAGCAGCAGTGCAGGTGTGCAGTGTGTTGCATCAGCGATATACAGACGTGGCGGGGCAACTGCAGCAGGGGTTGTTGCGGCTGCTTGCCCAATCACGTGAGGGGACAGGTGCGGGTGTTGTGGTTGGGGTGTTGTTGGTGGGGTAGTGTTGCTGTGGTGATGGTGCTGTGGTGTTGCTGCTGGGTGTTGTTTGCTCGTGTTGAATTGTACACTGTCGATGTATACACAAGTACATCATGTCCAGTGTTGAGGTGTGCACAATCATATCATGTGTTCTCCCATGTATTCTCCCATACACGCACATACCCACCCACGTGCATAGATGAGGAACGCATCACCCGCACACACATACCCATCTACAAACTCACATCCACCCCCACACACCTACACATTCACCCACTCACACTCAAACACACACACACACCACACACACACAGATGAGGAGCGCATTACTCAGGTCAAACGCAGGGCCCTCCTACGCCTGTTGGGGGACCTGTACCTGGTGGGCCTCCTCACTGATGCCAAACCCCTGCTGCGTATCCTGCAAGACATTGCCTCCAGTCTGACATGGGAGCGTGATAAAAGTGCTGCTGCCAACAATGTGGCATTGCTTGCACATTTTTGCAAGGTGCGGTGTGGGGTGGAGGTGGGGTGATGGGGGTGGTGTGTGTGGGGGGGAGGGGTACGTCTGTCGGATTTGTGATTGTGTGGGTTGGATGTGTGCATGTGCATCTGTGCAATTGCATGCCAGCATAAGTGTTTGCGTATTGTTGTTCTTTGTCATATTGTTGTTCTTCGTACCTCCCCCGCAACACCACTGCTCTCCTCTCATTTCCACCCCTTGCATTTCCCCCCTCTCATTTCCAACCCAGGCCTTTGGTCATGTGTACCTCAATGCAGACATGCCAGCAGCCAATCCCAGTGCTCCTGGGTGTGGTACTCCTGGTACTGTTGTACATGACACACACACAAACACAAACAACGCAAACAACGCAAACAACGCAAACACAACAGGTGTAACCCTTGAAACCCAAACAACCCATGACACAGACACACAACCCCCTGCTGCACATGCACAACCACCCAACACACACGCACCCTACAACGAGACCAATCACCCACCAGCAGTAAAACAAGCACTAGCCGATCAGGATGCAGCATATACACGCTACACCCAGGCCTGTGCTGCGGCTGCTGCATGGCTCCCTAGTGACGCTGTGCGAAATGCATGCTGTGCTGTGGTAGAGCAGGCGTTTACCAGTGCATGTGGGGAGCTCAAGGTGGCACATGCATTGCTAATAGAAACCGAGGCAAGCAATGCACGGGTGTTGAACAATCGGTATGGCATTGTGGGTAGTGGGTAGTGGGTGGTGGTGCTTCGTATGAGCATTACATGTGGTTGTTTGTGGGACGTGGATAGGAGGTTGGTCCACCCATACACCCACACCCACACCCACCCACACGCACACACACAAACACACACACACATCCCTTCCTCTGTAAAAAACCAATCCCGCACCAATCCCACCTCATAGAGGAGAACTCCCTGAGGATCTCGCGCAGCGCTATGAACAACAAGCCAAAGCACTCGAAGCACTACAAAAATCACTCCACACCATTGCGGATGCGACTGGGTGGGTGGTGCCTGAGGTGGAGGATGCCACTACACGAATTGGGGGGGAGGGTAAGGGAGGGGCTAGTGTGGTGCATCCGGTATGGCTGGGGGGTGGTGGGGGTGTAGCCATGAAGTGGGGGTGTATGTAGGGGGGGGGTAAGTAGTGGGGTTGTATGTGGTATATAGAGGTGTGTATGGGTTTGTGTATAGAGAGATGGGTGTTACAATACACATTCACCCTCTGATACTCTTTACACACACTCTCCACCCTCCCTCCACCTTCCCTTCCCCCTCCCTCCACCTTCCCTTCCCCCTCTCATTCCCCCCTCTGTTTTCCCCCCCCAGGATTTCCAGTCAAACACAGATAATGGCCCCTTTGAAGATGAATGGAGTAGGCAGTTTTATGAGGGCCTACCAGACCTGAGGGCACTGGTACCTGGGGTGCTGCTGCAGGCCCCATCAACCACTGCTGGTGGTGCCAGTGGTAGGGGTGCTGGTGGCGCCAGTGGGGACACAGATGGTGCTGACACAGATAATAGTCTTGTAGAGAATGCACTCAAGAAGGGTACTGCACACAAGGAGGGTACTGCAACCCAACACCTGAAGGAGGGTGCTGTGGTCAAAGCTGCAGGTCAACCAGATGATGAGAAAGGACATGATGATGATGGTCAACATGATGGTCAACAGCCACGTGTACCTGACGTCAAGGCACATGCAACACCAAGGGATGATGCTGGTGCTGGTACAACTGCTGGTGGCAATGCTAGTGCTGGTAATGCTACTGTTGGTAGTGGTGGTGGTGGTGCTGATACAACAAACAATACAAGTGCTACTACTGCTGGTAGTGCTGCTGCTGGGGGTATTAATAATGACAGTGGTGAAACAGGAGAGGGGTCAAGTCATGTACCTGCAGAGCTGTTGGCAGTGCTAGCCACTCTCCCCACGTATGTCGGTGCTATGTCTATGATTTGTAGGCATGCTGTTTGTTTGCTTCTTTTTACACAGGTGCATTATCTATCATTATCATTATCCATCAGACTGGTATTGACAACCCACACATATGGTTCCCCCCTATATTTCCCCCTGCCCCGCATTTCTCCCCCTCTATTCCCCTGTACCATCATACCACACCTATCGTCATCCCCAACCTATCATCATACCACACCTATCATCATACCATGCCCCTATCATCACCCCCCCCCCCCATACTCCAGGTGCACCACCCCCCAGCAATGTGATGAGCTGTGTGTTGCCTTTTGCTTTGCCACTGGTGCACACAAGGCATCACGCAGGCGGTTAGCTAGGGCGTTGACTGATATTCCATACAGTGCATTGGATGTGATTCCATACTATGCACGTATTGGGGCAACACTGGCTACTGTCTTCCCTGATATCATCAATGGTGGGTGTTTGTGTTTGTTGGTGTTGCTGTTGTGTTGGTGTTGTGTTGGTGTTGTGTTGGTGTTGTGTGTATTGTGTGTGCGTGGTATGTGTGTCTATTGTTTGTGGGTTGTGTTTTTGCAGGACCTACATTCCACACTCGCACACTTACAGACCCACACACACCTGCACCTGCACCTACCTTGCACCGCACCACCATGACACTGCACCACCATGACACCCACACCTCTTCACCATGACAGATGTGCTCAAGTGGCTCGAGGGTGAATTCACACACATCACCTCCACCAAGGATGTGGGTATGCGATCAATGGCCCCCAGGGTGCGGTGCATGAGATACATGGGTGAATTGGCGAAATTTAGGTATGTTATTTTGGTGGTTTGCTTTGCTAAGAGGAGCATGTGGTTTGTGTTGTTTTGGTGGAAACAGGGAGCATGTGGTGTATGTTGTGTGTGACATGTGTGTGTGACAAGAGGGAGCATGTGGTGTATCAACTGGTCATCTTTATCCCCTTCTCCTCCTCCTCCGCATAAATTCACCATCATCTCCTCCTCCTCCTCCTCCTCCTCCTCATCATCATCATCATCATCTTTATCCTCCTCCTCCTCCTCTTCCTCCTCCTCCTCATCATCATTACCCCCCCACACAAGGTTGATGCCCTATGGTACATTGTTCAGCCACTTGAAGCATCTCCTAGATGACTTCACAGGGGCACATGTAGAAATGGTGGTAGAACTCATGCAGGTGGCTGGGCGGTTTTTGTACAGACTACCGGAAACACACACCCGAGCGGACAATATGAGTACGGTATGTGGCTGTTGGGGTGTGCTGTTGGGGTGTGCTGTTGGGGTGTGCTGTTGGGGTGTGCAGGATGTGTAATGGTTGTGTTTGCTTTGTGTACATCCCTGCGGACATTTATGAGCATACTGTATTGTGATACCCATGCATTGATCTATACACTGTTATATACATTGTTGTATACGCTGTTATATATATCATCCTCACATATCAATCATCCTCACATACCCCAATCATCCTCACAATCATCCTCACAATCATCCTCACATTCCCCTCACATTCCCCCTCGCAATCCCCCTCGCAATCCCCTCACCCCCCCCCCTCCACAGGTCATGCTCAAGTTGAAAAATGCAAAAAACCTTGATCCCCGCTTGTCTATGCTGGTAGAACATGCCTACTTGTGTGTCAAGCCACCTGCTGGTGGGATGGGGGCTCGGATCAAGCAACGCCCCCCCGAGCATGCCTATGTACAGTACTTGTTGTTACACCGACTTGATGCACACACCATCAGCAAGGTGTATATGCGGTGGTATCATGATGATGATGTGATGAGTGTGTGTGTTTTGGAGTGGATATACCTGTTTGCATGTACCATACCACTCATGTACACACCATGTACCCAACACCATGTACCCCACACCACATCCCACCCCACGTACCCCAACTCACACACCCCAACCGCACAGGTTGTCAAGAAACTACGTCGTCTCCCATGGCCCGCATGTCAGACATACGTCACAAAATACATCCTCAAAACAGCACTCAAGGGTCGTTTTGCAGGGCAAGAATACCTTGCTGCATTGGTGGCTGCCCTGGGCAGGTACCATCCGGGATTGGCGGTACGAATAGGAGATGAGGTACTGGAACGCATTCGACTGGGACTGGAACACCCACAGCATGGTGTGTGAGTGTGGGTGGGTGTTGTGTGGGTGTTGTGTTGGCGTCGTGTGGGTGGAGAGGGAAGTCGAAAGGGGGGGAGCAAGGGGGGGTGTATGCTTGTGCATTTGGCAAATATTACATGTACACTATGTACATTTGACACCGTACATGTACATGTTGTACATTTGACACATCACACAAACAAGCCCATTCCTTACTTTCTATTGTACAGCACCATTGCTCTCAACTGTGAGCAGTGCACATATTGTGCAGTGCATAAACACACAATCGACATCACACAATCGACATCACACAATCAACACCCACCCACCCACACGGAACGCCCACATCACCGCGTTGTCCCACCCACACTACCCACAGGCACATACCAGCGACGGGTGGCATTGGTGCACTTTCTTGCCCACTTGTACAATTACGGTGTGGTTGATAGTCGTGCTGTATTTGACACCTTGTACTTGTTTACATCTGCTGGGCATGATGATGAACAAACAATACAACGCATGGACGCGCCAAGCGACTGCTTCCGGATACGGTGTGTTTTGGTGGGTGGATGTGGGTGGGCTGGGGTGGGTGGGTGGAATGGTGTATGGTGCATGTTTATGTATACTTCGTGTACATATATGTATACACACAGACATAGCCACACACAAACGTAGTCATACATAGCCATACCAAAACATTCATAGTCACACACACACACACACGCACGCGTCATATATGCACAGGCTCATATGTGCACTGTTGCTAGGATGTGGTCAATATTTCCTCAAGGGGCGGGCAAGAATACGTTTGACTACATACTTGATGTACCTACAGGTGTGTATGCTGGGGTTAATGTAGCATGTGTTGCTGTACGAGTGTGTGTGTGTTGTGGTGTATAATGGTGCATGTAGATGAATACGTGCAGATGTCCCACCTGTACGTACATGTAGACTCACATACCCACCACACCCCTTGCATTCACAACATACCCAACACAGCCACATCATCCCCACCCTCATATCACAACATACCTAACAGACACAACACCCCGACCCACCCACCCTCACATCACAACACACAGCGGTACATCTTGTCCAAGGTACACCCGCTCCCACTTGACATTGAGTACCTGTTGGAAGACCTATGGACACTTGTACAACCCCTGCAGGTGGCCCGATATGACAGTTTTGAAGCAGCAGCTGCTGCCGTAGCTTCCTATGAACAAGTGCTAGCACAGGACATGGTGTGTGAATGAGTGGGTGAGGGTGTGTGGGTGTGTGGGCGTGAATGAGGGTGTGAATGAGTGGGTGAGGGTGTGTGGGTGAGGTTGTAGGTGTGCATGAGGGTGTGCATGGGTGTGCATGAGGGTGTGCATGAGGGTATGGATAGGTGGGTGGGTGGGAATGAGGGTGTGGGCATGGATGGGGGTGTGAATGTGAATGGGGGTATGTTGTGTGTACACCACAAAAAACCAAGTCCTCAATGGGGGTGCAACTCCCATTGCAACTCCCAACCCCCAGCCACCCACCCACACTGCCTTACCCATCAACCAACACAGGCAGCAGCAGCTGCAGCACAGGATGGTAGTGACAGTGATGACGAACGCATGGCTGCCCATGTGGGCTCTGATGATGAGCAGCAGGACAATGTGGATGTTGATCATATTGAGGATGCGGGAGGGAGTGATGAGGGGGAGCAGGGGGAGGAGGAAGAGGATGATGATGTGGTGTTGATAGAAGAAGAGGAAGAACAAATGTATGTATTGAGGGTGATTTTGTTGTTGTTGTTGTTCTGACCTTGCACATGATGCCCTCTGTGTGTCACTATACAACATACATACAGTGTACATGCTATATATAGCCAACACTCGTCCTGCACACACACACACCCTCCCTCAGCAACATCACACACCCACACATCCTCACAACAACACACCCAGAATTCAAGACCCGGAATTTGAAGCAGCACTTGCCTCCGTGGTCCGGGAAGCCCAGGGCACACTCCTCCCCACCCACCCACCGCTCCCCACCCCCACCCCCCACCCCACCTCCTCATCCACCTCAACCGTTGCGTTTCGGGTCGTGCTGCGCAAAGGGGGCCGAGAGGACCGAAGCAAGGAGGTGCATATACCAGCAGGCAGTGGTATTGCTGCGGCAGTGCAAGCCAAGGCAGCTGCCGAGGCAGATGAGCGGGCCCTGATGAAACGACTGGTGCTGGAGGCGAGTGCACGTGAAGAGGACGAACGCAGAGGAGGAGGGGGAGGACGAGGTGGACGAGGAGGTGGACGAGGAGGGGGGCGGCGAGGTGGGGCGTATGTAGCCTCCTATGGAGGGCGGGGGGCCCCGAGGTTGTGATTCTTTATAATTGTGCATGTGCGTTTTTCTCTCGTATCTACTCATTAGTTTGTCTGGTTTTATATTTGTAACACATTGTTGTGCTTTGGCACGCAAAGCAGGAACAAAGTAGGGTTGCCACAGCAATGTACATGCGTGCAAAAACGGTGTGCAACCGGGAATGTTTTGGGAGATTATTCAATCCCCAGGGCGCGTGAAAACATGCATGATAAATATATGCATGATAAAGGTGACCTGCTAGTACATGTACTAGGAAACTGTAAGTATATTGCAATCTACATGCAGTAAGCAACAAAACGAAGTGCATATGTACGAAGACATGTGCTGGCCTGCATATATACACGGGGAGACACAGACAACCAGATACAGCGCTATTCAATTTCCAGAGAAAACATGCAATATCCAATGCAAGTAAACAACAGACAATATAAATATACGTCGAAACAACAATTCTGACTGCGAAACAAACACAACCCGATACAACCACAATAGGATTGCATTTCAGTGACGGGGCCTCTTGGCGCACGCCTCCTGGTCGTCTTGTTCTGAATCACCATGCTGACGCTTGCTCGTTGTTGACAAGGTGTCTCCTGGCGTACTGTCACAGGTGGAGGTTGCTGGGGTACAGGCAACGGCCGTGTCCGCTAGACCCTCACTCACACACAGGAGCCTGCAAAGCTCCGCGGGGCGTCTTAATGCGTTTGTCAAGCATTGCACACATTGAGCAGCAGCAGCGCTGCCATCAGGATCATCGGTGCGGCTCAAACACACTGCTATGCCGTGCATGGACTGGGTTGCAGCAGCAATGGCCAGGAATGATGGCGTGTCTGTGTTGAGGGATTGAAGTGAGAGGTTATAACCGTTGTGGTGACACCCTGCGAATACAAAACCCACCTTGCACGAGTGTAAATGCACGAGTGTAGATTGTGAGCGCATCGGAATACAGGGATGCGTTTTGTAAATATATGGCAACTCGATTCAATAGGTCGGCCTGTAGTATATTTGTAGCATTGGCTTGCGAGAATGGAGGCTCGGTATGCATGTTGGAGTGTATGACGACGATGTGTCTACAGCGCTTTGTGTCTGCAGCGGAAATACGCAAGCGTGGGAGCACAGCGTTTGTTGAGGACAATGATCATTTGTTTCTGGATACCTGTTTTGACTAGGATTTGTTGCTGCGCAGCAAACACATCACAGCAGGCACGTGAGGCATCCCGGCTGTTGTATGCTTCCTCTTGAAATAGATTGAATGGCATGCGTTATGCAAGGATGGTTGATCTGATGGATGTACCAGGTTGTGAAGGAGAAACATTGGAGGTTTGTGGGAGGGGAAGGAGGTGGGTCCAGGAGGAGCCCACGGGGCACCGGTGTGTTTGATATCCACAACCTCAACATATTCTCAACGTTATTTTATGTGTGTTGAATTCATCAAACTATTATCATCACAGCAAACATCCAACACACAACAACACCCTCAGCCACAGCACCATCATAGACAACACGATGGTGGGTTTGGGTTTTCCCACACATCAGCTCACCGTGCTTGTGCTCTTCCTCTTATTCCACAACAATGTGCAAGGTACACGGTTGACGATGAGAACAACAGTTGTATGCACGGTATCGCGCATCATCATTAATCGCATGTCACACAAACCGTCGCCCCCCCACAGCAGCACGGTTCCTGTCGCACAAAAGCGATGCATCAATATCATCAGGTGGGTCGGATTCATTCGCAGGCAGCATCACTCACACAGGCAGCATCATCCCGGATCTGACCGTTGTCCTCCCACACATACAGGCACATGCACCAAATACACGCGCCAGGGCAGCAACACCTACACTGCCATCAATACAACCCACAACATCCCATGCTCGCGTTGCCAATGGGACGCACTGACCAACTTGTCCAGTTTTGAGGTGGTGCGCTTCAACAGTGGCCCCGTGCACACCTACTTTACCCTCCCCTACATGCAATGGTATACTTACACTATATTGTTTTGCTGTGCCCCACATGGGTGTTGCTCTTGTGACCAAGTTACAGTTCTCACCGGTGATATTGTTTTCGCCGACCGGTTCATACGATGCTCTTCAGCCACCCCCCGCCCCCAAACACACACAGCAATGACGGTGGTTCTCCAACTGGCCTCTGTGTGCTGCTGGGTGCATGGGGGGGGCCTGTGGCCACCATTGAGGCACCGTGCCATGATTGCCTGCAGGCCTGCCAGTTGCACTCCGAGTGTGTGTCGTTGGTTCACAACGGCGTTGACATTGCACGGGAGGGCACGTCATGCGTATCAGGTACCAGATGTGGTGGTGGTTGCAGAGGGGTTTGGGTTGGAGATTGGGGGTCCATCTTGCACACATACAGATACAGACACACAAATACATACACATACATACACACCACCCCTACAGCCACCCCTGGAGCACCCCCCACTGTGCGTGCACAGCCACGTGCATTGACCACCAACTCTGACTTTTTCACCAACCAAGAGGACCAAGAGGACGACAATCCCTTTCTCTGGGCTGCACAGCAGCTGCCTCTGCCCCCCCGCAGCCCCATTGGAGCACCACCACCGGGACGTGGACCCCTGGCCATGCCGTCTGTCACACCTGCACCTTCTCGGAGCCCCGCACACGACAGCAGCAGTCGACTCACAACCTCTGCTGTCATCAGTGCATTGTATTATGGCCGCACTGGGGTGTACGGGGCCCCTGTAGGCCGCATGCAACCCTATGCACAGGGGGGCGGCTATGTACGAGGGGCCCCTGTGCCTATGCCTGTGTATGGTGCACCGGTGTATGCATCCCCAGCAGCAGGTGGATATGCTGCACCATATCGAGGGGCAATGCCACCCATGGTGGGTGGGGCACCGGCATCATACCAATCCCAGGTGCGTGTGTATGTGGGGGGGTGCATGGCTGGTTTGAGTATGTTTTGTACAACACTTTACGACGCACACTTGTGCACTGTGATACCATGACTGTATATACCCTGTGTACACACACATCCAAACACACAAGCACAATGCCAGCATACATACAACAACACCACACAGACGCCACTCTTCCAGGGCTTTGGGCGTCGCAGGTCGTTGCTGGCAGTTGCTGCAAATGACTGCACACATGAGCCTGGGCATCCTGCTATGCGCATGTGCCACTAAGAGGGGGGGCCACAAGAATTGAGAGGGGGGACAATGCGCAGCTGCATACAGGGGGGGACATAACACGCCTGTTGCATGATTGTGTGCTCATGCGTATGCACTTGCATTGCTGTGCCTTCATTGCTGTGTCTTCATTACTGTGTATCCATTGCTATGCATCCATTAATATGCCTTCGTTACTGTGTGCATCATTCGGTTGTGTGCATATGGTTGAGTACACTTTTCACACCATGTGCACCTGCTATGGGTATTGTTTTACACATAGTTGTGCACACACTCAGCCACGCAAACACTGATGCATCCTCCACTTGTGTGTGATGCGTCATCGTATTATTTATTTTCATCAGTATCCCCTTTTGATTGACCAACTTGTTCTTGTGAGTTCTCCCCACATTTGACCATTGCACATGGTATGTATGTGTATGATATGTATGCGTGTCTGCTGTTGTGTACACCACCATTTGTGGTGTGGAATGTATATTGTTGGATGTTTGTTTGGGTGTGCGTACATGGGCTACACATGTGTGTTGCTCAACTGTACACACATACACACCAGTCGTTCATCATGGTGCTGCAAACGGCCCCATTTAACTCAATCAAGTTTGTAAGACAACGTAAGACAGCCTATGTCTTTTCTTCCCATTATGTTTCCTTTGGATTTATGGACCCCCTGACATTATGTTGCCTATGACACAGCGTTGGTTGTGTAAATGCAATTACAATTCTTCCCATGCAATCATATATCCTCCCATGCAGTTATTTTCCCTTGCCATTATATTTCTTCACCCAGCTTGTCCAGCTGCACAAACTCCACATGGGGCTGCCACAGAGGAATGTACCCATCATGTCCCACACGTGCTGTGTGTGTGTGTGTGTGTGTGTGTGTGTGTGTGTGTGTGTGTGTGTGTGTGTGTGCGTGCGTGGGTGGGTGGGTACATGGTGAGTGGATGAATGTGGGTCCCCTGTACAAAATCAAATATGACAACAGCTCACATGTACAAAAGGAAGCTTTTCCTCACATTTGCTGACCAGGAGTACACGTTGACCTGGAGTACACGTTGACCTGGAGTACACGTTGACCTGGAGTACACGTTGACCAGCAACGCACGTTGACCAGCAACGCACGTTGACCAGCAATACAATTGACCAGCACTACACATGCAACCATACCACACATCACCACCCCCACAGCAATTCAACAGACAAACAACCAATTCAACAACAAACACGTACCGCTTCCCCGGCAGTCGTCATCCATATGCAGTACATGCAGCATGTCCATAGAACACAGCCCATTGCATGATACGTTGTAAAACACAACCCCCTCACGGTCACAGTGGGGTGCACACAGGCGGTGATCATCCCACATGCTGGTGTTGAGTGCTGCATTAAGGACACCTATACTCACATCTGTGTTTGTTGTGTGTAAGTGTGGGTGTTTGGATGCTTGGGTGTTGGGGGGTGGATGTGTGGGTGTTTGAGTGTATACAATTATATGTGGACACATTCTTGTTCACTTGCCAATGGTGGGCTTTATATGCAATACACAATGCATGTAGTACACTATCATGTTTCTTTGCATACCATATCACCCACCACCATCACCACCATCCACCTCATATTTACCCACCACCCACCACCCACCACAACCCACCTTCACTACGAAAAAAGCGTACTGCCCCATCCGGTAGCTTGAGCATCCACTGCAGCATCCGGGATGACAAGGCATACAAACTGCCCCGGGCATACGTCACATATGCATGGGACAGCAAGGTGGCTTGGGGTTCAATCCAGCGTTGATATTCTTCAGGCACGGGGTGGTGTGCTGGGTGCAATACAGGGGAGTCTTTGTAAAAGCAACCGATGTAATCTGTATTGCTTGTGTAGGGTGTATTATTGTGCAGGGTGTGTTTTGTGTAGGGTGTGTTTGGTACACTGTGTAGGGTGTTCTGGTACACCTACACACATGCACGTACACACCTACACCCACACACAAACACTCTTCACACCTTTCTCCATAGCCCTCCACTGCCTCACCACCAGCGGCACCCTTTGTAAGTTGACATACACGTCATCGTCTGCTTTGATGACAAACTCGGCATGGTATCGTAACAGTGCTGTACGCAGAAAGAGAAATGTCTTGAGGGTGAGGCTGGAATAGCGCTCCTGGGTAGGTGGGTGTGGGGGTGTTGGGGTACGTGTGGGGGTAATTGAGTGTGTGGGGCATGGGGGTGTTGTGGAACTTGTGTGGTGCAAGGGGCTAACACCCATATAAACACATACAAACACCCACACCCACACCCACACACCTCTACTGCAAGTCGTAAAAACCCTCCATGCGCCTGTGCTTCTGCATCCAACGACAGCATGGCATCCCCATCCTGTGAGTACCCTATGATAAAACGCAACATAACCTGCTGCTGCTGCTGCAACCTGATGGAGTAGGTGCATACAGTGTGTGTATGGGTGGTTGAGAGCGTGTATGAGAGAGATAGGGGATGTTGAGGTGGTGTGTGTATATGTGCCACCACCAAAAGCACCGTCTGCAGGGGCCTTGTTGCACAGGCCTCCTCGCACAGGAAACACACAGCATACTCGTCAAGTGCTTCAGGGGATGCAGGAAACCAGGTTGATCGCAACATCTGCCGCCGTAGCATACTGGAAAAGCTGGTTTGTACACCCACAAAGGCGAGCAACGGTTGTCGGGTGACAGTGCGAATTCGAGTTTTGACGTGTACATGGAATTCTGTGCAGTGCGTGGTTGGCAGTGTAAGCACAGAGAGTGAAACTATAAGAATGGTGCGTATTGTGTGTGTGAAAACGTGTGTACATCTTGTATCTTGCATGGCTGGTGTGTGATCAAACAAGATGCAATATCAAGCACGCAGGTGTAAGGCAGTTTGTGTAGAGCAATGCATAGATCAATGTGCAAAAAGAGTTGGGAATTGATATTGAGGAACAACTGCTTGGAGAAACTCATTTTTTGCCTGATTTTTTTGGGGATAAGCCCAAAACTTGTGCACACAGCTCATCCACATCAGACAATCATTGCGTGCACCACATCATTGTGTAAATCACCAATACTACACATGCATGAGGTAGCATGTGGCCATGGCATGCATCATGGCGGTGCACACTCACTGCCCTCCTTGCTAACCGCTGCAACCCATCAAGCACATGCATCCTAGCATCACTGCAATATGCTTGCCATAGTTGTCCATGTATTTCTCCACAAATACTGCCAGCAACGTGCAGCATTGTGTCATCATCATCGCTCCACACGTGTGCTGCACCACAAGCCAATAGCCCTTGCATACCCACCCACTTGCGCGCCACATTGAATGCCAGCATACAGCATTTCATACAGCGTTTCATCCATGACAGCAGCCGATGCAAACAAGCGGCATGGTCATCATCCTCGTCATCGTCATCATCATCATCCCCGTCAACACCGTCATCTGCTGATGCACCCGACATGAAGGCCAAGCTCAGGGAGCTGTATAAACGAATTCATCCTGATTTGTTTCAGCAGCATCCAGAGGCACAAGCAGAAAACTCGCGAAGTTTTCAATTGTTACAAGAGTACTTGGACGCTGCGCTCCAGGGTGGGGGGGAGCGGGGTGGTGTGTTGCTCCCCTATCGCTTTGTGTTTTACCTGCACAATGATGATGCATGCCAAACAGACCAGGTATTGCTGTGATTGGACTGTTGGTGTGTGTTCAAACATGTACAAACAAACACAATGGTGTTGCAATAGATTACATGCAACAACACTTGCACAACACCTACACAACACTTTCACAAACACACATGTATACCATAACAAGGAGGCCCCTCCCCCACCACATCACCGCCCCCCCCACACACACATCACCCCCCTCACATATACACACCACATCACCCCCCCCCCAAACACACACACAGCCTGATGAGGTATTGCGCAAGGTAACACTCACACTCTCCCCACCCCCACGTATTGCTGTGCAGTATGGTGCTGTACCCAGAGCTGCGTTGATAGGCCTGCAGAGGATACTCAAGGTGTGTAGAGGTTGTGGGGATGGTTGTGTGGATGTTGTGTTGAGGTTGTGTTGAGGTTGTGTGGATGTTGTGTTGAGGTTGTGTGGATGTTGTGTTGAGGTTCATGACGCACGTGTGTGATGTTTGTACATGGTGTATGTGTGTGGTGCACATGTGGTGTATATGTGTGGTATACATGTGGTGTATATGTGTGGTGTATAACAGGTGATAATGTGACGTGTATGTGTAATCATGCACATTTCATTTTCATAAGCATACGTCACAATCCACCCACACCCTTTTACACAGGCATGTGGTTTGGATGATTCATTTGTAATACGTGATGAAGATGATATACCAGCATTGCCACTACGTAAATACATGCCTCAGGTAACACGTGCATATGTACTTGTGTGTACAATGCACGTATACATGCATATATACATACACACATGATGATACTGTATGCACACATGCGAATGTCTATGTATGTGTCTGTCATGTGCACACGCCAGCCACGCCCTCTTGCTCCCCTTGTACCCCTACCCCTTCCCCCCTCCCCACCCCTTTGTATCATCCTCCTATACCCCTTCCTTACGTACTTATGGTACATAGCATGTTGTACCCCTACCCCTACTGAAGATGCCGTGTTTTAACCCCCTCCCTCCTGTATTGACATGATTGTGTGTGGGTGTGTACAATCACGTACATTCCCCCCCCTGACAGGCACTCCGTGTGATGCAAAAACGTGCACAAACCTACCCCCATCATGGTACAGCACAGCAATTGAGCCTCGTGCGCCTGGCACTGAGACATGGCAGGGGGATCAGTGTTGCATTTGGTCCACCACTTGCCAGTGCGCCACCTACGCGCCAGCTTACTGCACTGGAGGTGTGTGGGGTGGGGTTTTGGGGTCAAGGGGTGTGTTTTTGGTTGAGGGGTGTGTGTTTTGGGGTTGAGGAGTATTGAAACTTGATGTACATGTGTATAGTACATGTGCGCATACTTATAGTGTGGTGGGGGGGGAGATAACTACGCACATCCACCCACACCCACCCACCCACCCCTACACCCACCCTCTCAGGATCTAGCCCATGCCTTGGATCGATGCCCCGACACCATACGTTCCCTCCACATCACCCTAGGAGACCGTTTTGATGTCAACCTCAATGGTGCCATCACCCTGGACGCCACCCTACCCTGGAGCGCCTGGACCACCTGGATGCATCATGAACTCAGTGCCGAAAAATGTCATGCACGGGCGTCCTTGCTGAGTCAGCAACGGGCGTTGGAACGTTCCGTGGAAGATGCGTTGGGGTTGAGGATGTTGTACTGCTTGCCAGAGTTGCAGGTTTGGGGGTGGGGAGATGATTGGTGGGGGTGTTGTTTGCCCACCCCAAATGGGGTTGTGGTTGTTTGGGTGTGTAATGTGTTGTGTATGTATGTATGTGTGTGTGTGTGTATACACAGCTGCAAGGTTTAGCACGTTCAACACACCTACCCATCATGAAAAAGAAAGGAGAAATTTTCATGCTCCACCCCATACACTCTCTCCACACACCCCATACACTCTCTCCACACACCCCATATACACTCTCTCCACACACCCCGTATACACTCTCCACACACCCCGTATACACTCTCTCCACACACCCCGTATACACTCTCTCCACATACCCCGTATACACCCTCTCCACACACCCCGTATACACTCACCACCCCTCCTCGCCACCACCAACCCAGGGCTCCCCTGCATATCAGCGTCTCCTACAGCGCCTTGTTGACGAGGCCACACACAAGGGGCCCCTGCTCCCCACCACCAAGGGGCCCCCACCACCACCCATGATGTCGGTGTGTGTGGCAGGGGCCCTCCCATCCGACCCACTCAAGACATGGGGAGTGGAGCTTGACAGTGAACGAGGGCTTGTGTGGTTGGGTATTGATAGTGGGGCGCACACCCACACAGATGGTCATGATGATGGTAATGGTGGTGGTGGCGAGACGGGATATGATGACAACACGGCGCATGGTGGGGCCCCCTCCTCTTCTCCCCAACAGAAAGGGGGGTTTTCCGTTCATGCGCAACTCCAGCAGCTGGCCCCCACAGCCACGCGTGCCGCACAGCGCATTGAAGACGAACGGACAACCACCGCACGACTGCAGCGGCAGGTGGAGAGGGCCCTGCGATTACGCCGCCTGGTGCGGGAGGTCCCCATGCCCCGTTTCTCTGCCGCATGTGCTCGCATGGTGAGTCATGCAGCCCAGCTGATGCCAGTGATGGAATCAATGAGTGTGGTGGTGTCTGATGGGTTTGGGGTGGCGGCTGATGGGTCGTATGTGCGCATACCCTGGGATTTCGAGGTGTGATGAGAGGGGGGGGACGTGGACCGAGGAGCGTTTTCTTTTTGTATTTCGTGATGCAACGTTTTCGTTTGTTGCTAAACGCATGCACTGTGATATGTAGTACTGATGATACGTCATATTATATGTGCTAGTGTTGATGATGGTGGTAACAATGATGATGATCGTGCCCTTAGCTGACGTGCCATACGGGGACGCACATACCAAGTGCTTAGTCACTCTTTAAAGAGCCTGTGTACTTGCCAGATTACAACATATGTGTAAAATGCACAACATATGTGTAAAATGCATTACAATGGTGTTTACAATGCTGTTTACAATGCTGTTTACAATGCTGTTTACAATGGTGTTTACAATGCTGTTTACAATGCTGTTTACAATGGTGTTTACAATGCTGTTTACAATGCTGTTTACAATGCTGTTTACAATGGTGTTCTAGGTGGTTGGCGCCCCAGTTCTCCCAACAGCAGATGCGCTGCCGTTGCTGTCGATTTGCTCCCCATACACCGTTGTACCAGTGCATCCTCTGCATGAAGTACCACCTCCCTACCCTCCTTGCATGCAGGGAGCGTCATAACTTTGCGCAAGCACTTGCCTAGCAGCAAACATGCATGGCCGTGGGCTGCCTGCACGAATTCAGGCGCATGCTTGGTGTCCCCGTCGACTGTGTGGTGATTGGGAATGTGGTGATGTGGCGATTGAGGATGTGATGGTGGTGTGATGTGCTGTGATGATGATGTGGTGATTGGGGATGTGATGATGTGGTGATGTGGTGATGTGGATGATGTGGATGATGTGGATGATGTGGATTATGTGGCATGTGCAAGAGCAAGAGGTTGTAGCAGTAAGCAGCAAGAGGTAGCAGTAAGTACTCATCCTATTCACACCTTGCGCACCAGGTGGTCCCAGCAACACATGCAGCATAGCTAACACCACATCACTACACCCCACTGCTGATGCCAGCTGCACTTGCCCAGGGAGCAATGCCCTCACATGCTCCTGGGTGTGTGTGTATGGTGTGTGTGGGTGTACGGTGTGTGTGTATATGGTGTGGGTATATGTTGAGTATACACAAACAAACGCCCATGATGATGTGCAGTGTACACACCCACTCCCTGTATACATGGAGCTACACATGACCCCCCCCCTTTCACCACACACCCACCTGTTGCGCACCATCCCCCCCCCCAGCCTGTCGAAATGGTTTCTCACTCAAACTTATCAACGTATGTGCCAACAGTGCCCCAGCCAGGCGTGCGTCCATCATCACCCGCACACCCAAGCCACGACACGCTGCATGCTGTGCCGGGGGTGGGTGTACGGGCACCAGGGGGGGCATGTGGGGGTCTGGGTGAGCCACAGGGTCGAGGTCCCCCAAAACAGCTGCAGTAGCTGTTTTGTGGGTCAGGAGGAGGAGGTCTCGGATGGTGGTGGCGAGGTTGGTACAGGTGGTGGGGGAGGATATGAGGGACATGAGGAGCATGCGTGCTGAGGTTGCACGAGTGAGGGTTGTGAGTGCTCCTGGGTAGGAGAGGGGGGGGAAGCATGTATGAGATGATGCTGTATGAGGAGGAGGAGGAGGAGGAGGAAGATGGTGATGATTATGGTACTGTATGATGATGCTGTATGATGATAGATATGCTTGTCACACACAAAACGCACACACACACACACACACATAACACAACATAAAACACACCTGCTGCTGCAATGCGCACCCGTAGGTGTGTGCTGCGCTGCACTAACGCATGTGCGATGACTGAGGGAAGTTTGGCAGCATCAGGAGCAGTGCATGATTCTGGTATTGCTGCGATGACGTCACATAGGTGTATACACATTTCAACTGCTGCCGGACCTTGCAACTGTGGGTGTGGTGGGTTTTGGGTGTGGAGGTGGGTTTTGGGGATGGTGGTGGGTTGTGGAGGTGGAGGTGGGAAATTGGGGTGGACCATGTTGACCACATTGACCATGTTGACCACATTGACCATGTTGACCCGGGATCAACATCATGTTGACCATCATCCCCAAGGATCATGTATACCTGGAGTGCAATCGGTAGCCAGGCCGCCACATGCGAGGGCACCTTGTTGACCACCAACACATTGTGATTTGACACATGCAGGGCAAGGTTCCTCAGCAGGGCAGCAGCAGCACATGCACGTGCGAATGCCCCATCGGATTCATACTGGTCAATGGTGTAGTCAATGGTGAGTTCTATGGCAGGTGGGGCTGCATCAGTGGTGGGTGGGATGGGGTGCGTATCCTGGTGGGTGTGGTGGTGGGATGGTAGTGGGATGGTAGCACATGGTGAGGGTGTACAACACAGAGTACATGTATGATACACAAGGAGCACAATGTAGACCTGCACACAACAACAACACAGTGCACCGGACATTGCAACAATAACACGGTACAAGTGGGGAGTGAGACACACACATGATGTCCACCCACCACAACTACACACGCACACCCTCAAGCACCCCCCACTCCTCCTCCCATGCATCCCATACCATGCAGCACACCAGCTGTTGTTGTGCAACCCCCCCTCTCATTTCATACGCATACCCCCCCAGCCCATCAGCATCGCCCACCAACCCATCATGCACAACAGCCAGCAGTGGTGGTAGCAACGACACATGATGGGGTTGGTCCAGCAGGAGGGGTGTGGTAGGGTCAGAGCATAGCGTGCTCAACGTGTTGAGGGCATGGTTGACTTGACTGGGTATGCCACTTGTCAGACATAGAGCAACATGCTGGGCCTGTGTGTAGAAGTGTGGGTGTGTAGAGGTGTGGGTAGGTATGTACAGTGGGTG
>VFQP010000650.1_pt1 | contig 59797 bp, 47 predicted proteins | sample 3512351 | NCBI WGS metagenome assembly VFQP01 (sample SAMN10412372, study PRJNA504923) | tailings metagenome | isolation source: Relicate 1 Philex TSF1 revegetated site | place: Philippines: Tuba, Benguet | collected 2017-08-29 | reverse complement strand
TTCGCAAAGTTTCGCAAAGCATTTTAAATAGTTTTTATAATTGAGGAAATCCACTTGCCTTTTTGGCGGGGACGCCAACAAGGGCGGCGAGATGCTTACAACTCAACTTTGTGTTCTTTCCCGAGGTATCGGGATAAACTGTGACTTTGTGGTTATTTCATTTACTACGCTAAACCTCCAAAAATATCAACCAATCTCGTATATTAGAGTAAAAAACAAACTTAACTATGATTATTTTAGGAATTATCGCCATTGTTGTATTGTTGATAGGTATCGGTATTTACAACTCACTTATCGGAAAGAAAAACCAAGTAACTAATGCCTTTTCGGCTATAGATGTAATGCTGAAAAAGCGTTACGACCTTATCCCCAACTTGGTAGAAACTATTAAACAGTACATGACCTACGAGAGCGAAACCTTAACCAAAATTACGCAAATGCGTACACAGGGAAATACTGGAAGCTTAACCGACGCCGAAAAAATACAGCTAGATCAACAATTGAACACCGCTGTAAAAGGAGTAATGGTTAACGTAGAGAATTATCCAGATTTAAAAGCAAACACCAACTTCCTAAACCTGCAAAGCACTTGGACAGAAAGCGAAGAGCAAATTGCTGCTGCCCGTAGAACTTACAATTCGGCAGTTACCACTTATAACAATGCGGTAATGATGTTTCCGAGCAGCATTTTTGCAGGTATGTTGGGCTACCAAACTATGCCAGTGCTAGAAACCCCAGCCGAAGAACGTAAAAATATTAGCGCAAAAGAATTATTCAATAGCTAATGGATTTGCACAATCAGCCAGAAATGGTTTCTGTTTTTAACGAACTGGAAACATCACGACTGCATATTGCCAAACAACATACCAGAGCTTATTGGAGCATGGGTATTGGTGCAGCATGTTTGTTTGGTGGTTTTCTTTTTGGTTTGGTAGAGGTAGGTGTGGTATTGGTTATTATTGGGCTAATTACTGGTTTCATTATGCTTGCGTTGGTGGGAAGTAAAACCAGTGCTTACAAGCTTGATTTTAAACATAAAGTTATTGGCGCTGCATTAAGAGAGTTAGGCGAAAACTTACAGATCAATCCTCAATCTGGGATAAGTGAGCGAGATTTTATGGACAGTCGCTTATTCTCGCAAACGCCCGACCGCTATAAAACGGAAGACCTGGTTCATGGCAAAATTGATAAAACACAAATCCACTTTGCGGAGGTGCATGCTGAGTACAAAACTGAAACCCGTACCAAAAACGGGAAGCAAACGCATTGGCATGATATCTTTAAAGGCATTATTTTTTGTGCCGATTTCAATAAGCATTTTAGTAGCATTACGGTAGTAAAGCCTAAAGGTTTCGGAGGCGCATTCGGTAAATGGTTTTCTCAAAATGTATTTGGCAACAAGAACATTGTAGAACTCGAAAATGTAGATTTCGATAAGATGTTTATTACCGAAAGTGGCGACCAAGTTGAGGCTCGTTACATTTTAACACCGTCGTTAATGGAGAAGCTATTAGAGCTAAACCAATATGCCAACTCTACTATTTCGGTATCGTTCATTTGGTCTAACGTATATATTGCCTTTCCGTTAAATCACAACTATTTCGAAGCGCCAATTTTCAAATCTTTGCTAAATGCAGATGTTTTAAAAAAGGATTTGAATATGCTGCGTTTAATGCGCCATGTGGTAGAAGAATTAGATTTGAACACTAGGATTTGGACGAAGGAGTAGTGGGTTGCTTTTAGCTGTTAACTCTGTCAATCTTAATAGGCGATTTGCAGGTAAGATTGACAAAGTTCTAGCATAGTTTTTCATTAAATAGACCTGATTGGAGCGAACACGCAGCCATATAATGGCAAGTAAAGCGTAAGGCAGGACTACCAATAAATAGTGCTACTGCATTTGCTCTTCAAAAAAATAAAAAGTCCCTTAACCTAACGCTAAGGGACTTGAACTTTATTCTTTGCTCTTCTATCCTTGTTCTATTTAGACAAATACATTGATTTATCTTTCACTAATTTCAAGAAGTAAGGGTCTTCCAAATCTTTGATGAAACGGATGGCTTCGCCTGTAGATTTCATTTCTGGGCCTAATTCTTTAGTGATCTCTGGGAACTTATTATGAGAGAAAACAGGCTCTTTAATTGCAAACCCTTTAAGCTTACGCTCGATGTTAAAATCTTTCAATTTATTTACCCCTAACATTACCCTTGCCGCAATGTTAATGTAAGGTACATCGTAAGCTTTAGCGATAAATGGCACGGTACGCGAAGCACGTGGGTTAGCCTCAATTACATATACTTTTTCGTCTTTAACCGCAAACTGGATGTTCAACAAACCGATTACGTTAAGTGCTTTTGCAATTTTCTTCGAGTAATTTTCCATGTCGGCAATTACCTTGTCAGATAAGCTGAACGGAGGTAAAACCGCACTTGAATCTCCAGAGTGGATACCTGCAGGCTCAATGTGCTCCATTAAACCAACAATGTGTACATCGGTTCCATCGCAAATAGAGTCAGATTCTGTTTCTTCTGCTCTATCTAAGAAATGGTCAATTAATACACGGTTACCCGGAAGGTCGCCTAATAATTTAACTACAGCAGTTTCTAGGTCTTCGTCGTTAATTACAATGCTCATGCCTTGTCCGCCTAATACATAACTAGGGCGAACCAATACTGGGTAACCTACTTCGTTAGCTACTTTGATAGCCTCCTCAGCATTTTCCGCTACACCATATTTTGGATAAGGAATATCCAAATCTTTCAATAGATCTGAGAAACTACCACGATCTTCTGCTTTATCCATATCCTCGTAAGAAGTACCGATAATGCGGATGTTGTTTTCGTGCAGCTTTTCAGCCATTTTTAAGGCTGTTTGACCGCCTAACTGTACAATTACACCAATTGGGTTTTCTAGATCAATGATTTCACGTACGTGCTCCCAAAAAACTGGCTCGAAATATAATTTATCGGCCATGTTAAAATCTGTACTTACCGTTTCTGGGTTACAGTTAATCATGATGGCTTCGAAACCATTTTCTTTAGCGGCTAATAAACCGTGTACGCAAGAGTAATCGAACTCGATACCTTGACCAATACGGTTAGGACCCGAGCCCAGTACAATTACTTTCTTTCTATCAGAAACTACAGATTCGTTAGTACCAAGCTCATCTCCATCAGATAAAACCTCGCCACTTACCAAAGAAATTTGTTGTGGTGATTCTTCAAAAGTAGAGTAGAAGTAAGGCGTTTGGGCTGCAAATTCGGCAGCACAAGTGTCTACCATTTTATATGCTCTTCTGATGTTCAATTCCTTGCGGCGATTGTAAACATCATCTTCGGTTACATTGCCCAACACGTAAGCAATTTGTACGTCAGAGAAACCTTTTTGCTTCAGGTTGAAGAAGAAATCTCTAGGAATATTAGTTAACGAGTAGCGTTTTAGTTCTGTTTCTAAAGCTACTAAGTCTTGAATTTGATTTAAGAACCACTTGTCGATCTTAGTAACCTTGCGGATAGATTCTAGTGGCACACCCATACTCATCGCATCTTTAATCAAGAACAGACGGTTCCAGCTTGGGTGCTGTAAGCCATGCATAATCTCTTCAATGTCACGTTTCTGGCGGCCATCTGCACCAATACCAGCACGACCAATCTCTAAACTCTGACAGGCTTTTTGCAAAGCCTCGATAAAGTTACGTCCAATGGCCATAACCTCGCCTACAGCTTTCATCTGTAAACCAAGCTCCATGTTAGCGCCTTTAAATTTATCGAAGTTAAAGCGAGGTATTTTTACAATTACGTAATCTAAAGTTGGCTCAAAGTAAGCCGAAGTAGTTTTGGTAATCTGATTTTCAATCTCGTCTAAGTTGTAACCGATAGCCAATTTTGCCGCAATTTTAGCAATTGGGTAACCAGTTGCTTTACTTGCCAAGGCCGATGAACGAGATACACGAGGGTTGATCTCGATAGCGATAATCTCATCATTATCAGGGTTTACCGAGAACTGTACGTTACAACCACCTGCGAAATTACCAATGGCACGCATCATTTTGATGGCCTGATTACGCATTTCTTGGTAGCAACGGTCAGATAATGTCATTGCAGGTGCAACGGTAATCGAGTCTCCGGTGTGGATACCCATTGGATCAAAGTTCTCGATAGAACAGATGATGATCACGTTATCGTTGCTATCTCTCAATAGCTCTAATTCATATTCTTTCCAGCCTAAAACTGCTTGCTCTACCAAAACCTCGTGGGTTGGCGAAGCTTCTAAACCGCGTTTAAGTGCTGCATCAAAATCTTCTTTTTTGTGTACAAAGCCACCGCCGTAACCACCTAATGTATAAGAAGGGCGAATTACCAATGGGAAGCCAATTTCTTGTGCTGCTTCTTTACCTTCTAAGAAAGAGTTGGCAATTTTTGAAGTAGCTACACCAACACCTATATCCACCATTAGCTGGCGGAAAGATTCTCTGTTTTCAGTTTTGTCGATGGCGGCAACGTCTACCCCGATAATTCTAACATCATGTTTTTTCCACAAACCTCTTTCATCTGCATCAACGCAAAGGTTAAGTGCTGTTTGTCCACCCATGGTAGGTAAAACCGCATCAATAGTAGGTAAGTTGGGGTTGTTTTTGTGTTCAATTAAAATCTCCTCAATCGATTCGAGTGTTAGAGGTTTTAAATAAACGTGGTCACCAATAACCTTGTCGGTCATAATGGTAGCCGGATTGGAGTTGATGATCGAAACCTTAACTCCTTCTTCTTTTAAAGAAAGTGCGGCTTGAGAACCAGAGTAGTCAAATTCGCAGGCTTGTCCAATAATAATAGGTCCAGATCCGATGATCAATACTGAATTGATGGAAGTGTCTTTAGGCATTGTGGGTTTTTAAAAAAGTCTAAAGTGATAGTCTAACTGACCGATAGCTGGGAGAGTTCCTCTTGCTATAAAATGAAATTCCCAACTGCTCTGTCGGGATGCAAAGATACAATTTACTGCTCAATTTTTGGATGATTATTTTAAAAAATATTGAGGCTTTTTAAGAAGCAATTATTTTGGCAGATACCGGAGGAATTTAGATGCAATATTAGGTTCAAAACAACTTGTTGTTGTAACTGTTTACATAAGCAGTATTTATTAAAAAAGAATAATGATGAAAACAAAATATTTAGGACTATTGGCATTATCTGCTTCGCTCTTTGCCGCTTGTAACAGCGCTAATAAAAACGACCAAACTGCTGATACTGTTCGTCAGGAGACCGATGTAGATACTTTAAATCTCCCAGCACCAGACACCACCGCATCTAAAAATAACTTCAGTAAAGTTATCGATTGGCCAGCCAATAAAATGCCCGTAGCGCCAGCGGGTTTTGTAGTAAGCAAATTTGCTGATGGAATGAAAAGCCCACGAAATATCGTCATTGCTCCTAATGGAGATATCTTGGTGGCGCTTTCTAATTCGGAGCGTAGCACGAAGGAAAAGATTGCCAATGCTATTTCGGGTAAAGCAAAATCTGAAGTTGGGGGCAAAAGTGTAAATACCATTATGTTGTTTAGAGATGCCAACCAAGATGGAAAGCCAGAGTTAACCAGTACTTTTCTTTCGGGTTTAAATCAACCTTACGGAATGGCTTTTATTGGTAATTCATTTTATGTAGCTAATACTGATGGTTTGTGGATGTTCCCTTATAAATCTGGCGATGTCAAAATCACTGGGGAAGGCAAGAAGATTTTAAGCCTACCAGCTGGCGGTTACAACAACCACTGGACTAGAAATCTTTTGGTAAACAAAGCGAAAGACAAAATCTATATTTCGGTAGGTTCCGGCAGTAATGTTGGCGAAAATGGCATGGAACACGAGGTGAGAAGAGCTGCAATTTTAGAAGTAAATCCAGATGGTACTGGCGAGAGAACTTTTGCCAGCGGCTTGCGTAACCCAGTAGGAATGGATTGGTCACCCACTACAAATAGGTTATGGACGGCCGTAAATGAAAGAGATGGTTTAGGAGATGATTTAGTGCCAGATTACATCACGAGTGTAAAAGATGGTGGCTTTTACGGATGGCCGTATGCTTATTTTGGCCAACATGAAGACCCAAGACTAAAAGGTGTAAATCCAGAATTGGTAAAGAAAACTTTGGTGCCAGATGTGGCAGTAGGTTCGCACACGGCTTCTCTTGGCCTGGCGTTTTATACAAGCAATAAATTTCCGGCTAAATATCAAGGCGGTGCTTTTATTGGTCAGCATGGTTCGTGGAATAGGTCGCAATTGGCCGGATATAAAGTGGGCTTTGTTCCATTTAAAGAAGGTAAACCTACTGGGCCAATGCAAGATTTTTTGACTGGTTTTATTGCTGATGGCCAAAAAAGTGAAGTTTATGGCAGGCCAGTAGGTGTGGCCGTAACTACAGATGGGGCATTGCTAGTGGCAGATGATGTAAGTGGAGTGATTTGGCGTGTTTTTGTAGCTAAATAAGTTGTAACTATTTGATATTTAGCGTCTTTAGTTTTGTATATTTTTTTGTACACTGTCTGTTTTATAGGGCTTTTCAAAAGACTAGCTAAGTGTCATTTTTACACACCTAAAATGGCATGCATGCATAAGGCCGAAAAAAAGTGCTGCTTTTTGTAACATTAAGCTTGATGTTGCGGGGATAAAGGTCATGTTTTCGTCATGAAAAAGGTGTTTTAAAATTATTGGCAGCAATGTTGTAATAAAGGAAAACAATTGAAGTTAATTAGATGTTGTTGTTACAGATTGGATGATCACTACAACAATTAAAATTGATCTAAAACATCCTCGAAAGAGGGTATTCTTCATAAATAGTTTGTTTGGTTTATTTTCCGGTAGGGGTTGTTCCCTACCGGAATTCTTTTTTTTAGACCTTTTGTTTAGCCACAGATGCACAGATTTGTCCTGCATAATATCTTAATTTTAATGACATCAAAGCGCAAAGGATATGAACATTATATAATCAGTGATATTTCATAACTTTTGATAATTTTGAAAAATTAAATCTGTGCATCTGTGGCTAAAAAATAATCAGACGGTTTATATTTGATTAATGGTTTTACTCGAATCTGCAAGCTGGCATCAATTCATACAACAACTTCAGCAAACATCTTGGTTAGAATGGCTCGGCTTTGTAAGTACCATTGCTTGCATTTATTTAGCAGCTAAAGAAAATATCCTTAACTGGCCAATATCCATTCTAAGCATTATAATTAGTGCAGTTTTATATTTTCAAAGCCATTTATTTGGCGATTTTGCATTACAGTTTTACTTCCTCTTTACCGCATTTTATGGGTGGTGGTTTTGGTTTACTAAAAAGAAAGAAAAAGAAAGGCCTATAGTTAGCATCAAAACTCATCATTGGCTTATTGTTATTACTATTGTAGTGCTGCTTACCTTAATTTTAGGATACTTGTTAGCTAAATACACGCCAAGTAACGTGCCTTACCAAGATGGTTTTTGTACTGCGGTAAGTTTGGTAGCGCAAATTATGCTAACAAGAAAAATACTAGAAAATTGGATTTTATGGATTTTGGTAGATATTTGCTACGTGCCTTTATTGATCTACAAAAACTTAAATATATATGCTTTACTGTATGCTATTTTAGTTGTTATTGCTCTAAAAGGATATTTAGATTGGAGAGATACTTATCGTGAACAAAAAGATGATTAAAAAGATAGCTATTGTTGGCCCAGAGAGTACTGGCAAATCTACAATTGCTAAACAGCTTGCAAAATATTATCAAGTGCCTTGGGTGCCAGAATATTCGCGTTATTATTGTTTGGCCCTTAAGCACCCCTGCACTATACAAGACGAGGTAAATATGTTTCATGGACAGTTAGCGCTAGAACAATCCGTTTTGGCCATGACAGAGACAGATTTAGTGATTTGCGATACTACTTTTTTAACAGTAAAGATTTGGAGCGATGCATTTTTTGGAGAAACTCCCCAAATTGTGTTAGATGCTTTGCCGCAAAACCCTTATGACTTTTATGTATTGTTAGATATTGATTTGCCATGGGAAGATGATCCTCTAAGAGACTTTCCAAACCAACGAGAGCATTTTATGGAAATTTGGCATAATGAACTAACAGCACTTGGTGCAAACTATAGAGTAGTTGCGGGAATAGGGGAAGAGCGATTTAAAAACGCTGTTGAGGTAATTGACAATTTCTTGATTGATAGCGAATGAGCTGCGAAAACTACAGGTCATTCGTTTAATCGCTGTTACCTATCTAAAATTATATTATAGATAATAAAATAGTTAACGGAAATTTAACAAAGTTTTGAAGATGGTTAACCTTTATAAAAGCTGAAGGTCTTATTAATAGACCAGTTCTAGCTTTGTAAGCTTATGGCGTAGGGAGATGTACTGAAATACTCGAAAACAGAAAAAGGCAGCCCAAACGAACTGCCTTTCTCTGTTTGATTAAATCTTTCTTTAAATAAAGAAAGCTAAAATATAATATAATATTGCTGCCAGAGCTGCCGAAACAGGAATGGTTAAAACCCATGCCCATATCAATTTAACGGTTACTCCCCATTTTACGGCAGAAGTTCCTTTGGTTATGCCAGAGCCAATAATAGATCCTGTAATGGTATGTGTGGTACTTACCGGAATTTTTAAATGCTCAGTAAAGTAAAGTGTTAAAGCACCTGCGGTTTCTGCGGTTACACCTTCAAATGGAGTTACTTTTGTAATTTTAGAACCCATTGTTTTAACAATTTTCCAACCACCACTTAACGTCCCAACGGATATTGCCGTATAACAAGCTAAAGGTATCCAGGCTGGCATGTGGGCGGCTGTTTCGTTACCACTAGCGTCTTTACCGGGTAACACTACGTGCAGCCAATCTGGCATGCTTTCCATAGTAACCCCGCTTTGGTGTACATAAACTAAAACTGCAGCAGCAATAATTCCCATTACTTTTTGCGAATCGTTACCGCCGTGTCCTAAACTGAATGCGGCAGAAGATAGTAGCTGCATTTTTCTAAGCCATTTGGTAGATTGATGATGACTTAAGAAGCTAAAAATCAAACAAAAAGAGCTGATCGTTAATACGATAAAAGCAACTAAGAACCATTTGATGTTATGAGATTCGAAAACTACACTCCAAAATTCAGATTCGAAACGTGGTTTTAAAATTTTATCATAGGGAACCATTTGGAAGTATACAAAAACAATAGTTGCAATCATCAGCGAAAGCGTAAATACTTTGGGCCAAATACTTTTCTTAGCAGAGTGGAGTAACCAAATAGAAATAAAATAAGATACAATTGCACCAATAAGCGGCGCAAGTACAATAAAGCCAACAATTACCAAAACGCCTGTTGGCATTTCGCCAGCCTTACCTTCTTTATACCAATTTACTACGTCTAAGCCTGCGTGGGCTACTGCTGCCCCCGCAAAACCACCAATTAAGGTATGCGATGAACTAGAAGGGATGCCAAACCACCAGGTTAATAAATTCCATATAATAGCTGCTATTACTCCCGCCAAAATAACCGTGAGGTTAATTTCCATGGTGTTTGCTGTTTTAGCAACGGTATCGGCAACACCGAAACCAAACACCCAATAGGCTAAAAAGTTAAAAAATGCAGCCCATACTACAGCTTGGAAAGGTGTAAGTACCTTTGTGGCCACAATGGTTGCAATTGCGTTAGCTGCATCATGAAAACCGTTGATGTAATCAAAGATCAGCGCTAAAACAATAATGATTAGAAGTATGGTCATAATGATCTTATGCGTTTTTAACCAAGATAGATTCTAGCACATTTGCTGCATCTTCACATTTATCAGTGGCAATTTCTAGCGTTTGTAACACCTCTTTTTGCTTAATTAATTCTATCGCGTTAGTTTCAAATTCGAATAAACGGGCAATAGCCAAGTTGCAAGTGTAGTCTGCTTGGTTTTCTGCACTATTAATTCTCACGCAAGCATCAGCAATTACTCTAATGTTTTTAAAGCTTCTTAGTTCTTTAATTGCTTTTTCAAGGTCGGTACACATTTCTACCAGCAACTCCGCTAATTTTACCATTGGCTCGCCAATGTTGGTTACGTTGTAAAGTTCAATGTTTCCTGCTGATGCGTGGATATAATCGGCAATATCATCAATAGCACTAGCTAGCGAGTGGATATCTTCCCTGTCGAACGGTGTGATAAAGTTTTTACTTAATTCGATAAAGATAGTGTGGGTAATATCATCGCCAACATGCTCAAGGCGTTCTACCTCTTTAATGGCTTCTTTTCTTTTTTCGATATCATCAGCAGTAACTACTATTAAAAGTGTTTCTGCGATTTTTCTAACATTACTTCCAGCTTGCTCAAATAATGGCTGAAATTTTTTGTCTTTAGGTGTAAAGAAGCTAAATATATTGCTCATACTCGTATTTAAATATGATGCAAAAGTAAAGTCGCAATGTTAAGTTAATGTTAACTTTTGCGACAATTTTATTTGATTGTTAACGGTTTAGCTGCGTTAGTGAATTGAAATGCCTTATATTAGTCTTAAAGGGCGAAAACAGTATTTATTTTTTACCGTAGTTTAACAAAGGTTCGTGATATTTTTGGATCGTGAAGGCAAATGTAGTTCCGATATTTGGGGTGCTTCGTACAGAAATAGTTTGTTGGTGCGCCTCTAAAATGTGTTTTACAATAGCTAAGCCCAAACCTGTTCCTCCTTCTTTTCTAGAACGATGGGAGTCTATCCGGTAAAAGCGCTCAAACAAACGCGTCAAATGTTTCTCTTCAATGCCCATGCCGTCGTCGGTAACTTCAATTAGGTATTGGTCGTGCAGTTCAAATATTTTAACTGAAGTAGAGCCATTTTCTTTACCATATTTGATAGAATTTTGGATGAGGTTCATCATTACCTGTCTAATTTTTTCTCTATCTGCGTACACCATTGTGGGCGCAGTATATTTATCCTTAAAAATTAGTTTTGTTTGTGTAGATAGGGCTTTATCTTCCAATATGTCGAGCACCTCCTTTACTAAAGGTACAATATCAAACCTTACATAGTTAATGGGTATTTCGCCGGTTTCTAATTTCGAAATCGAATCTAGATCTTTGATCAAGTAGCTTAGCCGCTCAACATTGTTTTCTGCTTTTTTTAAAAACTTTACAGCCATTTCAGGGTCGTCTAACAGGCAATCTTGCAGGGTTTCAATATATCCCTGTATGGCAAAAAGGGGGGTTTTAAATTCGTGAGATACGTTCGAAAGAAATTCTCTTCTAAACTGTTCCTGTTTTTTTAACAGTTCAATTTCTTTTTTCTTAGCTCCAGCCCATTCTTCCACTTCTTGTTGTACATCGTTTATGGGGTCGGCACTTACATATTCTCCAAGCGCTTCTTTTAAATCTTTGCCGAGTTTGAGGTTATGTATTTGCTTGTAAATAAGCTTAATTTTACTGTAAATGTATTTTTCTAGTAGATAATAAAATACGAGGAAACTGGTGCCAAATGAAATTCCGAAAGATATAAGTAGATAATACCAACTGCCCTGAAAGTGGTAATTTACCAAACCAATGGACAGCCCAACAGCCAAAGCTGTAAATAAAACCAATACGCTAAACTTCATTTATAAATTTTTATATTGCTAAATTACAGCTATTAGGTTAAGATAATGTTAATTGCTTGCTTATAATTTTTCGGTTAGATATTTCCAATAGCGTTTAGGCACGTGTTGAGTATGCAGTTTGGTATTTTTACGGGCTACAATATTGGTGCTCTTAAAATAGTCTTTCCATAAATCAGCATATAAAGTTTCCTGCTCATCTAATAGGTGTTGGTTGGCTTTTTTCATAAGGCTTTTGTCTATATCAATTTTAATTTCTTCTACCGTTTGCAGGTTGTAATAAATGCCGTAATGTCTTTTAATATCGTAGATGATCCATTGTTGGTCGGCATAGCGATTTTTAAAATGGTTAACCAGTAACGGGATAACATTGAAATCTGGATCGATGCCGCAATAAAACATTCCATCAGCAGTTTTTTGAAAGCGGATAAAAGCTTCCATCCTATGTTTTTCACGCTCTACCTTTCTGGCTGTTTGCGTAATATTTAGTACCTGTGCATTGCCATAATTTTTTTCGGCACCCGCCTGATGTTGAAAGATGTAGCAGCAGAAACCAAAAATTTCTTGATGCATTTCAGGGATTTCCGATAGGTAAGTGCAATATATCTTTCTCATCCAGTTTCTATCTAATCGCTTTGCCAAGCCGTTCCATACCCTATCGGCCTTGGCTCTATCTGTTAAAACTTCAAACGATTGACTAAAAACATTAGGTTGATGTCTTTCTTCAGATACAATCTTGGTTAAACCTGGTTTTCGTTCAAACCATTCGAAAACTGCGGTTAGTAACCCCTCTAAACTTCCATCGAAAATGTAAATCATCTTTGTGGTTAATCGTTTAACTGTTTAATCGTTCTAGATCGATCGCCTGGCATAGGTGCTTTACTAGCTACCCTCCTTTGGAAGGGTAGGGAGAGGCTGTTTAAAACAACAACATTTGATTGTTAGGCGTTTTCAGGTACTTGCTTTGACTTTCTGCTAAAATAAACCCCTTAATTTGATGACTCTGAAAATCTTTTAATTGGTATGGCGTATCTGCACAAGTAATAAAATGTTTTGCTCTATTGTAAGCAATCCCGATTTTTTTTAGCTGATGGATGTAAAGTTTGCCGAATTTTCTGGCCTGTACAATTTTTTTCGCCGAGCCCACACCAATGCCTGGCACACGTAAAATCGTATTATAATCTGCAGTATTGATATCAATAGGGAAGTGGTGCATGTTCCTTAACGCCCAACTCAATTTTGGGTCAATATCGGTATCTAAATGCGGGTTGGCATCGTTCAAAAGCTCTTGCACATCGAAACCGTAAAAGCGCATGAGCCAATCGGTTTGGTAGAGTCTGTTTTCTCGTAATAAAGGCGGTTGTGTGCCCAAAACTGGCATTCTACTATCGTTACTAATAGGAATATAGCCAGAATAATAAACTCGCTTTAGTGAAAAACTTTTGTAGAAATTAGCAGCCGTATACATAATTTCCTTGTCGGTTTCTGGGGTGGCGCCAATAACCATTTGTGTACTTTGGCCAGCAGGTACAAACTTCGGTACACTTTTAATTAGCTTTTTTTCTTCTTTAAATTGAATGATTTGATTTTTTACAAAACCTAATGGCTTAATTACATCTTGATGGCTTTTTTCTGGAGCTAAGAGTTTTAGTCCGGTTTCTGTTGGCATTTCTAGATTGATACTCATCCTATCAGCATAAAGTCCGGCTTCTGTAATTAGCTCGTCGCTTGCTCCGGGAATGGTTTTTAAATGGATGTATCCATTGTAGTTTTCTTCGAGCCGCAATTTTTTCACCACACGAAGTAACCTTTCCATGGTAAAATCAGCATTTTTAAAGATGCCGGAACTTAAGAAAAGCCCTTCGATATAGTTTCTTCGGTAGAAATTCATGGTTAATTCTACTACTTCGTCTACTGTAAAGGCCGCACGTTCAATATCATTACTTCTTCGAGAAACGCAATAGGCACAATCAAAAATGCAGTGGTTGGTCAGTAAAATTTTAAGTAAAGAAACACATCGTCCATCTTCAGTATAAGTATGGCAAATACCAGATTGATGCCCGTTTCCTACTCCTTTATTTGTGTTTTTCCTATCGCTACCGCTTGATGAGCATGAAACATCATATTTTGCCGCATCGGCCAATATGTTTAGTTTTTCCCTTAACCTTTCAGACATATTCAACTATTTTACTAACAAATATAGTAAAACAGCTAATAATTTTAGTTTTATTTTTTTCCTTCCCATTCGGCATAAAACTGCTCAAGGTAGGTAAGCATAAAGTCATGTCGTTGTTGTGCCATTGCTTTACCCGTTTCGGTTTTCATCAAATCTTTTAACAGCAATAGTTTTTCATAAAAATGATTGATTGTAGGGGCGGTGGTATTTTTGTACTCTTCTTTGGTCATTTGTAGATTGGGTTTGATAGCTGGGTCGTACAAAACCCTGTTTTTGAACCCCCCGTATGTAAATGCTCTGGCAATTCCAATTGCTCCTATGGCATCTAACCTATCAGCATCTTGCACTACATCCAATTCTTTTGAAGCGTAATTGATTTCGCCAAAACTAGCTTTAAACGATAGGTTTTTAATGATCAATTTTACCTCGTTAATTATTTCTGGTTGTACTCCTATGCTCGCTAAAAAATCTCCCGCTTTTTGGGGGCCAATTTCTTCGTCTCCACCATTAAATTTACTATCTGCAATGTCGTGTAACAAGGCAGCTAAGGCTACTACTAACACGTCTGCTTTTTCGGTTTTGTTAATTGTTTGCGCTGTTTTATAAACACGCTCAATATGGAACCAGTCGTGTCCGGCTTCGGCAGTGGCCAAAGTTTTTTTAACAAAGTTGATGGTTTGGGTTAAGATATTTTGCATGTGCGTAAAGTTATGCGATATCTTTTGGTTGAGGGACTCGGAGTTGAAGAAAAAGCAATTGGCCTCCGCTAATAGTTTGGTTGCTAAGCAAAAAAAAAGATGCTCGATTGGTTATCGAGCATCTTAAAGCTATGCGACTTGTTGTTGCTAGTTTCTTTTTGAAGCCAGTAATTCATAGGTGTCTACATCAAGTAGCTTAGCGATGTGGAAAAGCCTGTCTAGCGTAATTTTACTATAGCCTAACTCAATTTTGCTGTAAGCATTTTGAGAAATACCAATTTTAGTAGCCAGATACTCTTGCGAAAAATTTTTGAATTCGCGTACTTTTCTAATTCTTAAGGCGATGCGTTGCATCTCTTTTCTGTAAGTTTCGTTCATCATGTAGGTAGTTAAATGTACTTGAAGCTATACAAATATTTTGCCAAGTACAACACATGTGAGTAAAACTTTTAAGATTGAGGAGTATTTTTTAAAACTTTTTTAGCTATCGCTTGTTGGGGCGTTCGTTTTCTGGTCGTCTGCTGCCATCATACAGCTCATATTCTAACATTCTGCAATCTAGTTTGCCATTGTAAAATTCTATCTTTCTATCAGCTTTAAGCCCTATTTTCTTTGCTAGATCGGGGTTTCCCGTAAAAATATATCCATGATAGCCTTTGCATTTGGTCTTCATAAAATCGCCCATGCGTTTGTAGGTAAGCTCTAAGTTGCTGTGTGTCCCCAATCTTTCCCCATATTCGGGATTAAATACCACAACACCTTTGCCGCCCTCTGGAACATGGGTGTTCGCAAAGTCACAAACTTCAAATTGTATAAGCTGGTCTACCCCCGCGGTTTTAGCATTTTTTCTGCTTACTTCTACTGCGTCTTCAGAAATATCGGTAGCAATAATTTGTAAGTCTATGTTTTTAATTACCTGATCTTTTAAAGCTCTACGCTCGGCAAAAAAAACTTCTTCATCATATCCTATAATGTGCATAAACCCATAATTCATGCGGTATAAGCCAGGCCTGCGGTTGGTAGCTAGTAAAGCGGCTTCTATGGCTAAAGTGCCAGAACCACACATTGGGTTAACAAAGGGAGATTTTTGATCCCATTTTGTGGCTAAAACGGTGCTTGCAGCTAATGCTTCTAGCATTGGCGCTTTGCCAGGTATTTTTCTGTATCCGTGTTTGCTCAAGGTTTCGCCGCTAGTATCTATAAAAACATCAGCATCGCTATCTTTCCAATATAAGTGCACAACGGCCTTGTTGGCATCAGATCCGGTGTTGGGGCGAATACCTTTCTTATCTTTAATTCTATCTACTATGGCATCCTTAACTTTTAAATTAGCAAATAAAGGCGTAGTGATAAACGCGTTATCTACATTCGACGTAACAGAGAAATAACCAGAGAAATCTAGCAATTCTTCCCACTCCATGGCTACTAAGGCTGTATATAATTCTTCGGGGTTTTTTGCGGTAAAGCTCTTTAGGCTGTACAAAATTTGGCTGGCACAACGTAAGTTTAGGTTAAGCTTAATACACTCGTTAAGGGTAATGTTTAGCTCAACTCCAGTAGAAAAACTTCTTACAATGGTGTAGCCCAATTCTTCTACTTCTGCTTGTAGGTAGGACGATAGCCTTTTATTACAGGTAATGATTACCTTACTCTTGGTGTGGAAAACTTGTGTCATATGATTTGCGAAGTTATCAATAAAAATATAGAGATTTGGGTGGAAGAGAAATATTATAGTACAGATATGGAAATTAAAGGTAAGGTGCACGAAATTGGTGCAGTGCAACAAGTAAGTGAAACGTTTAAAAAACGTGATTTGATAATAGAATACGCAGAAAATCCAACGTATCCAGAATACATTAGGTTTGAAGCATTACAAGATAAAACCGCTTTGTTGGATAGTTTAAAAGCTGGCGACGAGATTGAGGTGTCTTTCAATCTTCGTGGTCGCCCTTGGACTAACAAAGAAGGGGTAACCTCGTATTTTAACAGTTTGGTGGTGTGGCGTGTTACTGCTTTGGCTAACACAGCTGGTGCAGCGCCGGCTGCGGCTCCGCAATATGCAGCACCTGCAGACGTAAGTACTGCCGCTGGCGAAGATGACGATTTGCCATTTTAATAAGCTCTCTAGCATCGCTTTTTAAGAAAACACTTTATAATTTGATGAGCCCCGATTTAAAATTGGGGCTTTTTTGCGTTTAGGTACTGTTAAAAATTGTTAAAGCATAGCCGCTTTCGCGTTTATCTTCGCTATTTTTGAATTAGTTGCGATGAAAAAGAAGAGCCTTTGGATAATTACCGCCCTAATGACTTTCGCATTATTGGGTGTTTTTGTAATGCAGATGTATTACATCAGAGAGTCGTACAATCTAAAATCTCAGCTGTTTGAGCAAAATGTAAACCAAGCGCTAGTTGCTGTAGTTAATAAAATACAGAAGCAAAACGTTATCCACCGCATTAATCAAAAAGATAATGAGTTCAAACAGTTAGAGGTTAGTAGCATAAGAAGTAAAACGGATAGTATTGTATCTTTTAAGGTTAAGTTTAAGGAAAACGAAATTCAACGTAAGCTTAAACAACAACAACAAATTTTAGCTTACCTCAATTTTCAAGACAGCATCATCAATGCTAATTACTTGCAGCCGCAAATTATTAGCGAAGAGGATTATGCTATCTTGTCTAATCCCAACCCAAACGATAATACCCTAACCTACAATATTAATGAGTTAAGAACCAAGGATGGCAGGGTAGTAAGTAGGCAGCTATCTTCTAGCTATGTAAGAAAAAGGCCTGTAATTAAGCTTAATAATCTGCCAGATTCTATCATTTATTTAGCTTTAAGCCCTACTGATTTACGACCGCAGTTTATCACGTTGCCTTCTATAGACCCCGATCTAAAAGTTAGGTTTAAGATGGAAGATGCCAAGGCAGAGCACTTGTACAAAGTAGAATTGGAGCGCCTTTACGCTGATACCGTGAATATTTTTGCCAATGGCAGAAATGTAATGCTATTGCAGGATGTGGCTAAAGAAATGGCCAATAAAGATGTGCCACTCAAAGATCGGATGCCCAGTCAAGAAGTTGTAGACACCTTAATTAAGGCAGAATTGCTAAGTAAGAATATTGATTTAGACTATAATTACTGGGTAACGCCATCCAGAAACGCAGGTAAGGTCATTTACCAAAATGTATCTTTGCCAACAGGAGATGTAATGCCTAAAAACACTTTTAGTAAGGTTATTTTTGGCAACGATTTGCTGACCAAAGACCCTGGAATGCTGTATATAAGCTTCCCTAGTAAAAACTCATTGATCTTTAACAACATGTTCGTAACCTTGGTGTCTTCTGTGGGTTTGCTGTTAGTGCTCATTTCTATTTTTGCTTATACCATTTATGCCATCATCCGCCAGAAAAAACTTTCTGAGATGAAGACAGATTTTATTAACAACATGACACATGAGTTTAAAACTCCTGTTGCTACCATCATGATTGCCAGCGAAGCCCTAAAAGATCCCGATCTAACGCCTGATAAAGCAAGGGTTAATCGTTTAGCAGGCATTATTTACGATGAAAATGTACGTCTGGGTAGCCACATTGAGCGAGTACTTAATGTAGCCAAATTGGATAATAAAGAACTTAAGTTAGACCGTAGCCCAGTGGCAATGAACGAGCTAATTTCCTTAGTGGTAGATAGCATAAGTTTACAGTTGCAAAAGAAAAATGCCGAACTGGTTTTAGTTTTGGATGCCGATCCAGATGTTGTAATTGGCGATGAACTGCATTTATCTAACATGATCTACAATTTGATTGATAATGCTAATAAATACAGCCCAGAAAATCCCAAAATTACTGTAAAAACCAAAAATCTGGCAAATGGAATTGGTATAGAGGTGCAGGACGAGGGAATTGGAATGACTAAGGAGCAAACTAAAAGGATATTTGATCAGTTTTATAGAGTGCCTACAGGGAATTTACACGACGTGAAAGGCTTTGGCTTAGGTTTAAGCTATGTAAACGACATCATTAAACAAATGAATGGTACCATTAGGGTGCAGAGCGAAAAAGATAAAGGAACTACATTTGTAATACATTTACCGATAAATTAAGCAAACGATATGAAGAAAATACTATTGGTTGAGGATGATCCGAATTTAGGGCTGTTGTTGCAAGACTACCTACAGATTAAAGGTAATTTTGAGGTGGTTTTGTGTACCGATGGCGAGGAAGGTCTGAAAGCTTTTGGCAAACAACCTTTTGATATCTGTATATTGGATGTGATGATGCCTAAAAAGGATGGTTTTACTTTGGGTAAAGATATCAGAAAATCTGACCCGAACGTGCCCATTATTTTTGCCACTGCAAAATCTATGATGGAAGATAAGGCTTCTGCTTATGATTTGGGCGGCGATGATTATATCACTAAACCATTTAGAATTGAGGAACTTCTGCTTCGTATCAATGCTTTGCTAAAAAGGGTTTCTACGGTACAAACGGTGCAAGAAGAAGAACCGAAGCAATTTGAAATAGGCGATTATACTTTTGATTATACCACGCAATTAATTCATTTTAAAGGGGCGCAGCAAAAACTATCTACCAAAGAAGCCGAGTTATTACGTTTGCTATGCTTAAAGAAAAATAGCGTGCTAACCAGAGAAGAAGCATTGATACATATTTGGCATGATGATAACTACTTTAACGGGCGTAGTATGGATGTGTTTTTAAGTAAGTTGCGCAAATACCTTAAAGAAGATCCAAAAGTAGAAATTATTAATGTTCACGGCAAAGGATATAAATTGGTAGTGAATTAAGCGTTGGGTTAATCGGTTACACTAGATTTCGAGTAATTAATATAAACCAGTTTAAGATATTTCTGAAATTTTCTTAAGGGATTTTAAAATATTTTTATGAAGGTCGCTGCCGCTAGGTTCTTACTTTTTGGCCGCAAAAAGTAACAAAAACTCTCGGTTGCTTATTTTTCTTTTAAAGTAAATGCTTTGGCTTATTGGCGTAAGCCGAAAAATAAGAGACCGAAAATTAGCTGAACGGAGATTTGAACGGCTATCGCTAGCGACAAACTGAATTTTCTTATATCAAACTCACATTAAGCAATGAAAGTTGTTATCCTAGCCATAGTTTTATATTTAGCTTGTATTTCTGTTTTTGGACAAACTCCGTCGAAGACCGATTTAAAATATAAACCTAAGAATCTTGATGAAGCAATTTTACAACTAGAAAAATTACATCATGATACAACAAAAAGAAATATCTTAAGAATGACAGAAGACCAATTTGGTTTGAGATCCCATTTTGGTATGGGAACTTGGATGAGAAATAATTGGCGACTGTGGGGTGGAGGGAAACTTGCGAAATATTTCAATTCAATTGGCATTTTTCATCCTGACGACATGTCGGGAATTGTTCTAACTTCGTATTATAGACACCTAAAAGGACAAGATAGAGCATTAGAAAATCAAGTGAAATACTATCAGAATTATTGGAAAGAATCAAAGGAACATTTTGAGCGGCTTAAGACTGATACTTCATATCAAAGAAAAATACAAAGAAACTTGGATTCGTTAAAAAAGGCGGATATTAAAAAATCGGTTAACCGCTAGCCAAAGCAGTTAACCGATTTTTCAGTTTAAACTCCCGATAGCTATCGAGATAACCTTATTACATCATTGCCCATTTAAAAGTTTGGTGCGCCGATTTTCCCCAGCTTTTTAATGCTGATTTTAAGATGTCGTAAAGTTGCTTATTGTTAACTGCTTTCCCTTTTGTCGGTATTTTTAACTTGTCTGCTGGTACCGCGGCATCTGTTACCGAAGTTGCAAACCAAGTAACATGGTCGTGTGGTAAGGCTAGGCCTAAAATCATTCCGGGTAAACCACTAAAAGATTCCGGCCCGCCACTTACTGCAATTTCTTCCGCGTAAAACGCAACTACATAAACCGAATCCATCACTAAAGCATTGGCCCTTCGGCAATGGTAACCCGCAATGTCTCTAAACTCATCGGTAATCTTCCAGTTTATTTTTCGCGTGCTATCGCTTACCATATAGGCTTCGTCGTAAACTTTCTTTTGGGTTTTGCTCGTTCCAGCTTTAATATCTGTTAAAATGTGGTTGGCCTGTTTAAATTCTATCATGTCACCAAACCAACCACTGGTGCTGGCAATTGCATCTTCTGTAGGAATAAAAGCCGTGACATCATTATCGAAATATAGGGTGCTTTGTGAAGTTTTAAACTGAGGATTGTTTTTCTGATAGCTCTCAAACGCTGCTTTATAAAAACTATCATCACCACCGCCCCAGATTTTTATTTGTTGCTTTATCAGGGCGTAAGCATTCACACGTTTTTCGTATGTTATAGTTCCTTGGGTTACAAATCGGGCATGTTGAGCATTTGAGTGAAAGGTTACGAGCAATAGGTATGCACTTATGATATAATTTAACTTCTTCATTTTTTTAGAGAATTAGATTTAGTTTGTTTTTGGTGTTCCGCCACCCATTTTATTAAAATCCCAGATGATGGAGAACATGAAATATTGCCCGATGTTATTGTAAGTAGTTTGGATAATCGAGCTTCCAGATGCATATCGGTTAAAGCCTTTGTTTTCGTCTAACATATCATTAGCGCTAAACGATAGTTTTAAACTTTCTTGTTTAAAGAAAGCTTTGGTTAAGGTGGCGTTAATGATTAGCCTTTCTAAGTTATTGTCGAAAGATTGGGTGCTAGGTTGGTAAGTATATTCCGAATTTAATGAGAATCGGATTTTCTTAGGCAACTTCAATTGTGCATCGAAATAGCCATTGTATCCCCATCCTTGGTTGCTTAGGTTTTTTTGTAGAGAAGCTACTTGCGATCGGTACCTTGGGCCAAACGAAAGATAGAAACTGTTTTTTTCTCCGTATTTGCTTAAATTAAGGGAAGGACCAAAGTTGATGCTGTTGGTTTTGTTCAGCTGTGTTAAATTGGTCGTATTATCGAACACATAGTTGTAATTGCTAGAACCACCCGAACTTAGCTCCAATCCTGCATTGATATCAAATAAAAACTTCAGTTTTCTAGAAAAACCTAAATAGGTATTGTAGTTCACTGGTGTTGCATCTTCTAAATTTACCGACTTGTAAATGGTGCGACCTTCTAAATCTGTGACGTTACTGCTTACAATAGCATTGTTAACGAAACCACCATTAGCACTGATGTAGAAATTTTGGCTGCTAATGACCTTATAGGTGTTGTAGCGTATATTAAAGCGGTTGTTGTACGCGGGTTTCAATAAAGGGTTGCCTTCGGGTAGGTTTAGTGGGTCGTCGTTGGTTCTTACTGGCTGCAATTGGTTTACGGTTGGTTGCGTAGTAGATCCGTTGTATCTAAAAGTAAATGATTTTTGTGCGGAGAATTTATATTGATACATCGCCTGTGGCAACCAATTGATAAAATTGCGGTTAAAAGTTTGGTTGCTGTATTGCTCTACTTGATCAAAGTTGACGAAACTCGTTTTTGTACCAAAGTTAACCACGGTCTTCCCTTTTTTATAATTGAAAATGGCACCAACTTGATGGATAAGTTGGTCTGATTGGAAATTGTTACTGAAGGTTGTGTTTAGTTGATCGTAATCGCCAGATAAACCCCGATCATAAGTTTTTCTATGCGCATCGTTGCTACTTGAACTGATACCGTAGCTAGCCACTAAGCTCAAAAATTTACTAAGCGGCTCTGTATAGGTTAGGTTGGTGGCCAACTTGTTCATCACCACATCATTGTCATTTAACTGATCAATTTCTTCTTTTCTTACAAAAGAGCCAGCTTCGTCATAAAAGTTGTTGACAGAATATAAATTGCCGTCGATGTTGTTTTTACTATAGTTTTGAGACAGGTTGATAGAAAAGTTTCTTCCAGCTTTCTTCAGCTTTTTTGTGTAAAGTGCATTCCAGTTGAACAGCTGTTGCCTTCCTTCGTTAGCCGTAATTCTTTCGGAGGTATTGATTAAACTTTGATCGCCACGTTTACTCTCAGAACCAAATGTGCTTTCTAGTTCAGTGTTTTTCAGCGTGCCGTCTATTACGATTTTTAAATTGGAGCTGGTATCTAGTTTTACGTTGTAGGTAGCATCCAATTTTTGTCTAAAAAGGTCGCTTTCACGGTTATCATCACTATTGGTTACAATGAGCCCGCCAATTAAATTATTCTGATTAATGGTGTTTTTGTCTGTCTTCACATTGAGCGAACCGGCTTTATAGTTTGTATTTAAGGAGTGCTTATCGTTTTTCCACTTGTTTTCGTAATGGATACCACCGTTATGAGCCGTTGGAATACCTTCTCCCCAATATCTACCACCACCATCAAGTTCGTCGCCACCGGTGCTAAAGAATATCATTCCGTCATCAGTCATTTCCATGTTGCTAGAGGCGCCAAATCTGTCAGCATCATTCCAATCTAAACCCGTTTTTCCTGTATTACTAGAGGTAAAATAAGCGGCAATTTTTTCTTTGTTCTTAAACTTATTGATCATGGCCTGGATCTGATAAAAATCGTCGGTGCCATAACCTGCATCTACTTTGCCAAAGTAGCCTTGTTTTTTATCGTCTTTCAGCACGATATTTAAGGTTTGTTTTTTTTCGCCATCATCTACACCGGTAAATGCTGCTTGGTCGCTGGCTTTTTCAAATAATTGCACTTTGTCAACCATATCTGCTCTTAAGTTTTTGGTTACCAAGGTAGGGTCGTCGCCAAAAAACTCCTCGCCATCTACTAAAACTTTTTCTACCGTTTTACCTTGTGCGGTAATTTTGCCTTGGGCATCAACCGTTACACCCGGAAATTTCTTTAGCAAATCTTCTACACGGTCGTTTGGCTGTATTTTGTACGCAGCAGCATTAAATTCTGTAGTGTCTCCTTTAATTTTGATAGCCGCTGCCTGTCCTTTAATAATTACCTCGTTCAGCAACTTGGCTTTGGTTTTCATGTCTATCACTTTAAAATCTATAGATTTATTGGCAGAATCTAGAGTGAATTTATTAACAAAGTCGGCATACTCAGGGTAGGTTACCAATAGGATGAAACTTCCATTTTTCATTTGCCCAAAAGAAAAATTTCCATCTGTTGCAGCTCTGGTAAACTTGTAAAGCGTAGAGTCTTTTGCGTTTAGTACACTAATTGTGGCATTGTGCAGTTTAGCATTGGCAGATAGGTCGGCAATGGTGCCTTTTGCAGAATTTGTTTGCGAAAATGCTGAATAAGAAAACAGCAAAATCGTTAACAAGGCGAGTAACGTTTTCTTCATGTTTATAGTTTGATTAACGGCTAAAATAATAACTAATATTTTAGTTGTAAAATTTTTTAACAATTTTAACCTTTATTAACAATATTGTTGTGTGTGTAAGTCGCTGATTGCGAGTGTTTGTTGCACAACTGCTTTAAAAAAAAATTGGACGTTTAAGCTAAAGGCAGCAATTAGCGGCAACTACAGGAGAAACTCAACAAAAAGAATTTATCTAACGTGTAGACGTAGAAAATGAAATTAACTATTGACAATACAAGAGAATTAACTTCGTATGACTTTATTGAGAAACTTTCAATTGAGTTATGGAGAAATGACAATTTATATTTAATAGAAGAGCCTAAAAAAGTAGAAATACCTGACTATTTTTATATTTCTGCATATCTGATTCAATTTGACACTGAATTTCAAATGCAAGGACTTACTACGCTTTTGACAAATTCATCGACTTACAATTTTGAAAATACATTATCCAGTCTTAAAATAATCGACAGTCCAAATCTTGCGAATTGTTTACAAGGCGTTTTAGATGCCCTGAGTAAATATGGAATGACACCTATAAAAATGCGTGACAGATTTTTAAAAGGCACTGAAGGCCTTCCTGAATATTCAATTATTACAACAGGACAGTTTTTTAAAGAGAACGATTTACTTAATGACTTGAAAGTTCACGAAGACAAACTTTTTGAAATTTATCCACAAATTTGGACAGACTTAGAAAAGTATCTAATAAAAATAAGAGGAAAGTAAGAAAGTGCTAATAAAGATGTGAGACTTTAAATAATTGGTATTCAGCGGATTGTCGAAAGTATGGCTTCCGTGCTAAATTGAACATTTGTGCTTCTAAACCCCACCTTCGCCAAGCCGAAAAACGTTAATATTGAAACATAAAATTGACTTTATCCGAAAAATAAAAATACAGCTATTCATGCAAATACAGATTCGTAAATAATAAAGCTAAATTTGTAAATTGACGATAGGGCTATTAGGCTCAAGCAAAATTAAAATCGATTTGGAAGAAAATGAACATCTACAACCTGCCGAGCTTGCTGCGAAATTTGTTAACCAAACCTCAAGGCATATTTTCTTAACCGGAAAAGCGGGAACGGGGAAAACTACGTTCTTGCGCAATATCATTTCCAAAACTCACAAAAGAGCCGTAATTGTTGCACCTACGGGTATTGCAGCCATTAACGCTGCGGGTGTTACCATCCATTCGTTGTTTCAACTACCTTTTGGCACCTTTGTTCCTCGTATTACTCCAGACCAAAAGTTGCCTTCGGGCGTACCTTACAATACACCAAAGAGTTTAGTGAGGCACCTTAGCATGAATGCCGTTAAACGCAGGATTTTGCTAGATATGGAACTTCTGGTTATTGACGAGGTAAGTATGCTCAGGGCAGATTTGCTAGACGCAATTGACTTTGTACTACGCTACGTGAGGCGAAATAACGAAAATTTTGGTGGCGTGCAAGTGCTTTTCATTGGCGATTTATACCAACTGCCGCCAGTAGTGAGAAACCAAGAGCAAGCGTTGCTCAGCATGTTCTACCAAAGTGCATTTTTCTTTGATGCACTTTGCCTAAAAACCAATCCGCCGATTTACATTGAGTTAGATAAAATTTACCGACAGTCTGATCAAACCTTTGTTGATTTACTGAACAACCTGCGAAATAACATGGCTACCGAGCAAGACATTGCGCTGCTTAAAAGCCACTACCAAGAAAACTACCAACCTAATTTAACCGATAACTACATTACTTTAACTACCCATAATAGCAAAGCCGATGCACTTAATCGCACCAGTTTAGCCGAGTTAAAAGGTAAGTCTTATTTCTACAATGCGGTTATCGAAAAGGAGTTTGCCGAAAGCGCTTATCCGATAGAGAAAACCTTAGAGCTTAAAATTGGTGCGCAGGTAATGTTTATCAAAAACGATCCGAAAGGCGAGCAACGTTTTTTTAACGGAAAGTTAGCAGTGGTTACCAATTTAAAAAGTGATTTTATTGAGGTGTTGCCAGAGGGAAATAAGTATCCGATTAGTTTAGAGCAATACGCTTGGAAAAATATCAGATACACCACCAACAAACATACCAACGAAATTGAAGAGGAAGAGATTGGTACTTTTACGCAATATCCTATTAAATTGGCTTGGGCCATTACGGTGCATAAAAGCCAGGGCCTAACTTTTGATAAAGCAATAGTAGATATTGGCGATGCTTTTGCACCGGGCCAAATTTATGTAGCGCTATCGCGATTGCGCTCTATAGATGGGCTGATATTGACTTCGCACTTAAACAACAGGGGCATGAAAGCCGACCAAAATGTGGCCTATTATTCGCGAACCAAAGATGAGCAAGAGAGTTTGCTAGCGCAGATTACCAAAGAGGCCGATGCTTTCTTGAAACAATCTTTACTCCAGGCTTTTAACTTTACTTTATTGGATAATTTTGTTTACGAACATGTGTTTAGCTATAGCAAAGACGAAAAACGTTCGGTAAAGCAAACCCATTTGCCTTGGGCGGTAAAATTGCAACAAGAGCTAATGGCAGCAAAAGTTCATGCAGACAAGTTCTTAAAGCAAATAGATCGGCTTTTAGTTTTAGGACAAGCAGTTGATATGGATTTGTTGATTACCCGTACACAGGCGGCTAGTAATTACTTTATTCCGATTTTAGAAGGGCTTAGCAAAACAATTTTTGAGCAAATTGAAGCGGTTAAAGAACAAAAGCAAACCAAAGAGTACCTTCACGAATTGATTGATCTGGAAGCAATGTTTTACGAGCAGTTTAAAAAAATTGTTCGTGCAAAAGCAATGCTGGATGCAAAGGCTAATGGTGTAGAGATAAGCAAAGAAGACCTGAATAAACTTTACGGGCTTTCCAAGCGTGAAGAGCTGATGAAAAAAGCCTACAGTTTGCCTAATAAAGAGGAGCTAGAAAGATCCGAAGGGCCAACAAGGGCAACAAGAAAAAAGCAAACAGAAAAAGCCCCAAAAATAGATACCAAAGAAATAACGCTTGCTTTATTTAACGAAGGTAAAACACCAACCGAAATTGCAGCAGAGAGAAAAATGACCAAAGGAACCATAGAAGGACATTTGGCGCATTACGTTGCCAAGCAGGAAATTAGTCCCGATAAAGTGATTGCCAAACATAAATTAGAAGTTCTTTTGGCGGCTATTCGAGAGCTTAAAAGTATAAAGCTAAACGAAGTTAGAGATCATGTGGGCAAGGCCTATGATTTTGGAGAAATACGGATCGCCATTGCTGCGTATTTGGCAGAAGGTGAGTAAAGCCTTCCGAAATTATTCGGAATAAACTTACCAGCCTCGCCAAAGGGGAGGAGTTGCAAAGCGCTAAAGACAACATGTCGTCATTTCTGACGATAGGAGAATTGAAAAACAACGAAGTTAAATCTAGCATGATGATGAATAACTCTTTAGATTTCTCAGTCGTACTTCCTTCGAAATGACGTGGTGCTAATAAAAAAAAGCTCCAAGCAAATGCTCGAAGCTTCAAATTATAATAGGGTATATTTGCGCTATTCTTTCCAGCCGCCACCTAAGGCACGGTACAAATTAACGATAGATTGTAATTTCTGTAATTTATCGTTTACTGCACTTAATTGGGCTGCTAATAAACTTTGCTCAGAAGTTAATACGTCTGTGTAGTTAGTTGCAGAGCTGAATTTTAACAATTCTTTAGTGTAATCTACTGCTTTTTCTAAAGAAGCAATTTGCTTGGCTCTCGAATTTTCTTTATCAACCGCAGCTTGGTACGCAAACAAGGCGTTTGATACTTCGGAACCTGCAGTTAACACCGATTTTTGGAAAGCAAAATACGATTCTTGTTGAGCTGCTTTTGCAGAAGTTAATCTGGCTTTATTTTGCCCTTTGTTAAAAATAGGTTGTGTTAAGCCGGCAACAAAGCTGTAGAAAATAGAGTTGTCAAAGAAATTCTCTAGTTTTAACGAAGACAAACCGCCGTTTGCCGTTAAAGTTAGCTGCGGATAGAAATAGGTTTTTGCCAAATTGGTGTTTTCAAAAGCAACCCTAAAGGCTAACTCGGCTTGTTGTACATCGGGCCTGTTTTTTAACAGTTGAGAGGATAAACCAACTTGCAAATCTTTGTAATCTTGCTGTTCTTCTAAAGTGTTTCTCGTTACCGAACCAGCTCCTTTTCCTAACAAAAGATTTAATGCATTTTCAGTTTCTCTAATGCTTCTTTTCAAATCTGGAATGCTTACTTCGGCAGCATACCTGTTCGCTTCGCTTTGTACAACCGCAGCACCATTTACGATGCCTGCTTCCTTCAATTCCTTAATAGCTTCTACGTTTTTAATGCGGCTAGCCAAGGTTTGCTCGGTAATTTTCAATTGTAAATCTAAAGCCAACAATGTATAGTAATTGGTAGCAATAGAGCTAATTAGTTGAGTTTGTACCGCACGTTTAGCCGCATCTGTTTGTAGGTATGAGGCCAATGCCGAGCGTTTGGCACTTCCCAATTTACCCCAAACATCAATCTCCCAAGCACTGCTTAATTGGGCTCTGTAAAGTTGGGTTTCGGTGTTAATGTTAATGCCAGGAGGAAAGTTTAAAGCCGCAACCGACTGTTTATTATCGGTTACGTTTACATCTAAATTTAAGCTCGGTAAAAAGGCAGTTTTGCTCAAACGTAAATTTGCTTCAGCACTTTTCATTCTTTCTATTGAGGCTTTTAAATCTAAATTGTTCTCAATTCCTTCTTTAATTAAAGCTTGTAATTGTGGGTCGCTAAACAAAGCTGATGTTGGTAAATCTGCAATTGTTGCAGAGTCTGTTTGCGCTACGTCTCTGTACAAACTATCCGCTTTTAACTCTTCGGGTGTTTTATACTTTTGGGTTACACAAGCTCCCAAACTTAAAAGTAGGGAACCTGTAATAAATATTGATATTTTCTGATTTCTTGTCATGTTGCTAGGCTGAAATTATTCTTCAGGAGTGTCTAATTTTTCGAAATTCAAGTGCGTTTGTCTTTCTATTACACTTTCATCATAAGGAGATTTGCTACTCACTTTTTCTTGTAAAGTTTGGAAAACGATAAACAATACCGGGATAATGAAAACCCCGAATATGGTTCCAATTAACATACCACCAACGGCGCCAGTACCAATAGACGTATTACCCGCAGCACCTACGCCTGTAGAAAGCATTAAAGGTAAAAGTCCTAAGATAAAGGCGAATGAGGTCATCAAAATTGGTCTTAACCTAGCCGTTGCGCCTTCTAGCGCAGCTTGTAAAATGGTCATTCCTTTTCTTCTTCGCTCTGCGGCAAACTCTACAATTAAGATGGCATTTTTAGCCAATAAACCAATTAACATGATGAGTGTAATTTGCGTGTAGATGTTGTTATCGATACCGAAAATCTTATCGAAAATAAATACACCTGCTAAACCTACAGGAAGTGATAAAATTACTGCTAGTGGTAATACATAACTTTCGTATTGCGCACAAAGTAGGAAGTAAACGAATACCAAACACAGCAAGAAAATAAATATAGTTTGGTTACCACTCGATTGTTCTTCTCTAGACAACCCAGAATACTCGTAGCCGTAGCCTGCTGGCAACAATTTGGCGGCTTCCTCCTCAACAGCTTTAAGGGCATCTCCAGAGCTAAACCCTGGCTTAGGGTTCCCGGTAATGGCTATTGAAGTATAAAGGTTAAACCTTGAAATTGCCTGTGGGCCATAAACCCTCTCCGTAGAAATGAAACCTGTAATAGGAGCCATTTCGCCACTTGGTGTACGAACATAAACGCCGTTTAAACTTTCCAAATTGGCCCTATATTGTGGATCTGCTTGGTAAACCACTCTATATTGTTTACCAAATTTATTAAAGTTAGAAGCATAAACTCCGCCGTAGTAGCCCTGCATTACGCTCATAACATCATTTACATTTAACCCTGCTTGTTTAATTTTTGCAACGTTTGCTGTAATTAAATATTGAGGGAAATTAGGGTTAAAAGAAGTGGCTGCGTATTGAATTTCTGGGCGTTGGTTTAAAGCGGCCAAAAATTTGGTAGCCACCTCATTAAATGCGTTGATGGTTCCACCAGTCTTATCCTGTAATTGAAATTCGAAACCACCACCGGTACCAAATCCTTGAATAGTTGGCGGTGCAAAGAAAATGATTTTTGCTTCTTTGATGTTTGCTGTTTTCGCAAAAAGTTCGCCAATGATGGTTTTAACATCACGTTTACGCTCATCCCAAGGTTTTAAACGGGCAATTACCATTCCGTAAGAACTTCCAGAACCACTAATCATGGCTCTACCAACTACTCTTAAGGTTAACCTCACTTCTGGTACAGTTCTTACAATTTCGTCTATTTTAGTTACAATTTCGTCTGTTCGTTCTTGAGATGTTCCCGGAGGCAAAGAAATATCAGACATGATGGCTCCTAAATCTTCATTAGGCACAAACCCTTTTGGTGTAGTATTAAATGCCCATACAAAAGCGGCAACGAAAGCCAAAAGCCCTAAACCCGCTAGCCATTTTTTCTTTGCTAGAAAATAAACAGAGCCTTTATACTTACGGGTCATGGTTTCAAAAGAAGTGTTAAAAGCAGCATAGAAGCGTTTCATGAAGCCTTTTTTCTCCTCGTGCTCTTCTTTGTGCGGCTTTAGGAGAAGCGCACAAAGTGCCGGACTTAAAGTTAATGCATTGATAGCTGATAAAATGATAGCAATGGCAAGTGTTAGTCCGAATTGCTTATAAAATACACCCGACGAACCGCTGATAAAACTTACCGGGACGAATACCGCAGCCATTACCAGAGTAATGGAAATGATAGCGCCGGTAATTTCTTCCATAGCGTCTTGCGTGGCTTTTTTGGCAGATCTATAACCTTTATCGAGCTTCGCATGTACCGCCTCTACAACCACAATGGCGTCATCTACCACAATACCGATGGCGAGTACCAATGCAAATAGCGTTAATAAATTAATGGTAAAGCCAAATAAACTTAGGAAGAAAAAAGTTCCTACAATGGCCACCGGTACCGAAATGGCGGGTATTAGCGTAGATTTAAAATCTTGGAGAAACAAAAACACTACAATGAACACCAGAATAAAGGCCTCAACTAGCGTATGAAGTACCTTTTCAATTGAGGCATCTAAGAAGTCGTTTACGTTGGTTAGTACTTCATATTTAATTCCGCTTGGGAAGTCTGCTTTCGCATTTTCTAATGCGGTTAGTGCTCCATCAATTACTTCTTTCGCATTTGAACCCGCAGTTTGGTTTACGGCAAAACCTAAGGCCGCTTTTCCGTTTAGCTGAACAGAAGAAGCATAACTTTGCGCTCCCAATTCAATCCGTGCAATGTCTTTCAGCTTCAAAACCTGACCATTTTCTGCCGTTCGGATAATCATGTCGCCAAACTGAGTTTCATCCTTCAACCTTCCTGTATATTTTAAAGTATATTGGAAAGATTGTTGGCCTTGTTCGCCTAATTGGCCGGGAGCCGCTTCAATGTTTTGATCGGCCAAAGCAGCACTCACATCGCTTGGTATCAATCCGTAAGCAGCCATCACATCTGGTTTTAACCATAAACGCATGGTGTATATTGATTGGCCAAATGCATTTACGTCGCCTACTCCGGTAACCCTTTTAATTTGCGGGATGATGTTGATTTCGGCATAGTTTTGTAAGAATTTTTGATCGTAGGCTGGGTCTTCGCTATTTAGTGCGAAAATAAGTACGTTACTCGATTGTCTTTTGGCCGTAATTACACCTGCACGAGTAACTTCGGCAGGTAATAAACTTGTAGCACGGGCTACACGGTTTTGTACGTTTACCGCAGCTAGATCGGGGTTTGTGCCTAACTTAAAGTTAACTGTGATGGTTGCAGAGCCGTCGTTGCCGGCAGATGAAGTCATGTAGGTCATGTCTTCTACACCGTTAATTTGTTCCTCTAGCGGAACCACCACACTACTCATTACCACATCGGCATTGGCACCTTGATAAGAGGCAGAAACCTGCACCGTTGGTGGTGCAATTTCTGGATATTGCGAAACAGGCAAAGTGATAATCCCCAGTACACCCAATATCAAAATAATGATGGAGATTACTGTAGAAAGTACTGGCCTGTCTATAAATTTTTTAAACATGAGAATCGATTTTCGATTTTAAAATTCACTATTGGTTTTCGTCATTTCGAACATAGAGAGAAATCTAACAGTTGTATAATTTATCTCGTTAGATTTCTCCTCGTTCCTCGTCGAAATGACGGGGATTAGTTATTTATTCTTAGCTTCAGCAAATACCGAATCAGCAGACTTTACTTGAGGTTTAATCTTGTCGCCATCTTTTAATGATGCAAAACCCTCTAGCACAATTTTATCGCCGTTTTTTAAACCTTTGGTTACTACATAATAGTTTCCTTTAGTTAACTCCATAATTTCTATGTTGGTAGGTTTTACGCCCGCAGTATCATTAACTAGGTACACAAATTTCTTTCCCTGTATGTCTGTAGTAGATTTTTGAGGAACTAACAAAGCATTTTCAATATTTTGAGGAATGCGGATAGCAGCACTAGAGCCAGAACGTAGCAAGCCGTTTGGATTTGGAAACGTTGCCCTTAAACTCGATGCACCTGTTTGCGCATTAATTTGCCCACTGATGGTTTCGATTTTGCCTTTTTCAGGATAGATAGATCCATCTGCCAGTACTAAGGTAACATTAGGAATTTGTTTGATCTTATCTTCTAGCGTACGGCCTTTAGTGTTTCTCGCAATTTCTAATAGCTGTTTTTCGTTTAACGAGAAGTAGGCGTAAACTTTGCTGATGCTAGATACGGTAGTTAAAGGTTGTTGGCTAGTACTACTTACCAGGGCGCCCACTTTGTAAGGAATGGTGCCAATAACGCCACTTACTGGACTGGTTACTATCGTATAACCTAAATTTACCTTGGCGTTGACTAAGGAAGCTTTAGCCTGTGCTAAGTTTGCTTTTTTAGCAGTTAAAGTTAAGGCTGCATTTTCCAAATCAAATTTGCTGATGATGTCTTTCTCTACCAATGGCTTGGTTTTGTTGTATTGTAGCTGAGCTGCACTTACCTCGGCCTCTGCGCTTCTAATGGCAGCTTCTGCAGTTCTTACTTCTTGCTGATATTGAGGAGCATTGATCGCAAATAAAGGCTGCCCCTGTTTTACGGTTGCACCTTCGTCAACGTAAATTTTTTCGATAAATCCATCGATTTTTGGTCTGATGTCTACATTTTGCTGGCCTTCTAACATTGCCGGATAATCGCTTTCTAGCGTAGTATTAAACGCATTAACTTGTACTACCGGATAATTTTGCGGCCCAGTAGGTGCACCTGCTTTTTGGTCTTTGCCGCCAGAGCAAGATGCCATGATTAGCGAAGCCACACCTGTAAGTGATAATAAAAATGAGAATTGTTTCATTGTGTATATATGTTGATTTTGAAGGTTCTAGTTTAAGAGTTGGTCTAAAATGATTTGTTTTCTTTGAGATATCAGCTCATTATATTTTTCTTTAGGGATGTCTAATAGCTTCTGATATAGCGGAGTCATAATCACTGGAAAAGAAATTAGTGAAGTTAAGTTGAAAACAAACTGAATTGGATCGTACTTTTTGATCGTACCTTTTTCCATTTCAAGCGCAATTTCCTGTAAGAAATGACTTAGTGCCTCACTTTTTTTCTTCTCTTTTAGCGCAAAGTTTTTGCTGCATATTTCGGTAATCAAAAAAGACTCTCGATAAGGGTATTTTAGCAGTTCTTTCATGTGAACATCAATAAAAAGGCTTAGCTTTTCTTTAAAAGGCGTCTTTCCGTAAATCACATCATCTAGTTGAGATTTTAAGCTGTCAACTGCTTCCCGGTATACAGTTTGAAAAAGCAAATCTCTAGATCGGAAATAATAGTTAATGAGTGAACGGTTAACGCCTGCCGCATCTGCAATTTCTTGAGTGGTAGCATGTAAATAGCCTTTGCTAAAGAAAAGTTCTTTTGCGGTTTGTTTAATTAGCTCCTCTTTGTTCAATGTGAATTAACTTTAATGTTTAACAATTTTGTTAAAGCGCAAAGTTAGGTTTGTAGTTGTGCTGAAAAGTCAGCCAAATCTCATTTAATCATTTGATTAAATTTTGTCGTGTAAATGTTACACTATCTGGATTAGAAGGCTGTTGGTATGGGAAAATACTTGTAAAATTCTATAACCTATTTGTTTGTAGGTGAATGGGAGGATTCAATTATGCTTACAAAAAATCGAAATCTAGACTTTAATCTATTCTTAGAAATCGCCTTCTGGGTTAAGCGATTTGGCTAGTGCAAGCATTAGTGTAACCGTGCTTGTACTTATTTATAAGGCCAAAGCAAGTATTTGCGCCAAAGTGAGGCTTAAGGAACATGTGTTTGTATAATATTGACTGAAAAATTTCCAGCTTGCGTTTGATAATGTGTGTACCAAATGCTTTTAAGCCCTTTTAATAAAGTGGGTTGGTTATCTTCATTTCTAATTTCAGTTTGTAATTCTAGAATACTTTCATTTGTTAAATATCGTATTTCTTCTTTTTCAGACTGTATTTTTTCTACCCAAAGGATAATGGAGGCATAGAGATTCTCTGCCTGAAACTGGCTACAATATGTTCCTCCTTCAAACTCAGCTATAAAAGTAAAAGTTAATTTGTTTGTTAAATCCATTTAAGAGTTTTGATCTTGATTTAAATATGTTTTAACGAGCCAAGAGTAACCTATGATTCTACAAACTTACCTCTCCCTCAAAAACCTTCTCTGCTGGGCCGCATAAAAACACATCCGTAAACTTCTCGCCATCGTAGCGAAAGTTAATTTCTAAGTTGCCACCTAATACTGTTACCGGAGTTACTACTTGGCCAATTTGGTGTTGTTTTTTTGCCATGGCCATGGCTACTGCTGTAACGCCAGTACCGCAAGCATAAGTTTCATCTTCTACACCACGTTCAAAAGTTCTAACAAATAAATGGTCAGGCTTGCGTTCTACAAAATTCACATTAATGCCGTTGGCTTTATAGGTTTCGTTATTGCGAATGTTGTAACCTTCGGTGTAAACATCTAAGGTTTCTAAATCTGTAACTTCTTTCACATAGTGCGGCGAGCCCGTATTCAGCACAAAAGCGTCTGCATCAATATTAATACTGTCCACATCAATCATTTGCAGCTCAACCCAGTTGCCTTCGGCTGAAATTTTGGCATAATGTGGGCCATCAACTGCCAAAAAACTAGTCTCGGTGTCAAAAATGCCTAAATACTTGGCAAAGGCCACAATACAACGGCCACCATTGCCACACATGCTGCCCAAATTGCCATCCGCATTATGGTACACCATTTCAAAGTCGTATTTATCACTGTCTAATAAGAACATTAAGCCGTCGGCGCCAATGCCAAACCTGCGGTCGCAAAGTTGTGCTACCGCTTTGGTATCAATGGTTTTTAAGGGTGCCTGCCTATGGTCAATCAAAACAAAATCGTTGCCTGCGCCTTGGTACTTATAAAATTTAATATTCATGTTTTGCTATTATTAGATCAGCTTTGCTTGTAACAATTATACGTTAAAAATTGTCAATTAGCCGCTTTAATAGCTTTTAACATTTTTTAACACGCAATCAGACGTTAATCTGATACAAATATCGTTGATATGGTATTAAATTTGAATAATTAGAACGTAAAAAGTATTTCAATTTAAAATATAAACAAATGAAACCATCGTTATTTGATTTGAACAATTAAGGGTTTAAAAAATTAGGATAGTTTCAATACCATTAAAATTAAATTATTAAACAAATGAAAAAAATAGGATTGATTGTTTTAGCTGCTTCTTTTTTAGGTGGTGCAGTTGCAATTGGCGCCTATAAATTATTAGAGCGCCCAAGTGATAGTTTTACATTGGCTGATAGACAAAAGACAATGTTTGCAAGTAATGTGTCAGGTGTGTCTTCGGCCGGGGCGCCCGATTTTGTACAAGCAGCAGCGGTGGTATCGCCAGCAGTAGTTCACATTAAAACTACATACCAAGGCAAATCTAGCAGAGGTGGCGGTGGTATGGAAGATATGTTTGAGCAGTTCTTTGGTTTTGGTGGCGGAGGTAGAGTTCAGCGCCAACCACAGGCAGCGTCAGGTTCTGGCGTAATTTTAACTTCAGATGGTTATATCGTAACCAATAACCATGTGGTAGATAAAGCAGACAAAATCGAAGTGATTTTATCTAACCGACGCAAAGCAACTGCAAAAGTAATTGGTAAAGATCCAAACACAGATTTGGCTTTAATTAAGGTTGAGGTAGATGGATTGCCATTCGTTAAAATGGGCAATTCAGATAATGTACAAGTGGGTGAGTGGGTTTTAGCCGTAGGTTTCCCGCTAGATTTACAAACTACAGTTACTGCAGGTATTGTAAGCGCCAAGGCTCGTAACATTGGTATTTTAAACCGCGACAATGGCATGATGACCGAAGAGGAATATGATGAGTACAGAAGAACTGGTAAACAGCCTTCAAGAACTAATAATTCTATTGAGTCTTTTATCCAAACAGATGCTGCCATTAATCCTGGTAACAGTGGTGGTGCTTTGGTAAATGCTGCGGGTGAGTTGGTAGGGATCAATGCAGCTATTGCTTCACAAAGTGGTAGAAACGAAGGTTACGGTTTTGCTATTCCGGTAAATTTGGCGAAAAAGATCCTGGAAGATTTTAAAAAATATGGTTCGGTTAAACGTGGTTACATTGGCGTAACCTTTACCGCATTAGATGCTGATGTTGCTGAAGAATTAAAAATCAAAGATAATTCTGGTTTATACGTTAGGGATGTATTGCCAGGTGGAGCGGCTGCGGCTGCAGGTATCAAAGAAGGTGACATCATTAAAAAAGTGGAAGGTGTTGCTATTTACGATTCGCCCGATTTACAAGAACGTATTGGCCGCATGAGCCCTGGTGATAAAGTTGCTTTAACCGTGTTAAAAGCCGATGGTTCTACCAAAAACATTAACGTAACCTTAAAAGGTGAGAGCTCTGTAACTTTAGCAGCTAAAAAAGAAAGCGAAAAATCTACCGGTGCGAGTATTAGTAAACTAGGTGCTAGCTTTGCCCCTGCAACGGCAGCTCAAAAAACAAAGTATGGTGTTAAAAATGGCGTAGTGGTAACCAACGTGGTTCCTGGCCAAATGTTCGATTATTGGGGTGTGAAAAAAGGACTGATCATCACTAAGGTGAATGGCTCAGAGGTAAATAGCGCAGCAGATATCGAAAAAGCATTGCCAACGTCGAGAGACGGAAGAACAACCATTGCCGGTGTAAGCGACGAAGGTGCATTTACGTTCTCATTTAACGGAAATTAATTAAACACACACAGATTATAAAGGACACTCGTTGCGGGTGTCCTTTTTTGTTTTTTAAGAAGTACGGTTTTTGAGCTGCGTAGATATGCAATTATCAGATCAGTTAATAAGGGCTACAGGATTAGTCTTTGAAAGAAACAGTTCAACGATTGGGTAGCAACCGATTAGATTCAGAGATAAATATGGCTACTAAGTCTATCATCCCGGAAAAGATCTTGCTTAAATGAGTTAGTTCCTATGAAATTAATCTGGTATTCCACTTCAGGGAAATTAGAATACTTTCGGATTATGATACTCGCTCGGAACGTTAGTAAACACAACAGAGGCTGCCTCAAAGGTAAGGTAATACCATCATTTCAACAATCGAGGGAGAAGAAATCCCTTTCTACCCTTCGATATGATGAGCAACTTTTGAGGCAGCCTCTTTTGTGTGTTTTTTAGAAAGAGGTTGATTAAATAACCATCATTCAAGCTATTAAACAATTCAATTTAGTTTTTTATTATTTTCTTAACAGTGTTATTATTGTCGCCGCTTAGGCTTAGTATATATACACCTTTTGCAAGTTTGCTGACATTGATTTGAGTAACATCGGCGCTTAGGTTATAACGGCCCAAAACTTTACCACTTATATCAGACAATGTTGCTTTATTATATCCGTTAGTACTGTTTTGTATGTTAAGCGTTTCGGAAACCGGATTTGGATAAATGGTAACCTCTGTAGAGGAAACGCTATAACTAACAGGTATAATTCTTTCTAGCTTAACTATATTATCATTATCTATTTGAGTTAGCTTGTAGTATGATGTGCCTAAAATTGGGTTTTTATCTGTGTAAGTGTAATTTTGTAAGGTATTGCTATTGCCAACTCCATTTACAGTGGCCAGTGGTGTAAACGTTGTTCCGCTAACAGACCTAGCTAACCTAAACTCTTTGTTGTTAACTTCAGTACTTGTACTCCAATTTAACACGATCTCGTTATTACCTATTTGGTGAGAAAAATTAACCAATTCAATAGGTAATACGTAGTCAACATAATTAGAAACTATAACCGTATTGTTAGTCAAATCTGCTATTGATGAGGATGGATCAGCACCAGCATTCCAGCGGTCAGCAGCGGCAACATTGTACGTGTGGTTACTTACAGAGCTTGCTCCATTTTTATTAAGTACGCTTGATAGATTGTACTTATCGGTATTGCTTAAAGTTAAAGTAAACGAGGTATTGCTTGTAATTTCTACGTTCGGAGTAGACTGTAGCGTATAGGTAATACCATTTTCGCCTGTGAAAGTAAGTTTAGTAGCGTCGATATCATTAGTGTTGCCATTAAGCCTGTAAAAATTAGAGCCAGTTACCACCATAACAGCCGTTTGCCCGTTGTAGGCAACGTCGGTAATTGTGGGTTTAGGTACGTTGCTTACTGCTAAGGCAATGGTAGCCTGCGCTGTGTTTATGCTTACATCTTCTCCAGCTGCCCAGCCGTTAGCTACAGCCAAATTATACGTTGTGTTGCCCGTAGAAAAATTTCCATTTCTATTGATAATTGGATTTAGAACTAACAGATCTGCTGCGTTTAAAGTTAAGCTAAAAGTAGTTGCGTTGGTAATTTCTACATCGCTAGTGCTCAGTACTCTTGTGGTTCCCCCTTCGCCAGTTATGGTAAGCTTAGCTACGCTTATATCGTTGTTTGCACCCGTTAGTGCCAAGAAATTTGTGCCAGTTACTGTAAGTACTTTGGTATTGGCGTTATAAGAGGCATTGTTTATTACAGGTTTTGCTGTGGTAGCAGTTTGATCAGCTGATTTTCCGCCTTCGTTAAAGTAGATATCCACCGCAGAAACTTTATAAAAGTATTGTTGTGCATTAACTAAACCCGTATGTGTATAAGTGGTAGTTCCGTTAGCTACCGAAGCAATAAGCGTAGTAGGGTTGGCTGTTGTACCACCATAAATGCGATAGCCCGATATGCCTTCTGACGCATTGTTCGCAGTCCAATTGAGCACTATTTTTGCGCCACCTAAAGGGGTTGCAGTTAAACCTGTAGGTACCGAGGGTGGCGTAACATCGGTAGGCGTAAGTTTCAGCAAGCGGCTGCCGCTACTTCCATTATCGCCATCAATAGCAAAAACCGTGTTGTTATGTGCCGTTACGCCATAAGCTAAGTATGGATAGCTGGCAGCAAAAGCTGCAGAATAAAATTCAACACCTGTACCTGTTCCGTTAGTATATTTATACAATTTATAGGTTGATGCTGGCGCTTCTATGGCGTACAGATTGTTAAATTCATCAACAAATAACGCAGATGTATAATTGGTGTTATTCAAGTCAGATTTGGTATAGCTGGTGCCATTGGTGGTAGTTAACTTTACAATTCCACCTTTGTAAGTGGTGCCGCCATCAGTGTTAAAAATATTGTTAAAATAAACAGTGCCGTCTGTAGCTACTGATATGCTGGTTGGGTAAGACAGGCCTAAATCACTAGCGATATCCGCATATAGCGAAGCGCCTGCGCTATTTGCTGTGGCTGGGGTGCTATATCTTACTACAGCATATTTGCCGGCGCCAGCATTGTACTCTAGCGCATATAACCTATCTTGATTATCAAAGGCCAAACCCGTAAAATACCTGCCAGTTTGAACAGTGGTGGCTGCGTAACTACTGCTAGCGTTTAATCTAATAATTTTTCCATTGCCATCAGAAAAGCTGGTAGCTATATAAATATCTCCATTTCCTGCAATAGCTAAGCCCAATGGAAAATCTCCGCCATCGGCTACGAGGCCCGTGTAAATATCAGTAGGGGTGCCTGTGCCGTTGGTATACTTTACCACTTTATATAAACCTGCAGCCTGAAAACGAGTAGTGTATATATTCCCAATAGCATCTTTAGCTAAAGCCACATTTTGATTTCCGGTTTCTAAATTGCTTGCAGTATACTGTGCATAAGACAAAGTACTAGAAAGAATAAGGAAAGCAATAAAAACTATTTTTGTGTAAAGTTTTTTCATAATCTTCTTGTTAAACAGAAATATACGGGTTAAGCCATCCGCTTTGTGTGTTTTCGATCACGTCTGTAGTATCAAAGCCAAATGCGGTTTCTGATGCTAGGATGGTTTGTAGTGTTCTTGGTTTGGTAGTTTGTATTTTAACAATATCAATTGGATGATAAGCATTGATGCCCATAGTTTGATGGCCTATTAAACCTCGTGGCCCTTCTATACCTTTTTTATTCAATTGGTAAACAGCTTCTGCGGCATCTCCTTTTAATAATTGTGGTAACATGTGAGCTAGCGCTAAACCTGCTTCGTAGCCCATCATGGCAAAAACATTCGCATCTTGCTTGCCGAAATCTTCAAATTTTTTTACAAAATCTTTGTTGGCTTTACTTTGCATATCTCTATGCCAAGATCTAGCACTGTACATTTTAATGTTCATGTCTTCTACCTCAAATAGAGCTTCATTATAGGCCATGTTTTCTACCACAATTAAGGGTACGGTATCATAAAACCTAGATTGCCTCCATTGCCATAAAAACTGGTTGGCCATTTTGCCCGAAAATATGGCATGTACAAAGTTTGGTGTTTCTTTTTCTAAGGCCTCAAAAAATGGAGCTAAATTTAACTGTTCGTTATTGGCATAAGCTTGAGGCAACACGAAACTATTTAAGCCGGTAGAGCCGGCTGCGGCTGCACCTTCCGTAAAAGAGCTATTTAAATTAAAACCCGCCTCGTAAATTGGCATCACTAATTGCCCTGCCAGACCAAATTCATTTACCGCCCATTTGCCCAAAGCGTACTGGCTTTGCCACAAATTCATAGAAAGGCTGTAAACATTGTCTCCAGTAGTTGCTGCCGAGGGAATGTATTCGCCAAAATCTAAGAAGAAACCTAATTTGTTAAAGTTTTGAAGCATAGGCTTTAATTCTTCTATCACTTGGATATTTACCATCCCCATTAATACGTCCACACCCTCAAAAAAGATCAGTCTTTTTGCTTCTTCAACGCACTTAGTATGCTCGCCATTTCCCACATAAGTAGGCATAAAATTAAATTGACTAGCGGGGATGTTATTTTTATTTAAAGCGCAAGCAATACCCGCCATGGTGTGTTGCCCATAAAAGGGATACATACCAGAGTAGGGTAGCAAAAAGCCAACTTTTAAAGCCTTGTTCATTTATATTTTAGTTTCTAGAAGGGAAAATTCCGAACTGGCAAATAATGTAGTTTATAGCTAAATAAGGTTGCATGATGCTAAAGGGCGCATTGCCACCTACAGCACTATTTGTTGCCGAGCCTGAAACGGTATTGCCTACCATTGGTTTCACATTTCCAGTAGCGGTAGTTGGTGTGGCGTAAGTTTTTAGTTGAGTAGCATTTGGTCCAGAGCCAATTTTAGGGCTAAGTGCCAAGTAGTTATTTTCTGGCGTAATGGCGTCTCCTACTACAGTTGCCGCTTGCGGGATAGAAGATAAATTAGACAAACTAGCGGTGTGGGTATGAAAAGGCATATTGTTGCTTAGTAACGTTACAGTAGGTGTGCCTGCCATTTCGCCCAAATTATAGGCAGGAAGACCTGGCCCTTGCCCCGGTGCAATTGGTGTTCTGCCACGTAAATCTGGTAACGCATACGTAGTTGATCCATTACCGCCATAATTAGTTCCTAAAAGGGAAAATAAAGCGGTGTTTTGGGCGATAGCTAATACTTGACCACTGCAAAAAGCCCAATTTCTGGGGTTGAAATTGCCCGCAAATAAGATTATTGATGAGATGAATGCGTCCATAATTATATGTTTTTAGTGTTAAAGTTTAAAGTTTGGTTATAATTAAAGTTAAGTTGTAAAAGATTGGTATGGCGCTGTTCGCTTTTATTTGCGCTAATTAAAACCTCTTGTTTTTCGGTGTTTCTGTAGCTCCAGGCTGTAGCTTGGCTAGGGTTTTCGCCTGCACCAACTATAATATCTACGTTAGCCGAAGATTGAGCCAGTACAAGGTTGTTCAGTTCCTGCATTTTGTTAAAACCTAAATCTGCTAAGCAAATTACTTTATCGCAGTGTTGTTCTAGTTTTAATATCTTGGCAACCTTGTTTAGTGCCGCAATAGGATCTTTGTAGCTAATCTCGTTATGAGATGTTTTTGCACCAATACCTGTAATACCAATTTTAGTATGACCACTGTAAATAATGAGATAGGGTAAAATTAGATCATTTAATTGCTTGTTTTCGAACACATAATTACAGTTTACAAAACTAGAGGAGCTTGCTTTAAGTATTTTGGCAATTTCTTGTGATGTAATGTTGCTGTTTTGCCAACTAAAGTTAACAGCGTGGTAATTGGCCCTACTTAAATCGTAAGTTAAATCGTTAAACTGGTTGGTATTGCTAATGCTGCCAGCAAACAGGTTTACACTTCCCATCTCAAAATTATTGATGGTTTGCCTACATTTGTTAAGATGCTCAACCTTAGAAGAGCATAATAAGTTTAGCGCATTTGGATTACCTTTCGCATAAATATATTTTGCAGCTTTAGCAGTATTGTCAATACCCGTTGCAAATAATACGGAACTACCCAACAAGAGCTGTTTCTTTAGAAAAGATCTTCGTGTCGTCATTATTTTAGAGGTGAAATGTAAATTTATTTTGGTTTTAAGCGTTCGGTTATATTCTTAATTAAAGTTACTAACAAAAAACAATAGCGAAGCACTTTTGGGAGGACAAAAAGCGGACAAATGTGATTTTCTTTTTTTAAGTAACTGTTTATGAGTTTTTTAAGGCTTTAAATAATTCGAAAAATTTTGGCTTGGCTCCGAGCTAATTTCGGATATTTCAGTTAAAAATACTGTTTTTGATTTTTTCTACTGCATTTTGAAGTGAAATTTCACTCGTATCTATGGTAAATGTATGGGGAGCCGGTTCATCAAAATTTTGGTTAACACCAGTAAGATTTGCTAAATGCTCTGGATGATTAGGAGGCAGCATGGCCCTACGGTACAGACCCTTGGTATCTCGTTCTACAAGTGTATCTAGGTTACATTTTATGTAAATTAATTGGGCTTGGCATTTTTCAGTAAATATTGCTCTGGTTTCATTAAAAGGATTAATGGCAGAAATGATAACTAAACTGTAACTATCTTTATTGGCATTAACAAAATTAGCCATACGATTGATGTTCTCTAACCTGTCGGCATTAGAAAAGCCTAAATCTGGGGCGTATTTGCTTCTAAATTCGTCGCCATCAACAATTAATGTTTTTAAACCTGTAACTATAAGTTCTTTAGCAAGTGCTGTGGCTATAGTTGTTTTACCTGCGCCAGATAAGCCCGTAAATTGAATTACCTTGCTCATGATAAATTCCTGATTTTTTCTAACAATAAATTGTAATTAAGTATTACATCGATGTGCTTTATTTGATAGCTTACTCTTTCATCGCCGTTAAATGTCATTGATGCATCTTTGCTGTGCTTGGTAAGTCTTTGCAAATTTTCTACTGGCACTGAGTTCTGTCCAAGTATCTCTTGATAGAAATGATAGAGCATTTCATTTGTTCCGAAGCCGTAATCGTAAAAGTAATTTAATGGGTGGTGTTCTGCTAAAACATTAAGATATCCTTTGTAAAAATTATCAAGCACTATTTCTGTATAGTAGTTGAAATCTTGATAATGTTGTTCTGTCAATTTGATTTTTAGTAAGGTAGAGTTAACGTAGCCAGGTATGGCATGAATACCTCTTCTTTTAATATGCGAGGTTAAAACAGCATCCGGTTCTCTGCTCAAAAAATAAAAAGGTGTTTCTGGATACCAATTGCGTAACCGCTCGTAAAAATGAATGTGCCAACTATCTAGCTTGATAAAGTAACGCAGATAGACAGTGGTTCTAATTTGCCCGTACCATTCTACCACTTTTTTAAAAATTTTCTCTACCTCAATTTCCGAAAGGTTTTTATCTAGCTCTTGCATCCTTAATATTTGATCAAAAATTGGAGCTTCGGGAACTACAATGTGAGATTTTTCTGTGGATAAAGCTTGCGAAAGCAGGGTAGAACCGCACCTAGATACGTGAAAAATAAAGGATTGGGGCGTAATAGTTTTTAGAGGGGTTTCTAAAGCCAGTAAAAAGTGCAAACTTGTACAAGAAATAAACCTAGATGATCCTTTTTTGGCTTTTAATAAAGTAATAGTTTCATCAAAAAATGGCTCGTTAAAATGATGATCGCCCACAAAAATCCATAAACACTGCCAAGCACCGTTCTCAAATTTTAGCTCGTAGGGTAACCAATATTTCAGATTAAAGCCCATAATCTGCTTTTAATTGTTTAATGAGGTTGTTTGCAACTTCTGTTTGGTGGGTTTCCAGTTGGGCTATAACTTGTTTAACTTCATCAATCGACATTTTTGGTTCGCAATCTTGATAGCCATGGGCTTCGAAAATTTTATCGGTCCATTCGTTTCTTAGGCAATCTATTACTAAATGTATTCTTACTGTATCTCCGTTATTTCTAACACTGTGCTCTTTTGAGAAATCCATGTACCAACAAGTTCCGGGTGCTAAGAAATAGTTTTGGTTCTCTACAATAAAATCAACTTTGTTATTGGTTACAACAGGAATGTGTAACCTAAAATTGCCATCTTGATAACTACAGCCCTTGTCTTTGTGCGGTTTAATTTCGCTGCCAGGGTAAAGCGCTAAAAATCTCACGCTTTCCTTTTCACATTTCCAAGCGGCTAAAACAGATTGTAGGTAAGGAAGTTCTGCTAAAAGAGGCGTATCTTTAAAGGGTTGGTCTGTATAGTTGGCATAAATATCTGAAGATGATCCGGATGCGGATCTTAATGAAATGCTTTTCCATTCTCCACTATAGTCTTTTATATTGTAATGGTTTGCCCAGGTGCTGGCTAAAGCGATACCTAGTTCTTTTTCTAACGCAAGGATATCATAAGTGGTGTTAAACTGAATTGCGGTCAAGGAGGTGTTTTTTATGAGAAATAATGGGTAATTACAACTAAATTAGAAAAGTCTTTCCATAATGTAAAAGTAAACCTATTGTTTTGTTTTAAGTAGCTTTTTATGAGTGAGTTAATTAACGATTTTCCATTTTTAAGTATTTATCGTTCGCAAAGAAATCCGCAAGAGGTTAATGTTTTGTTAGATCAAGATTTTCAGAATGCAGAGCGATATTTCTTAAATATTTTTGAGATTGGTTTGTTCGAAGTTTATGAGTTTTTGTACCAGTATTGTAAAAGTGATTTGCAATTTGAAAACTGGCTGATTACATTGAAAGGCGAAGAGTTTTATCAACAAAAGCGCATTGCCTTTAACAAGTGGTATGAGCATAAACTGAATGTGGATGATTTTTTAGGTGTACATGCGCTCACCGATTTGGAACTTGCTTTTTGGGAAGCAAATGGTTATTTACAGTTGAGTAGCGTTTTTTCTGAGGAAGATTGCGACAACGTAGTTGCTCTAATTTGTGAAACGTTAGGTGTTGATATTAGCTTTCCTTCAACTTGGTATCCTCAGCATGATAAGCTTCAAGGATTGATGTTACAGCTGTATCAGGGTAAGGCTATCGAAAAAATCAGAAAAAACGAGCAGTTGTTTCAAGTATTTTCACAGCTGTATCAGAGCCAAGATTTAATTGCCAATTGCGAAAAGGTGAGTTATAATCCGCCAGAAACGGCTAACTATAAATTTAAGGGAAGCGATTTGCATTGGGATATTGATTTTTCCAGAGGACCTAAGTATTACATACAAGGTTTGGTGTATTTGAATGATGTGCCCATAAATAGGGGAGCGTTTACGTTAGTGCCAGGTTTTCATCGTAAAGCGGAAGAGTTGCTAAAAAGGCATAATCCTGAAGATGCTCTTGATGAAATTAAAAAAACTGAAAAGATTAAGTATTTAGATGGTAAAAAGGGCGATTTAATTATTTGGCTCGAATCTTTGCCTCATGCAGCCTCGCCAAACAACTCGAACCTGCCTAGATTTGTACAGTATGTGAGTTTCCAAAAAACGAATAGGGATGTCTAAATTAACCTTATTTAAGGAATATTGTGAGGCGATAATCAGGGATGGAGATTTTCATGAAGGATTGGCACCTGCCATTACGGGTCTTGCTGATATGTTGTACAAATTAGCAGAAGTTAATGGCAATACCGAACTTGAAAGAAAGCATATTAGTACAGAGAGTGGTAGTGCCATTGGTACATTTTGGGCTGCACAATGCATTAAAGAAATATTTAGAACACAGCGTTTTGCACGAGGGCTTTTTAAGGCCATACAGCACGTGAGGCAGAAGCATACAGGTAGGCCTGCCCACGTTCTTTATGCTGGTACAGGCCCTTTTGCTACATTAGCGTTGCCGGCAATGGCTTTATTAACGCCTAAAGATGTCCAATTTACAATGCTTGAAATTAACCCAAAAAGTTATAAAATGCTTCAATATATTTTAAACACTTTGGGGTTAAATTCTTTTGTTAGGCATTTTACAATTACCGATGCTGCCACTTACAAATTGCGCAATGATGATGTTGATATTGTACTAAGTGAAACAATGAATAGGGCTTTGATAAAAGAACCACAAGTAAGTATTATGCTGAATTTAGCAAGCCAGCTTTCGCAAAAAACAATTTTTATTCCAGAGGAAATTAAAGTAAGCTTGTACCAGCACGATACCAATGATAAGATGGGCCATAAATTGGACGATTTAATGGTGTTCGATAAAAAATTTATGTTTGAATTGATAGAAAAATGCAAAAATAGCGAATGGTTATTTGAAGAGAAAAAGTTGACTGTTGATTTGTTGCCATCTACAGTGCTGCATTATGAAACTGAGATTAAAGTTTATCAGAGTGATTTTTTAAAATCATCGGATTGCTCCTTAAATTTTCCTGAAAAGCTAAAGACGAAAGATCTAATAGGTAGAAAAGTACTTAAAATCCATTATACTAGCATCGATATTCCAGGTTTTAGATGCCAGTTTTTGGACTAATGATGATAAAAAAAGCACCCAAATTTTGGATGCTTTTCTTTTAATAGTAAACCTATTTATGCTGTGCCTGCCCTCCGCGGATAGCCCACTCACAGGACTTTTTTATCTTCTTGTTTTGTGATAACAAGCTAGCAAAAAATTGGTTTGGTTCCTTTAAATTTTTATTAACAAATCAACAATTTTGTGAATTACTTTTTAGTATCGGCATATCCGAAAACTTTTTGCAGCAAACCTGTTGAACGGGCGCCAATGTTGTCCCTAATTTTCAATTCCTCTTGTGCTACTTGTACAAACATTCCGTCTATTGCTTTTTCGGCTACATATTGGGTTAAGTTTGTATTAACAGGCTTTACCAAAGGGATCTTATTGTAAGCAGCTGCGGCATCAGTCCAGTATTTGGTAGCGCCAACTTTACTTAAGCTATTACTTATTACCGGAGAAAATTTTTCCATGAGCTGTGCTGTAGTTACTCTTTTAAAATAAGTAGTTGCTGCATCTTTATTTCCTAAAAGGATGTTAGTAGCATCGGCAATGGTCATTTGTTTAATGGCATTTACAAAAATCGGCTTTGCTTCTTTAGCGGCATCTTCTGCTGCACGGTTTAGGCTTAAAATCACATTATCTGCCAAAGAACTTAAACCTACACTACGCAAGGTTTTTTCAACTTTTTGCGCTTCTGTTGGGAACAAAATTTTAATAGCCATGTTGCCAAAAAAACCATCCTTTGCAGAAAGCCTATCAGCACCTGCCGAAGTTCCAATTTCTAAAGCCTGTTTTAAGCCGTTGCTAATTTCTAAACTGCTTGGAGTGCCGGTTGCGCCAGTAGCCACCTGACCTAAAATATTGCCCAGTTTGCTTTGGCTTTGTGCATCGCAGCCGCTAAAGCATAAAGCTGATGCCGTTAATAAGAATAATCCTGTTCTCTTCATAAAGTATGTAATTAAGCAAAGGCAGCGTTATTTCTCTCTACCCGTGATCGCAAAATTACGTAAATCTTTCGCCAATAGCTGTGCCGATTTAGCTAATTTAACATATTCGGCACGGTAACCTTCTTTGTCGGTGCCTTTAGCTCCTTCGGCTATTGTAATGGCTTTCTCGAAACTGCTTTCTTGTACAAATTCTGATTGGCGCAACAACATACCAAACATAGCCACCGAAGCAGAAAACCTAAAGTTATCGCTGGTATTACTTAACTTCTCGTGATAGCGATCTACAACAGGCTGCTCCAATAGTTTACTTTGGTTGCCATCTGGTTGTTTGTAGCGTATTTTAACCGTTAGCATTTCGTTTGTGTTTTTAGATGATGGAGTTGTCTTAGGAACGTTTTGATATTTGAGCGCATCAACACTTTTTAGAAACTTACTTTCTACGCCAACCGGAATGATTTCATAAAGCGCTGTAACAGTATGGCCAGCGCCCATTTCGCCGGCATCTTTTTGGTCATCGTTAAAGTCTTCATTGTTGAGCAAACGGTTTTCGTAACCAATCAAGCGGTAGGCCTGCACTTTAGCCGGATTAAATTCAATCTGTAACTTCACATCTTTAGCCACCGTGAAAAGCGTACCGCCAAATTCATTGATCAATACTTTTCTTGCTTCGTTAATGTCATCAATATAGGCATAGTTTCCATTGCCTTTGTTCGCTAAAACCTCCATTTTACTGTCTTTGTAATTGCCCATGCCAAAACCTAGCACAGTAAGGAACACACCGCTTTTACGTTTTTCTTCAATCAGTGTTTGCATATCGGCGTCGCTATTGGCGCCAACATTAAAATCGCCATCGGTTGCCAAAATAATTCGGTTATTACCGCCTTTAATGAAGTTTTCGGTAGCTACTTTGTAGGCGAGTTGGATACCTGCGCCTCCCGCGGTAGAGCCTCCCGCACTCAACTTGCTCAAAGCTTCTTTAATCGCTTGTTTATTATCTCCCGATGTGGAAGGTAAAACCAAGCCAGAGTTACCGGCGTAAACTACAATGGCAACTTTGTCTTGGTCGCGTAAATTATCGGTAAGTAAACGTAGGGAGCTAACTAATAAAGGTAATTTGTTGTGCGAGTTCATTGATCCGGATACATCGATCAGGAAAACCAAGTTAGACGGTGGTAGTTTTTCTGTAGGAATATTTTTGGCCTTTAAGCCAATGTGCACCAAACGGTGTTGGCTGTTCCAGGGTGCAGTGCCTATTTCTGTTACGATGTTTACAGGGGCATTGCCTTTAGGTTGTTCATAGTTGTAGTCAAAATAGTTGATCATTTCTTCGATACGCACCGCATCTTTTGGTGGTAAGTTTCCACCGTTCACAAATCTGCGCATATTGCTGTATGAAGCCGCATCTACATCTACCGAGAAGGTAGAAAGCGGGTTGTCGGTTGCTTTCTTGAAAGCATTTTCGGTAATGTGGGCATAGTTTTCGGTGTTTTGCTGCGGCATTTGCATTACTTTATTTTGGCTTTGCATACCAGCCACTCTGCCATGAAGGGCATTAACTACCGGTGGAGCCATCATCATATCTGCTCTGGCTGATTTTAGCTCCTTTTTTTGTTGCGAGCCGTAACCAACTACAACAATTTCACTTAAAGCCTTGGTGTCTTCGGCTAAGCTTATGTTAATAGCGTTCGACTTTCCAATAGCCACTTTCTTGGTTTGGAAACCCAAATAGCTTACTTGCAAATGGGTGTCGGTATTCGGTACTTTAATAAGATATTTGCCATTAGCATCGGTTTTGGTAGTAGTTTTACTGGGCAAACTTTTAATGAGCACACTAGGTAATGCTAAACCATCGGCGGTACTGGTAACGGTGCCCGAAATTTCTTTAGTTGGCGTTGCTTTGTAACCAAACATTAGAAACAAGGCAATAATGGGGGTGAGTAATATTTTCATTTTTTAGAATTTTAAATGAGTAAATTTTGAATAATTAGTTTGTCTCTTTAGATTTTATGCGTTGTCTACGGATTTTGATGATGCGTTTAATGGTTAAATAACTTATAAAAAGAATAATGAGGTATGGCCAGATGCTTAACATCCAAAGCACAAAATCAACTATAGATTGCCAACCGTTGTTAAGTGCTACTTTTGTTCTGGTTAAGAAACCGCTTTTTGGTTGTGCCAAATATTCTTTTTCTTGGTAAAGGTTGATGTTCAAGGTGCTAAACGCCACTTGGTCTGCTAAATATTTTAATCGTCCTTGTTGGCTGTCTATCTCTTCTTCAAGCATTCTGATATTTTCTTCTATGGCAAGAATATCTTTTACGGTGGCGGCTTTGGCCAGTAGCTGTTTGTATCGCTGTAAATATTGGCGTTTGGTTGTTAGGCGAGTTTCAATATCAACGTATTCTTCTGTAACGTCTCTAGCTTGTAAGTTTTTGGCTTCTATTTTATCTTCTCCGTTTTCCAAGGCGGCTATTAACTGCTCAAAACTTGCCGATGGTATGCGTATTTTCAAATTATAGGCAACGCTTTGTTCGTTATTCTGTAAATCTTCACTTTCGTAGTAAGCGTTAAGTTTTTTCAGCAATTGGTCAATTCTCTTTTTGCTATCGCTGATGTTCCGGCTCTTCACCGTCATACTGCCATCTTTAATGATTTTCTGTTTGTTGATAATTAATTGGTTGTCGGTTGTCGATAACTTGGTCGTAGTCGGTTTATCTGGCAGAGCAAATTGAGCCGCTGGAGCAGCAGCAGCCTCGTAAACTCTATTTTCCTCAGTGACTACAACTTCATCCGCTACCACTTTTATATTTTCTGTTGCAGTTTCTTTTTCTTGGTTACTACTACACGAACATAAAATGGTAAGTGCGACTAATAGCGTTAAAATGTTGTTCTTCATGTCATCAGTTTTTGTGGATTATTAAATTATCGATGCTTGTCTTTCGGACGAATAGCTTCAAGATTTCCCGACTTTCTAAAGGGTAGATGTAGCTAATCCTTATTTTCCACACTCGTCTCGAAAAATATTTTTATACTTGAAGAAATTTTAGGCATTCCGAAGTAATTTGAAGTTTATAAAGAATACATCTGGCAATAGAGAGACAGACGACCTTTCGCTAGTTGCAGCTTATCAAGAAAGCGGCGATTTAGAAGTGTTGGGTGAACTTTATAACCGATATATGCACTTGGTATATGGGGTTTGTTTTAACTACTTTAAAGATGAGGAGCAAAGTAAAGATGCCGTAATGCAAATTTTTGAAGAGTTGGTTAAGAAATTGCGCATCCACCAGGTACAGAATTTTAAAAGTTGGCTGCACGTACTTACCCGTAACCATTGTTTAATGGCGCTACGTAAGTCTTCAAAAAATCCAATGGTAACGCTCGAAGAAAATTTTGTGGAAAATGATGACTTTGTGCATCTTGATATCGACGACACAAAAGAGACACAGTTAACCATCATGGAAAAGTGCATGGAAACCCTTTCGGAAGAACAGCGAAAAAGCGTAGATTTATTCTATCTACAAGAAAAATGCTATAAAGAAGTTGCCGATATTACGGGATACGATATGCTTAAAGTGAAAAGCTATATCCAAAATGGAAAACGCAATTTGAAAATTTGTATTGAAAAGAACAGTGGGCAATAACGAATGGTTAGATATTGATGTGCTAGATGACTACCTAGAAGGGAAGTTAGATTCTGGTATGATGCATAAGGTAGAGCGAATTTCGCTCGAAGACCCTTTTGTTGCCCAAGCTTTGGAGGGCTTATCAGCAGCTAAAAAACGCACACAAACTTTTTCTTTATTACAGAAACAACTGCAAGAACGTGTTGCGCAAAAGCCGGTAGAGCGAAAAATGTGGCGAACTACCTCACATCGTTTAAGCATTGCCGCAACCGCTGCCGTGCTTTTTATAACCGCTGGCGTATTGTTTTGGATGCGTGAAAGTAACCGTCGCCAACAGTTAGAAATGGCCAACAACCAACCCAAACAAATAGAGGTAAACATTAAACCACAAGTTGCGGCGGTAGCGCCTGCAGACACCCTACCGGCAAAAGTCTCGAGCTTGGTAGATCAACAAAAAGTGGAACAAACGCTAGATCAAACTTTGTCTAAAGGAAATCAAGCCATTGCGAAGAATAATACACCCAAAGAAACCATGATAGAAAGTGCATCTTTAGCCAATAAAGAGGCAGTAAAAGCTCGGTTAACTAAAGAAAATAGAGAAAACCAGGCGAAAATGGTTGGCGCAAGAATAGCTGCACCAGTTGCACCAGTACAAGCTCTGGAAAGTAGGGTAGAGGGTATTCAAGTGAAAACAGATCCTTATGCCAAATCGGTAAAAGGAACAGTTTATGATGTGTATGGAAGGCCTTTGTCTGGTGCCGATGTGAAAATGGTAGGTGATGATATTAGAGCGATAACTAATAAAAGTGGCGAGTTTACGCTGCCTGTAGAAAAAGAAAAAGTAACGTTAGAAGTGACTTCATTAGGCTTTGCTAGCAAGAATGTTGAAGCTAAGGTAAATCAGGAGGTAAACGTACGCTTGAGTGAAAATGCTTCGGCGTTAAATGAAGTGGTAGTGGTTAGTGCTAAAAATGCCGCTAAAAAAAAGGCTGCTAAAGATGAAGTGGTTATTGGTATACCCGCCATTGGATGGAAAGCTTATAGCGAATATTTAGCTAAAGAAAATAAGCTTTACGTAAACGGCACTAAAACAGTATCGCTAAGCTTCGTTATTTTGCCTAACGGCACACCAAGTGATATTAAAGTAGAAAAATCTGAGAGTAAGGCGCTTGATGAGGAAGCTATTAGGTTATTGAAAGATGGAGGTAAGTGGAACTATCCTGCTGGTGTAAAAAAGAATGCTTCTATTGCTATTAAATTCTAAATGTACAAAGTTGGTAAATTTCTGGAGACGGATCTCGATAAGCTAATTCCGTTTATGCAGGCTCATCCGTTTGCGGTGGTAATAGGCGCAAACCAACATATTCCGTCTGCTACACAAGTGCCTGTGCAAATAAAAAGAGAAGTCAATGTGGTTAAGCTTATAGGCCATGTGATGAGAAAAACCGACCATCATGAGGCTTTTGTTGCTAATGAAAATGTGTTGGTATTGTTTCATGGAGCACACGCCTATATCAGTGCATCGGTGTATGAAAATCCAGCTTCGGCCTCTACTTGGAATTACAGTTCGGTACAGGCCAAAGGCAAAATCAGGTTATTGGATAATGAAGAAACTAGAGCTGTAATTAAGGAACTTACTGATCAATATGAGGCGAGTGACAGTCGGGCGGCTTTTCATCAAATGACTAACGAGTACATTGATCATCATTTGAAAGCTATTGCTGGTTTTGAAATTTCGGTAACTTCTTTGGAAGGAGTTTTTAAATTGAGTCAAAATCATCCGCAGGTTAACCAAAAAAATATTATTAAGTATTTGTCGCAGAGCGATGATTTGCAAGCGCAGGAAGTAGCGAAGCAGATGAAAGAGAATTGTTAGATCACTTTTTAAATACCTCGCTGATTGCGCAGATTTTTACCGCAGATATTCGCTGATTCTACAGACAAACTTTTTACTTTCGACTTTTAACTTAATCTAGCACTCTGGCAAGCTAATAGGAATATTTGTAGCCAAGCCACCGTCAGAAGTTTCTTTGTATTTAGAGTTCATATCCAAAGCGGTTTCCCACATGGTATTTACCACGGCATCTAAGCTTACTTTTGCCTTATCAGGATTACTTTGTAGTGCCAACTGGCTAGCCGTAATGGCTTTAATAGCACCCATGGTATTGCGCTCGATGCAAGGGATTTGTACCAAACCACCAATTGGGTCGCAGGTTAAACCTAAGTGATGTTCCATGGCTATCTCTGCTGCCATTAATACTTGGCGTTGCGAGCCACCTAAACATTCTGTTAAAGCTGCCGCTGCCATTGCCGACGATACCCCGATTTCTGCTTGACAACCACCCATTGCCGCAGAAATGGTAGCGCCTTTTTTGAAAATGCTGCCTATCTCGCTAGCACAAGCGATAAACTGGATGATTTTATCTTCCGTATAACCATCGCAAAAGGTAATGAAGTATTGTAACACCGCAGGAATTACTCCAGCTGCACCGTTAGTTGGTGCCGTTACCACTCGGCCAAAGGCGGCATTTTCTTCATTTACTGCCAAGGCAAAACAGCTTACCCAATCTAAAATATAATTAAAACCCATTCCGCCATTTCGAATAGCCATCATCCAGCTATCATAATCGGTATAGGTTTGTTCGCCTATTAAGCGCTGGTTCAGTTTTGCTGCTCTACGGGCAACATCCAATCCGCCAGGTAAAAAACCAGCAGTATGGCAACCTCTATAAATACATTCCTTAATTACCTTGTAATGTTGTAAAATCCCTTTTTTTGTTTCTGCTTCTGTCCGCCAAGCAGTTTCGTTTTCCATTACCACTTCGCTTACTTTTAAGCCGGTAGATAAACACCAATGTAAAAGCTCGCTGGCTTTTTCAACCGGAAACGGTAGATCTACCAGTTCTTTTTCTGAACTATCTTGACCTTCTTTAACTACAAAGCCACCGCCTACGCTGTAATATGTTTCTGAAATTGCCTTGCCGGTAGCCAAAAATCCCTGAAAAGTAACGGCGTTGGGATGGAAAGGTAAGCTTTCGGCAAATAAGAAAATCAAATCGTCATTATAAGCAAAGCTGATGTTTTGTTGGCCTGCCAAATTAAGCTGTTGAGTTTCCTTAATTTCAGCAACGGTACTGTCAATGGCATTTACATCAAAAGTAACTGGGTCGCCGCCGGCCAAACCTAATAAAATAGCAACATCAGTTCCGTGGCCTTTGCCAGTTTTAGCTAAAGATCCGTAGAGTAAGATTTTCACTTGCTCTACATCTGCAAGCACGCCTTGTGCCGCCAAGCTATTGGTAAATTGCTGCGCTGCTCTCCAAGGACCAAGTGTATGTGAACTAGATGGACCAATTCCTATCTTAAATATATCGAAAACTGAAATTTGTTCATTTGGCATAAGCGCAAAGCTACGATTGTTTTGGGATTTTAAATTGTGTTATAATTGCTATATTTAATTTTATGAATGCTAGATTTAACTTTCTGCTGTTTTTAACCATTTTTGGATTAACTGCTTTTGGGCAAACGATTAAAGATGTGCAGCAGAAGATGTCTCATAATCCGAATCTACCCGATCAAAGGTTTGTCATTAATTTCTCTAAGCAAGCTAAGAGTGTTTCTTTGAGGTATCAAGACATAAAAAGCATTACATCTGAGAAGCTAAAACAGGTAGAAGGTATTGAGTTCGTAGAGCTTGGGTTTGAAAACCAATTGCAATTAAATGAATTGGTAAGTTTTCTTGGCAGCTTTAAGAGCTTGAAATATTTAAGTTTTACCTATGATGATTATTTCTCGAAAGAAAGCGACAATGAAATTATAGTGCCAAAAGAGATAGCTGATTTTGAAGAAATTATAGCTGTAAAATTTGCTGGAAAATGGAAAGTTAACTTTCAAAAAAGCTTTGAAACGCTTAGGAGATTACCAAAACTTTCTTATTATCTTTTTCAATCATTTAATGATGAAATACCGAGGGAGTTATTAACCGTAAAAGTGAAGGGCATTTCTCTACATAGCAAAAAGAAAAGTGAAGTGCCAATTTGGATAGCCAACTTAAAAAGTTTAGAAACAATTGCTATCGATATGGTTAGCTATAACCCACAGGCTATTGATTACGTAAATTATAATGAGGTCCTTACAGCTCTGTCTTCGCTCCCTAAATTAAAAAGCTTGTACATTAATGGATTTTACGGAATTAGTGACTCTGTAGCCATTACAAAATTTCCTCTACTAGAAGATTTTTCTATTTCCGAAGGTGAAATTAAATCATCAGCTTCCTTTTTTAAATTTATTGGTGGTTTGTCAAAATTAAGCTCATTGGCATTAACTGGTATTAAATATGATACCTTAAGGAATGATTTAGTTAAACTTAGTCGTTTGAAGCGATTAGACTTACAAGGTAATTACAATAAAAAGCAAATTATAGGTTTCGATTTGGGTAGTTTAAAATCGTTAACCGATTTAAAAATGAGAAGTTTTGCTGGATTAAACGATTTAAATACACTACCACCAAAACTTCAATATTTAGATCTTGGGGGCAATGAACTAGCTCGTTTTCCTATAGCCATAATTAAATTAAAATCACTTATATATTTACAGCTTGGTTATAATTCCATTGCACATTTGCCTCAAGAAATATCAAATTTAAGCGAATTGAGGCATTTAGGTTTAAATTCTAATCAGTTGGCAGTTCTGCCGAATCCCATAGAGAATCTGCATAAATTGAATGTTTTGATATTAACTGCAAACCCATTAAAATCTCTGCCAAATAATTTTGGGAAACTTGCCAATCTGCAACATTTAGATTTAAGTTATTGCGATTTAGAACATTTGCCTAGCTCATTTAGCAAAATGAAAAGATTGAAGAAGTTGGATCTGTCATATAATTTTATAACATCATTGCCCGAAGATTTTCAGATGCTTAAGTCACTTGATTCTCTTTCTTTAGGAAAAAATGCTATCACTCATTTGCCTTTAAAGATTGGCGAGTTAAAGAAGTTGAAATATTTAAACCTGGCTTCCAACAAAATCCAACATCTTCCAAATGATTTTGGACAAATGAAATTATTAAAAGAGCTGAACCTATCAGCTAATAATTTAGTTGAACTGCCTGCTTCTTTTGCTAATCTATCTTTATTAGAAAAGATTTACTTAACAGGTGGGGTTACAGATCAAAAAGATAAGAAAGATCCTTTCCGTGAAATTTATAGGAAAGATTCTCCTTACGCAGCCTATACCGGCAGTAGTAATCAAATTGCAGTGTTGCCGAATGACTTGAGTAAGTGGAGTAAGCTAAAAAAGATAGGCCTTTCTAATTTAATGAGTTTAGGTAATGATGCTATTTTAGCACTTCAAACTATTTCATCTAAAGGATATAGCGTAGAATTCGAGAATGGAAATATTACAGAATTACCCACGGATGGTTGGGAGAAATTTAATGTTGGCATTTTAAATTTACGCAATAATAGAATAACAGAATTACCAAAAAATATTATTAAAGCACCGTTTTTAACATCTTACAATTTTAATCAAAATCGGCTTCCATCTAAACCAATAAATCAAAATTCTTATGCCGCAAATAAATATGAAAAATTGTTGTGGTTCAAAGATTTTGGATTTATAAAAGAGCACGACTTGCCTAAAACAGATTCTATGGCATTAGCTTACATAGAAAAAAGCTCAACACATTATTATCGTAAAGAATACCATAAAACTATTGAAGCTGCTGAAAGTGCAATTAGAATTAATAAGCAACTGGCTGATCAAAGGTTAAACATTAGAAACCTTGGGGAAGCAAAATTTTTTACACAAGATTATAAAGGTGCAATTGAAAACCTAACAAAAGCAATTAAAAGCGACACAGCGGGTAAAGTTAGGATTATGAATTTTGTAAACCCTGATTTTGTTTATAGGGCAAAAAGTTATCTTAAAATAGGAGATACCTTAAGCGCAATTAATGATTATAGAATATTGGGAGAGAAATTTAATGAAGATACGTGGGGAGAAATAGGGCTTCTATATCATGCTATTGGCGATAACGAAAAATCAAAAAGCAGCTTTGCGAAAGGAGTTGCTAGCTACACAAATTACATCAGCGAAGCTAAAAAAAGAAAGTATGATGTAGAGCTTAAACAGTTGAGTCTATTGGAACTTTTAATAATTGCTGAAGATTTTAGAAAGGCGCAGCAATATGTATCAGAAATAAAGAACGAAATTAAAGGAATGGGAAATAAGCTGTTGTTTAATTATTTAGATGCTTGTGTGAAAATTGCGAACAACCAAGCCGTAAACCTCAAACAACTAAAAGAAATGTTGGCTAACGATAAAAAAAGTGTAGAGAATTGGAGTTATGAATTGTTCTTCAAATGGCTTCATCTTACTAAGATTGAAAAACAGAAAGCCCAATCAATGCGTGAGCTTTCTGATGTTATCAAACCTGATTATTAAAAATCAAACTCTAAAATACCATCATCTTGCAACATGGCTTCTACAAATTCGTGGTGCTTTTGTGGGCTGCCAATGGCGTCCCAAGTGCCGGTAATGATGCCGTTAGCCAATTGATGTTTGCCGCGGCTAGCTTTAAGCTTGTACTTTTTGAAGATCAATTCGTAATTGTCTAAATCTTTGTTCTGGTATTTTTTTACAATTCGATAAGTACGTCTGGTAAAGCGACGATCGGCGATGTTTTCTACATAAGGAAAAACCAATAGCGATAACAACACCACTGCCGTTACGCCAATGGCCTGTATAAAATAGCCAGAACCCACAGCCATACCAATGGCGGCTACAATCCAAATTACGCAGGCAGTGGTTAAACCTTTTACACGGTTTTCTTCTTTAAATATTACGCCAGCACCTAAAAAACCTATCCCCGTTACAATATTAGAGGCAATACGGTCATGACTAACGTCGCCAATTTTTACGGAGAGTACAGTAAATAACGCTGAGCCTAAACCAATCATGATCATGGTTTTTAAACCGGCAGATTTGCTGCGGTATTCGCGTTCTGCGCCAATTAAACCGCACAAAAAAATGGCCAGCAAAAACTTGTTTACTTCTGCAATGGTAAGGAATTGATTTCTATCGCCTAATATTTCCCACATGGATTAAAAGTAGAAAGTTTTTCGGTAGTCCGCAAGTTAGGATGAGCAAAGAATAAGGAACAAAGAATAAAGACTGGGTTGCAAAGAATTGGTTGTGGTTTTATTGGTATTGTTAACTAGCCCGGTACCGATAGCTATCGGTAGAAGCGGAAATACTTTTTTTTTACGTCATTTCGATGAGGAACGAAGAGAAATCTGTTGGTTGATAGCAATGGCTTGAGATTTAGCCTCGCTTTTTTTCAGTTCTCACATACGTTCGAAATGACGACAGACGGATTGCAAAAAAGATTTTAGCGGAAAGCACCCGAAGTAAATTCGGGACAGGCAGAATTTCGGAAGATAGCAGCAGGGAAATTGCGCTTCAAATTATAAAGTTAGATTTCTCCACTCGCTACCGATAAATCGGTACAAGTTACGCTGCGGTCAAAATGACGAGAAGAATAGACAAAAAATCCCTCAAAACTTGCGCCTTGAGGGATTTTTTATACTTCGACAAGCCCAAGGTTACTCCTGACTAGTCGCTATACAGTCTCCCCTAAGGGGAGATTTAGAGGGGCTTTTACATCATGCCGCCCATGCCGCCGCCGCCCATTGGTGGGTGCGAGTGACCAGCGTCTGCTGCTTCTGGCTCATCTGCTAAAACTACTTCAGTAGTTAACAACATTGCCGCAATTGAAGCTGCGTTTTCTAATGCCACACGAGATACTTTAGTTGGGTCGATTACACCAGCGCCGATTAAGTTTTCGTAAACATCAGTACGAGCATTGTAGCCATAATCTGCAGTGCCTTCTTTTACTTTTTGTACAACGATAGAACCTTCGATACCCGCGTTTTCACAAATTTGACGTAATGGTTCTTCGATAGCACGTTTAACGATAGCTATACCGGTAGTTTCGTCTTCGTTAGATCCTTTTAAGTCTGCTAAAGCTTCTACCGCACGAATGAAAGCAACACCACCACCAGCAACAATACCTTCTTCTACCGCTGCACGAGTGGCATGTAAAGCATCATCAACACGGTCTTTTTTCTCTTTCATTTCAACTTCCGAAGCAG